>Ga0114969_10001228_pt1 | contig 21829 bp, 19 predicted proteins | sample M_130807_MF_Meta_FD_87316 | JGI IMG/M metagenome (GOLD analysis project Ga0114969, IMG submission 87316) | Freshwater microbial communities from Lake Montjoie, Canada to study carbon cycling - M_130807_MF_MetaG | ecosystem: Environmental > Aquatic > Freshwater > Lake | place: Lake Montjoie...
AGGGTCATCCAGCCGGCGACCCAATTGCAGGCCGATTCCCAGAAGTTGCGCGATGAATCCGAGCGAGCCCTTCAGGGTATTTTTCAGATGGCCGAGTTGGAGAAGAGTCGAGAGGTCGAGGCCCTTCGAAAATACACGGAGTCGGTGGAGCGGGTGTTCGCCCTCGATGAGGCGAAAATTAGTTATGACATCATGGAGCAGCAGCTCAAGCGGGTCGAGGGCTTCTACCAGACCATCCTGACCAAGGCGAAGGACTTCGATATTGGAGCTAAAGATCTCCTTCAAAACATGAAGGTTCAGGATCCAGCCTTCGCGCCACTCAAGCCGGTGAGCCCCAATAAACCCCTAATCTTTGTGGGTAGTGTCGTCGGCGGACTTGCCGTGGCCCTGGGCTTGGCTCTGTTCTTCAACTTCCTCGACGATTCCATTAAGAGCCAGGAAGACGTGGAGAATATCCTGCACCTGCCGTTCTTGGGATACATCCCCAATATCAAATCGATTAGCATCGTGGAGCGCGACCTTCAGTCTCACTTGCACCCGACCTCCAGTCCGGCCGAGGGTTTCCGGACGTTACGTGCGGCCATTTCGTTGGCTAAGAATGCCGATAAACTCCGGGTAATGGCCTTCACCAGTACGATTCCTTCCGAGGGCAAATCCTTGGTGGCTTCCAACTTCGCGATCGTCACTTCGCAGACCGGACTCAAAACGCTGTTGGTCGACGCCGATCTCCGCCGTCCGTCCGTTCACAAGGCCTTCCAGCTGCAAAGCCCCGTGGGTTTATCCGCATACCTCGCGGGACGCACCGACAACTTCAGTGAATTCGTCCACACCACCGAGGTTCCTAACCTTGACGTCATTTGCTGTGGTGCGGTACCGCCCAACCCGTCCGAGTTGATCGGATCCAACCGCATGGTGCGCTTCCTCGAGGAGGCTTCACGGCGCTACGACCGGGTCATCCTGGACTGCCCGCCGGTATCGGCCGTCTCCGACCCGCTCATCGTGGGCGCCATGGCCGATGGCATGGTGTTCGTGACCAAGTTCAACAAGATCCGCCGCGAGCATGCGTTGCGGTCCGTGCAGCGGATTCAGGATTCAGGCATTCACTTGATAGGCTTGGTGCTGAACGACATCGATTTCGAGGGCAAGGACTCGTACTACTACAGCTACCACTACTACCAGAACCGGTACTACTCCTCGCACTATCGCAATAAGTCGGCCGATGAGCCCACCGATAAGAAGTCGGCCTCAGAGACGTCCAAATCGGCCTGATTAGACTAGTCTCTTTTGATTCAGATAAAACGGCGCGGATTTTTCCGCGCCGTTTTTCTGGGTGAGCTCGTTAGGGCGCCCTTTCCGACGTCAACAACTCGGGCTCTGGGTAGGTCAGAAACTCACTCTCCAGTGTCCGTCGTCGCCTCACACTCCGGGAAGTCTCCGTGGAAGGGGTTAATCTCTCCGGAGGAGTGTCGTTTGCTGGAGCGGTGCAGTGAAGGATGCCTCGTGGCCATCCGGCCATCGGATCCGTGCCTCGGAAATGGTGCTGTGTCCGAGGCCGATGCTGATGGGTAGTTCGCTTTGCGAGAGGTAGCTCTTGGTGGGCATGACTTGACGCGAGATTCGGCGACCGTCTTCTGTGCGCAGGTGGATCCAGGCTCCGATGGCTTCAGGATTGCCATCTCGTCCGATGACTCGCAGCCGGACCCAATGGTTTCCGAGGACTTGGTCATTGCGGAGCAACAACGGAGGCCCATGAATCTGGGTCATAACCACATCGAGGTCTCCGTCCTGATCGAAATCTGCATAGGCCGATCCGCGACCCACAATCGGTTGGAAAATGTCTGCACCGGCCTCGGCGGCCGTGGCGCTGATAAAGGTCTGATTACCTCCGCCGTTCCAGAAAAGTTGGGCCGGCTGCCGGTAGTGGACATTGGCCTGCACCTTCTCAATCTCCTCTTCGATATGTCCGTTAGTGGTCAGGACATCGAGCCGTCCATCGAGGTCGTAGTCGAAAAAGAAGAGCCCAAATTTGAGAAGCAATCGGCTCGCCGGGCCAAGGCCTTCAGTAATGGCCTCGTCGGCGAACACCAAGGTGTCTTTCGTCGGTTGGGCCACATAGAGGGCATTCATTTCATTGGCGAAATTGCCGATGGCGATGCCCAGGGCACGGTCAGGCCGAAAACGCGCCGCATCGATGCCCATGGCCCCACGAGTTTGCCCGTAGGAGTCGAAGGCCACACCGCTCTGGGCACCCACCTCTTGAAAGGTACCATCGTGCTTATTGGTGAAGACGAAGTTCTGAACGGTGTCATTGGCCACCACGAGGTCCATCCATCCGTCGTCATTCAGATCGATCGGAGCCACCGCGAGGGTCTTGGCCATGGGAAGCCCCGTGGCTGGATTTCGAATGCGGAGACCGCTTCGGGCCGAGATTTCAGTGAAATGGGGTAGGGCACCCGGTGCGCTAGGACCGTCATTCCGGTAGAGGGCGGGGAAGGTGCCAGGAAAGAGCCAGGGGCGCCCATAGGCGCGTCCCACACCTACAAGCTGGTTGTTGACCTCCCGATCCATTTGGGGAGACCACTCGACATAGTGCCCGACGAAGAGGTCTAAGTCGCCATCCCGATCGAGGTCAAACCAGGCCGCGGCCGTGGACCATCCGGAAGACGAGGCGGGCAAGCCGCTTTGGGCCGTGATGTCTGCAAAAAGTCCCTCGCCCAAATTCCGGAATAGGCGAACCCCACCGAGTCCGGTCAGCAACACATCGGTTCGGGAATCGCCATCCAGATCCCCGCAGGCCACCCCCATGCCATAAAACGGGATGTCCAAGCCCGATCCAGCGGTGATGTCGGTGAACCGAATGGGCCCACCGGGCGCGGTGTCGTTCCGATACAAGGCCGCAGTGGTTGAGTGGTTGGTTTGGGTTGACGCATCGGGCCACTCCGTTCCATTGACGAACAGGAGGTCTGCATCGCCATCTCCATCCAGATCGAAACACGCCACACCGCCGCCCAGCGTTTCGGGCAAGAGTTTGCTACCCCGTGCTCCGTTGCTATGGATGAAGCGGATGCCGGCCTCGCGGGTGATGTCCGTGAACCGGATAGATGGAGGTCGTGGGCCGCGACCGGAATCGTTGGCCACTGGACTCTGAATGGGGGAGAGCGCAGCCGTTGCATCGACGGGTCGGCGTTGTAGCCACCAGACAGCCGCTGCGGCCACCACACAGAGAAGAATCAGGACGGCCAATGAACGGCGCAGGGCCTGAGTGATCACCTCATCCTCTGAACCAGGCGTTCGTCCGGGTTGGGGATTCAGGCGGGCCATGTCGGCACGCTGGGATGATCGCGGCCGTGTTATCAAGCCCGGAACCACTGAGGGCGAATGGAAGTTTCACCGCGAACCTTCGGGTATCCTCAAACGGAGGGTCGGATGGATTCGGGTGACGTGTCGCAGCGGTGGCAGTCACGGAGCCTTAACGAAAATTAGGACACGTCCATGACTGGTCATTCTTCATGGAGTCTGTTTGCCTTTCCTAACGATGTCCGGAGCCGTTGGTTCCTCAGTTTTGTTGACGACCCTCTTGAGGGATGTGTCCCGCTCGTTCTACCTGACCTTGAGGGTCCTTCCTTCACGGGTGCGCGCTCCTATCGGCCTGGCGTATTTGTTGGCCCGTGCCACCGATACCTTGGCCGATGCCTCATCGGTCCCGGTGATGGTTCGTCGAAGGGCTCTGGAATCGCTGCGAAACCGCATTCTTGATGGTCAGGCGGCACCGCCGCAATGGGCTGACTTCGATACCGAAAGCCCAGAAGTCACTGCTGCTGAGCGCACGCTGTTGCAGCGCATCCCCGAAGCCTTAGCGATTCTGGATCATTCCCAAGTCTGGCAGAAGGACTGCATCCGGACGGTCTTGGAAACGATTGTGGGCGGTCAGATTTTGGACTTAGACCGCTTTGGCGAGATTCGGCCGCGAGAGGGTGTCGTAGCCCTGTCCAATGCCGCGGCTTTGGATGACTACACTTATCGGGTGGCTGGTTGTGTGGGTGAATTCTGGACCCGCATTTGCCGTAGCCAACTTTTCCCTGCGGCTGCACTGGATGATGCCGCATTTCAAGCCGATGGCATCCGCTTCGGTAAGGGCCTTCAGTTGATTAATATTTTGCGGGACCTGCCCAAGGATCTTCAGGCAGGCAGGTGTTATTTGCCGTGCGATGAGTTGGCCCGGGAGGGGCTTACGCCGGCGGATCTTCTGGATCCGGCGCTCGAAGACCGACTACGCCCGGTGTATGATCTATGGCTGTATCGGGCTGAGGAGCATTTGGCCGCCGGATGGAATTACGTCCGAAGCATTCCCTCCGATCAGCGTCGCGTCCGACTGGCCTGCGCATGGCCGATCTTAATCGGTGTGCAAACGCTCCGGCGGCTTCGGCAGCCGGGCGTGCTGGATGCCCGTCGGCGCGTCAAGATCTCGCGAGCGGAGGTTCGGTCGATCCTGTGGGCGACGCTCTGGAGATTACCCTTTCAACGGAGTTGGGAGGGCCTGTTCGAGTCGATGAGGACGGCGCCTGTCTCCTGACGACCGGAAAGCGGGAGTCCCGATTGGACGCCACGGCGACGGCAGGTAACTCTAGAAGTACATGAGGGTCTTGATCACGGGTGCCACCGGATTTGTTGGACGAGCCGTTTGCGAGGCGGTGGTGCGTGAGGGGCATTCGGTGCGGCGCATGGCCCGTGGAAGCCGCTCGCACTCGTTGGAGCCTCAGAATAGTGCGATGGAATGGGTGAGGGGTTCGGTGCTGTGTCCGAACGATCTCCGCCAGGGCATGCAGGGGTGTGATGCCGTCATTCACCTCGTCGGCATTATCGGTGAGATCGGCGACCAGACCTTTGAGCGGGTCCACTTGGAGGGAACGCGCCGGGTTCTTGAAGCAGCACTGACTTCAGGCGTGCGCCGGATGATCCACATGAGTGCCTTGGGGACCCGGCCTGAGGCTGCTTCTCGGTACCATCAAACCAAGTGGGCTGCCGAGGAGGCGGTGAGGAGTTCTGGTTTGGACTGGACGGTGTTTCGGCCTTCGTTGATCTACGGGCCCGGTGATGGATTCGTGAACTTATTTGCCCGGATGAGTCGCTGGTCGCCGGTGTTGCCGGTGATCGGTCGGGGAACGTCCCTGTTGCAACCGGTGTCGGTCGATTGCGTGGCCCGGGCGTTTGCGCGTGCGCTCGATTCAAAAGCCGCCGTCCACCAGACCTACGACCTTTGTGGTCCCGACCGTCTCAATTTACCGCAGGTCTTGCAGACCCTCCTGCGGATCACCCGGCGTCACCGTATTATTCTGAGAATACCCCGGGTGCTGGCCTGGTACCCGACCGCAGTCTTGGAGCAGATCTTTCCGCTAGTTCTCCGATGTCCGGCTCCCTTGAGTCGGGATCAAATTCTCATGCTGGAGGAGGACAACATCGGGAATCCCGAGGCCGCCGACCGTGATTTCCAGATCCCATCGATTCCCTTTGCGAAGGGAGTCGGAGCCTTTCTGCGCTGAGGGCCTTCCGGCCATCTCTGAAAGGGTTGACTGAGGTGTTCAAACACCGATGAGTTCGGCGACTTTTGCCGAAACGTCGCCGCTCTTCATGAGCGATTCCCCGACAAGGATGGCATGGCAGCCGGCCTTGCGGAGACGATCGACATCCGCTCGTTGGTGAATCCCACTTTCTCCCACGAGAAGACGTCGAGTGGAGTCGGAGGCGGCGAAGAGTTTCTTGGCCAGAGTTTCGGTGGTCGCGAGATTCACTTGGAAGGTCTTGAGATCCCGATTGTTGACCCCTACGAGTCGGGCTCCGCAGCGCAGCGCCCGCTCGAGTTCCGTCTCGTCATGAACTTCGACCAGAGCGGTCAGTCCTGCTGCATCGGCCAGACTGTGGAAGTGCGACAACTGATCATCCGAGAGGATGGAAACAATGAGCAGGATCGCATCGGCTCCCCATTCAATGGCCTCAAGAATTTGCCGCTCATCGATAATGAAGTCCTTGCGAAGCAGCGGCAGTCCGACGGCCTCCCGGATGGCCTTGAGATACTCGAGGGATCCTTGGAAGAACTGCTCGTCGGTGAGTACCGACAGACAGCTTGCTCCGGCTGCCTCATATTCTTTAGCGATTCGGACCGGATCAAAATTCGGGCAAATCACTCCCAGGCTGGGCGAGGCTTTTTTAACCTCTGCGATCAAAGCGATGTCTCCCTGACGAGGGGTGGCCAGAGCCGCCGTGAAGTCCCGTATCCCCGAGCCACGCTGTTGAATGGCCTGTCGAAGCTGCGAGGCAGCCACCGGTCCCGGAGGCAGCAAGCTCACTTCTACACGCTTCTGCGCGACAATGGTGTCGAGAATACTCATCGATTTGGAAACGGTACCGGGGTTGGGGTGCTTGAATCACGCCTGAAGATCATTCGAGTCCAGCGTGCGAGGGACTGGGTCGTGGGAATGGTCCGCGGTCTTGGAATTAAGGGCCTTGGAGTGCCCGAAGGGTCCAGTCGGCTCGGTCCGCCGGATTAGCCCAGTGGCGCATGTCTTGAATACGGCGGCGATCGAAGTTTTCAACATGCCCATCCACCATCCCGCTCACCGATCGCAAATTGTAGCGCGGGTGCACATAACCCCACGCCTCCGGGCCGTCGTCCGAATTCCAATCCACGGCCCAGCGACGTGCATTCAGGTAGGGCGGTTTCACGACGTAATAGCCAGGCACGATCCGGCCTTCGAAGGGGCCGCGGGCAGAGGTGAAAACCAGGAGCTCCGACGGACGGGCGACCTCAGCGGTCTTGAGAACACAGAATCGCCCGAACCGATCAAAGGCCCGTTCCGTGGGTGGCAGTTCGACGTCATCTCCGCCGACGAAGACAGAATTAATGCCCTGAGAGGGAAACACCGAAGCGGCATAGACTCCGAGGTCGGGGTCTTCCATGCGGCGGAAGATCTCCAATGTGCGCCGGTTTTCGTTCAGGTACATTATATCAAAACTTTTCCCCAGATAGGGGGCGATCCGCCACGGGTATCGAGCGTTGATGGGATGATTGACCGGGTGTCCCTGAAAGTCGGTGGCGTTGAGCCCATAGCGGTAGCCGGGAAGCACGGAGTCGGAGTTGTCTTCGGCGTAGAGTCTCCAAGCGATGAGCAACTGACGGGACCCGGACATTTCATTCACCTGTGAAGCGCGATAGCGAGCCTTGCCCAGCGCCGGAAGCAGCATGGCCGCCAGGAGGGCGATAATGCCGATGACCACCAGCAGCTCGATGAGGGTGAAGGCGTGGAACTTCTTTCCCTGGGTAACAGGGGCGGTCCGGAAGTAGGATGGCGGAATGATGCACATCGACTGCGGGATGGCACCTTAACCTCGAAATCCGTGGTGTCCAAGACCACAGGTGGCATCGGGCGGAGTTGGATGTTGTGACGGGCCAAGGTGTCGCGTCTTTGACCACTTGCCTCCTAAGCGCTTCCGACCGAAGCTATGCCTAGCATCCAATCGAGTGCTGCACAGAAAACATGAAAACCACTGCTATTCTTGCCCTGATTGTCGTCGCCTGTTCCACGGTCAGCCTTCGCGCTGAAGACAAACCCAAAGCCAAGGCCTATCCGTTAGATAAGTGCCTGGTGACCGACGAGAAGTTTGAAGGATCTGGCATGGAAGCCTACGAGTTTGTCCATGAAGGTCAGACCATCAAACTGTGCTGCAAGAGCTGCCTGAAGGATTTCAAGAAGGACTCGGCCACCTACCTGAAGAAATTACCGAAGGCGAAGGCCCCGAAGTCCGCTCAATGATCCCGAGGGCGGATGGGGCGACAGAGGTTTCCCCGTTTTTGACGCGGTGGGATGTCGGAAGACTCAAGCAACGGTTGGTGGTCCCATCCAATTCGGATACTAATCCGGGTTCCAGTGCGGGTTCCAAAGAGGTGGAGGGCGTTACGGTGCTCCCGGAGGTACTGCCTCCGGACTGTTGTCGTGGTCGGGCTCAAACGCCGTGGGGGATGAGTTATCTGGTCTGGAATTCGAAGTCGGTGTTTCAGTGGGAATTTGAAGAGACTTCGTCGGATCCTCGCCGCGGACCGTGGCTGGATCACCGAATAACCAGTAATGACTTGGGTGCCCAAGAATGGGTGGACGATTGGGTAGGTCATTGGGTCGCGGGGATAAAAAACCCCGTAACGAGGGTTTCAGTGTCAGTCAGTGGAACTCCCTTCCAGCGAGCCGTTTGGAGTGCGCTGCTTGAGGTTCCCCGAGGATCATTGACTTCATACGGCCGAGTGGCGATGGCCGTCGGTGCTCCCGGAGCCGCTCGAGCGGTGGGAGCCGCCTGTCGAGCCAATCGGGTGGCTCTTCTGGTTCCGTGCCACCGAGTCATTCGAGAATCCGGGGAATTGAGCGGCTACCGTTGGGGGATGGATCGTAAGTTGTGCCTTTTGGCCGGGGAATTGGGTGGATAAGAGCTGTGGTAAATTCTCGGATGCAGGGTTGTGAAGCGTTCCTTGGGATCGTGCTCCGTGAGAGTGAAACCCATTGGAAATAAGGGGTCTTTTGTTCGACACCGTGACTCATCCCTTGCCAATCCTCGCGATGGTGTGCCATTTACCGCATCGATGAAGTCTGCATCGCCTGTTGTCTGGGTCCTCTTGGCTGCGCTGGGTCTGGGTTGCGCTAGTTCCCAAAACACCAATCTGACCTCGCGCTCGGCTGCCCCGTCACCCGAAGCCAACTACTTGTTCGAGACCACGTTTCGGACGCATCGTCGTGGGGTGCAACCCGAGCATGTGAAGGCCTGGGTCGTGGTGGGGTTGAACTTGTACCCCATGCAGCCCGTCCCCAACACGGAGAACCGCTTCGAGGCCTTGCTACCGCTGCCGACAGACCGTTCTGTTTTGCGGTACCGGTATAAATTCCAGTTCACCTATCCCGGGGTGCTGGACAACAAAATTAACAGCACCATGTCGCCGGAGTATGAACTTCAGGTGAAGTCGGGTGCTGCACGCAACTAATCCAGGGTTCGGGTTGGACCTGGAGACATCGTCTAACCCGCGACCATTAATTCGGAGCGTCCGACTCTCTGCTATCGGTTTATTTTTCGGGAGTCGATTAGAGCGAGAGTTCTAATTGGTCATCTTCGCTGAGCGCGTAGGCTTCCATCCCCTGGCGACGCAAGTGTCGGGCAAAATCCGCTGCGAAGCCGTGGAGAGTGAATACTCGCTGTGGCCGCACTTCTTTTACGAATCTGACGAGGTCCGGGAAGTCGGCATGGTCGCTGAGGGGGAATCGTTGGTGGTTCTCGTCCGTCGTCGGCCAACGGCGGTCCAATGCCCAACCACTGAGCGATGCGATTCGGAGGGGCCCAATACCAGGTTGAGCTGAGAGCAGCGGTCGAACAGTTGGCGTGATGATCACGTGGCCACGTGCGGTCTCAGGATTGAGCAGCGTCCAGTGGGGGAACTGGTATCCTAAGTCTGCATAGATTTCTGCCATTCGGGCGGAGCTGGGGTGCAGTTGGATGGGAAGGTTGGCCTTGAGAAGGGAGATTAGGATTTCTTGTGCCTTGCCCAGAGAGTAGCTGATGAGTACCGGGGTGAATCCATCATCCAGCGAGGTTCTGCAAAACTGGAGTACGGATTCCAGCACCTCCTCCGTCGGCGGAAAGATGTACCGAGGGCGCCCGTAGGTCGTTTCCATCACCAAGGTGCGGGCGTGCACCGGCTCGCAGCGTTCGGAGCTCTGGCCCTCCCGGAGCTTAAAATCTCCGGTGTAGAGCAGGGAATCCCCATTGACCTCCAGGCGGGCCATGGCGCTGCCCAAGACATGCCCCGCCGGATGCAGGCTGAGGCTGAATGGCGTTTGGGTCGTCGACGACTCCAGATCGGAGTGATGGAGACACTCGTTGAATTCGAGCACCCGCTCCGCTCGGGTTCCAGAAACCCGTGATCGCATCAGTCGTCGCGTGGGCTCGGTGAGAATAACTGCAGAATGGCGAGCCGTGTGATCGGCATGGGCGTGGCTGACGACAACCCACTCGCCCGTCCGGACCGGATGATGGGGATCCATCCATAGTCCGAGTTGGGGAAAATGAAGGCCTCCGTCCCGGTATTTAAAATCCAATTCTGAAGCCACGGGATGGCCAGCCATGGCCTAGGAGACTCCTCCGGTACCCTTCACATCGATGCAGAGGAGTTCGCCCTTCCAGTTTCGGATGTACAGGCGTCCGTTGAGGAGCACGGGTGTCGACCAGACTTTGCCTCGCGCGACCTGGGCGCGGACGATCTCGTGGTATCCCGTGGGATCGGCCTTAACGATGATCAATTCGCCTTTGCCCGTGACCCAGATCAGCTTGTCGTCAGCGGCGGTCAGCACGCCGGTTTCAGCCTTCGGGGATTCCCAGACGACCTTGCCAGTCGTGGCTTCGAGGCACTTGAGCCGCGCATTGGCGTCCCCGCCATCGCCATCAATGCCATAGACGTGGCCTCGGACCCCAATGGGTGCCTGCATGTGCGATCGGAGGGCCTGATTCTTCCAGATCTCCGTGGCTCCCGATCCTGTGAATCGGAGGCCGCAGGCTCCGGTTCCATAACCGGACGTGAGGATCATGGTGTCACCGATCACCACGGGGTCAGCTGCGTTGACGTCGTAGCGGGTTTTCCACGAGTGACGCCAGAATTCCCGGCCGCTCACTGGGTCCACCACGATCACATGGCGAAGCCCAAAAATGGCCAAGGCCGGCTTTCCCTCGAGGGAAAAGGGAACCGGAGTACCATAGCCGGCCGAGCCTTTTCCGTTCGTCCAAGCCTCCTTGCCGGTTGCCTTATCCAGGGCCAATCCAGCATCGCCTGCATTGTACACGACCTTGTCTCCGGCGATGTGCGGTGCCCCAGCGAAACCCCATTCGGGAACCTTCATGCCGAGTTCCGATGCGAGATTTCTGGACCAGATAACGTTGCCCGACGAGGCCTCGAGGCACAGAGCCGTGCCTGCTTTTGAAAGCGTATAAACCCGGCCACCATCGACCGTGGGCGTTCCAGAAGTGCCACCCTCGTAATAGTGATCAGCCAGTTTCTCAGGATAGCTGTGGCGCCAAAGCTCTTTGCCGCTGCTGGCTTCCAGCGCCACAACACTGTCGATGCCACCCTCTTTCAGGCCATTGTGTCCCAAGGTGAAGAGTCTGCCTTCGACCAAGCTCATGGATGAAAAACCGGCGCCGACCGTGGCCTTCCAAACAGGGCGGGGCTGACCTCCTGGCCAATTGCCCAGCCACCCACTCTCTGCGGAGATGCCAGTTCCATCGGTGCCGCGGAAGCGGGGCCAATCGGCGGCGGACACAGGGGAGGAGCAAATGGCCGCGACCACAGCAAGCCCACAGAGATAGGAACGCTTCATGCAGCCGACGTTAGGCGTAGGGCTGGGATCGTCAATCCGCCTCATGAGGATCCCACGACCTAAAAACTCTACCGGTCGTCTAAGGGATCACTCGGGCTGCGTGCCTCCTTGGATTCTAGTCGGACTGGAAGCGGGTGACGTCGTGTTTTGCAGGCGGTCGGCCATTTCTTATAGTTAATATCAAGTATGCTCTCGGGGAGATCCGGCAGAATCGACTGCGTCGAAAGTTTTTTGCAAAAGCGGGGAAAATTGATGGATTTTCTCTCTATTCCTTTTAAATGATTATTGAATTAACAAAAAAATGGGCTGATGGATTTTTTTCGGTTGACCATTAACCACGCAGGAGGCCAATTGGAGGAGTGAGTACTGCGAAGGGTAATAATCGAGTTTTATTGGTCGAGGCGGATGATTCCATCCAGAGGATTGTTGCCTATCATCTTAAAAAATCGGGCTTCGAGGTGGAGTTTGCTGAGACGGGTGAAGCTGCGATCGCCCTGAGTCAGAATCCTCCGGTTTGCGCGGTGATCGATCTTATGATTCCCGGCTTGAGTGGCATGTCCGTTTTGAAGCATTTCCGTGAACACCTCTCTCAAGTACCAGTGATAGCCATGGCGGGGCGCGGCGACACCAGCGACGGGTTAACCGCCATCCGGTCGGGCGCTTTCGACTATGTGACCAAGCCGCTGGATGTGGGAGCATTCGTTGCCACGGTTTCAGCTGCGGTCCGAACCGGGCAATCCCTCAACCAGCCTGTCAGCCAGTTTCCGGGCCTTCGAGATACTCAATGGATTGGACAATCGTCCTCGGCTCGCATCTTGCGGGAAACCGCTTCGGCACTGGGAGCGACCCAAGCCGACGTTTTAATTACCGGGCCCGAGGGCAGCGGCAAACGCCTCTTTGCACGCATGCTGCACCACGTCAGTTCCCGCTCCCGCGGTCCATTTATCCCAGTTCATTGTGCCTCGATACCGGGGGACCTGTTGGAGGAGGAACTATTCGGTAAATTATCTCGCTCAACTTCGGTTTCTGCCGATGAAGTCCGCAGGACCGGGCGTGTCCAAATGGCCGAAGGTGGAACTCTCATTTTGTTGGATGTGGGGGAAACGCCGCTGGCCCAGCAGGCGTTAATTTTGGAGCTCCTGCAGAACCGTTGGATCCACCGTCGCGAGACGGGCACTTCGGTCCCGGTAAATATCCGGGTGATCGCCACCAGTCGCACCGATTTGCGAGCCAAAGTGGAAGCCAATGAATTTCGTGAGGACCTCTTCTATCGGCTCAATGCGCTGACGGTTGAAATACCCTCGCTTCGCGAGCGCATTGTTGACCTGCCTCTGCTCTCCGGAATCTTCCTTCAGCGCCTATCCATGGTCCGCTCCGGGGGGATTCCCCAGATTTCGAGTGCCGCTTCGGGTATCCTCAAAAATTATTCGTGGCCGGGTAATATCCGTGAGTTGGAGTCTGTGCTGGATTGGGCCTACTCCAGTTCTGTGGGCGGTGAAATTCGTGTGGCTGACCTGCCGCCACGCCTGCTCCATCAGAGTGATCCCACTCAAATTCATCAGGGCGGTTTGGCAGTGCCTTATGTAGGTGGTATGTCCATGGAGGCCGTAGAAAAATTAGCCGTCCAGCAGACCCTCGATTTGTGCCGGGGCAACAAGGCTGCGGCCGCTCGGATTTTGGATGTCACCGAGAAGACTATTTATAACAAGTTGGCCCGATTGGGTTTGAAGGATAGTGCTTCGGATATTCCGACTCCAGGCCGCAAGCGGGGTCGCAAGCCGAAAATTAAGACGGCCATTTAGACGGACTGATTGGCGGACGATTTGTCCGGTTACCTGTCTGGTTTCCCGTTGGGTTTCTAGACCATTTGCGCATCGGTGGTTTCGTCCATCATTCCGCTGCAGGATACTTCGTCGGGGGGGGCGCCTTGCCGAAGGTCTTTCCGTCATCCTTCTGTAATCGGTTGGGTCTGCATTAGCGCAAGGTCCCCCAAATAAAACAGCCCTCCGGGCGCGATGGCTCCGAAGGGCTGTTAAATTTTTGCGCCTCCGAGAGGCTTCTCAAGACTTCGGATTTTATTCCGGATCAGACCAACATCTTGAACCACTTTGCGTCACCCGGCACGGCCACCGGATAGAACCCGTTGGCGTCAGCCTTAGACTTGCACTCGGAGTCCCAGCGAAGGTTCTCGAAGTCGTTCGGGGCGAGAATTACGTTGGAGTTAAGAGCCTGCTCCCAAGTGATGGTCTTGCCAGTGTAAGTGGACATCCGGCCCATGATCGAGGTCAGCGATGACTTCGCACCGTTGAAGGCCTCGTTGTACTCGGTGTTCTTGCGGATCGCGGCGAAGAGGTCGTCATGTTCCTGCTGGTACGGATCGACCTGCTTCTCGCCCCGGTACCGCCACGCATTGCCGCCACCGGAGGGGGTGATGGTGTGCCCGCTGACATTGCAGGAGCCCTTGGAGCCGACACACTGCTCTGAAACATTGCTGTCGGCGCCACGGATATGACGGCATTGGCTCAGGAGCGTGGTGCCATCGGCATAGGTGTATTCGAGGGCGTGGTGGTCGAAGATTTCGCCGTATTCTTTCTGGGTGCGGACTTGGCGACCGCCCATGCCATGAGCCTTAACCGGGTAGGCGTTCTTCACCCAATTGGCGACGTCCAAGTTGTGGATGTGCTGCTCGGTGATGTGATCGCCGCACAGCCAATTGAAGTAGTACCAATTGCGCATTTGGAACTCGAGCTCGGTTTGCCCTTCCTTGCGCGGGTTGACCCAAACGCCACCGTCGTTCCAGTAGGCACGGACCAGGTAGATGTCGCCGAGAGCGCCATCGTGCAGGCGCTTCATGGTCTCCAAGTAGCCAGGTTGGTGATGACGCTGCAGGCCGACGCCGACCTTCAGGTTCTTTTTCTTGGCTTCCTCGGCTGCGGCGAGAACGCGGCGGACACCGGGACCATCGACGGCCACGGGTTTCTCCATGAACACGTTTTTACCTTGGCGGACAGCCTCCTCGAAATGCTGAGGGCGAAATCCCGGGGGCGTTGCCAGAACGACCACGTCGGCCAGCGCGATGGCCTTCTTGTAACCATCGAGACCGACGAACTGCCGATCGGCGGGCACGTCGACCTTGGCGCCCTGGGAGGACTTCAGGCTGTTGAGGGCACCGGTGAGGCGATCCTGGAAGGCATCGGCCATGGCCACGAGCTTGACGCCCGGGACATTGAGGGCCTGGTTGGCTGCGCCGGAACCACGGCCGCCGCAACCGACGAGGGCAATCTTGATCTCGTCGCTGGCGGCACCGAACGCCAGGCGCTCGATGGCCAGGCTGCCGATCATGGCTCCGCCGAGGGCGGTGCTGGAGGTGGAGAGGAAACCGCGCCGGGTCAGAACCGAGGCGCTCGCTGAAGGAATGATTTGGCTCATGTCGTTGGAACGTTGAAAGGACTCCCGGTGCCTCCGCTCCTTCGGCCATTCATGGCTCTGGATTCGGGCGGAGGCAGGTGGGAAGTCACGGGTGAGTCTTTGAAAAATCTACCTCCCGTTCTGGGGTGGGATCAACCGGAAGTTTGCGTCGGATCCAGCGCGGCCTGGGTTTGATTCTTTCGACGGCGGAAAACGGTCAAAATTTCGGAGGCCTCCCGGATTTTCAGAAATGTTGCTGCTAAAAAATACCCGGCTGAGGCTAGAGCAATAGGGACGAAGGTAGCACCGATTCGAGCGGGAAGTCCGGACTGTCCGATCCAGCGGTTCCAAATCCCAAAGGATGCTAGGGCTATGGCAGCGGCCACCACGCCGGCCAGACTCATTCGGAGTACGGGTGCGAACAGGGTCGGTAGGTCGAACTTCGGCTGTTTCCGCTTGAGCGCGTAAAAGAGGAGGAAGCATTGCAGCGTCGCGCTCGTTGAGTTGGCGATGGCTAGGCCCGCCTTCGGCATGAGGCTAATAGAGATAAAGGCGGCGATAAAATTTGCTGCGATCGCCGCGAGGCTAATGCGCATCGGGGTCTTCGTATCTCCGAGGGCATAAAAAGCTCGAGCTAACACATTGTTGAGGGAAAACGCCATGAGGCTGGGGCTGAGGCAGAGCATCATTAGCGTCACCTGCGTGGTGGATGCGGCCTGAAACTGACCCCGCTCGAAGAGCAGTCGTACGATCGGCTCGGAGAGGGTCAACAGGAGCACGAGTGGCAACAGGGTGAGGAAGATGAGTTGCTGCAGCCCCTCGGTCAGGGTGCTACGGAACTCAGGAAATTTCTTATCCACCGCGAGCGTGCTGAGTTCGGTCAGCAGCACCGTCGCTAGGGAAATACCCACGACTCCCTGGGGCAATTCCATCAGGCGCACGGCATAATTGTAGGATGAGACGATTTCTCTGCCGTGCGTGTAGGCGAAGCTTTGACACAGAACCGTGTTAATCTGAAACGCGGCGACACCGATCACCGAGGGACCCATTCGCCGGGCCACTTCGCGGACGGCCGGGTTTTTCCAAGGGCTCAGCCATCGAAATTGGAACCCTTCTGAGACCAAAGACGGCACCTGGAACGCCGCTTGGGCAACACCCGCTACCACCACCCCAATAGCGAGGGCGAAGACCTGTTGGTGCAATTCGGCTCCGAAGCGAGGGGCCAGCCACCAGACGGACGCCAGCATCGCCACGTTCAACATGGTGGCCCCGAGGGCTGGCAGGAAGAAGTGGTTGCGGGCGTTGAGCATACCGATGAAACCGGCTGCCACGCAAACCAAGGGGAGATAAGGCAGCATCCATCGCATGAGCCGGAACATCAGCTCGGTGTGGATGTCGATGTTGGAGAACTGGATGAGCAGAGTCACTCCGGCCAAGAGCACCGCGCAAATGGCCGCGCAGGCCAGGAACACGGCCCAAGTGCACGCCAAGCCCACTCGCCAGGCCGCAGCCACGCCCTCCTTGCGCTCGGTCTCTTTGAAGACTGGGATGAATGCCGAGGACAGGGCTCCTTCTCCCAGAAGTCTGCGGAAGAGATTGGGGATCTGGAAGGCCAGGAAGAAGGCGTCAGCCACCGGCCCGGTACCCATGAAGGCAGCATAGGCCGATTCCCGAACAAACCCGAGAATCCGACTGAGCAGCGTTGCGGCACCGGCGGCACCCGACGAGGACAGCCAACGAGACATGTGTAGGACAGCATCATGCAGGCTGTGGAACGACCCAAGGGAAATTCAGGTGACGTGGCGCCCATCGGGGCGATTTCCCGAACCATTGGCCGGGCCGATGTGGAACGGGAAGGATGAGGTTCTATTGCGTCGGAATGAGTGCGCTCATCGAATGCAGTGCCGACCGCCTTGCCTTCGGGGCCCGGATAGGTTCACCATCACCGTCCATGCCAACTGTTCAGGTTCCGCTGGGGAACCGTTCCTATGAGATTCAAGTCGGGACCCGCCTCATTGCGACGCTGGGTGAGCGTTGCCGTCGTCTCAAGATTGGGACGAGGTGCGCGGTGATTACCGACACTAATGCGAGCAAGCACTATGGAGAGGCGGCCATTAAGTCACTCAAGGTGGCTGGCTTCACCCCAACGCTCATCACGATCGAGGCGGGTGAGTCGTCCAAGACCCTGTCCACGGTTCAGAAGTGCTACGATCAATTGGCCGCGCATCGGATTGAGCGGAAGAGTTTTCTGGTGGCCCTTGGAGGCGGAGTCGTAGGTGATTTGGCAGGTTTTGTAGCGGCGACCTATTTGCGCGGCATCGCTTTTGTGCAAGTGCCCACAACGCTTTTGTCACAAGTTGACAGTTCCGTTGGTGGCAAAGTTGGGGTGAACCTGAAGGCCGGCAAAAATCTGGTGGGGGCCTTTCATCAGCCGCGCCTGGTCCTCTGTGACTTGGACACCTTGTCCACGCTTCCCGATCGGGAATTGCGCTCCGGCATCGCTGAAATCGTGAAGTACGGCGTGATTTATGATGCCCCCTTGTTTCAGCGGTTGGAGAAACAGTTGGAAGGGCTTCTCGAAAAGCAGCCTCCGATATTGTCTGCCATCATCGCCCGATGCTGCACCATCAAGGCGGAGATTGTGTCCCAAGACGAAACGGAGACGGGCCTGCGCGCGGCGCTGAATTTCGGGCACACCATTGGTCACGCGATCGAGAACTCCTCTGGCTACGGCAAATTCCTGCACGGTGAGGCCATTAGCATTGGCCAAGTCGCTGCGGCTCATTTATCGGCCCGTCGGACAGGTCTACCGGCGGCCGATGTCCTGCGTATCCAGAACTTGTTCGAGCGCCTGGGTTTGCCCACGTCGATCAAGCTGTCGGGGGACAAGCGCGACAAGTTGTTTTCAGCGATGCGCCTCGACAAGAAGGTGAGTGCCGGTGAAATCCACTTCGTCTTGGCCGAGCGAATCGGCAAGGCAGTTTGGGGTCAACGCGTTCCGGATGCTGAGGTGAATTGGGCTCTGGATCAGGTGAAGGGCTGACCGACTGAATGGGCTGCGGGCTCTGGTGACAGTGATGGGTCACCCGAGCCTCGGTGGAGTGAACCGTCGGTTTTGTGCCGTCCACGGTCAGGACCGACGCACTGCACTGGGCCTTCGGTGATCTATTGCCCTAAATTGCTGGATTGCTAGATTACTGGATCAGAGTTCAGCAATGCGTTCCATGATGGTGTCAGCGACCTCTTGGTAAATCGTCTTGAGACGATCTTTGTCGCAGGTTTTGGCCTCGGCCCGTAACGATTCGAAGTAGAGCGGTTTACCGACCACCACTTTGAAGCGTCCCCGACCAGGAAAACGTTGGTGGCGCCCCCAGGCTTCGAAGGTGCCGTGAAGACGGATAGGAACAACGGGGGCCTTCGATTTGATGACTGTCAGGCCGATGCCCGATCGCGCAGGCTTCAAATGCCCATCTTGGGTTCGGGTTCCTTCGGGAAAGAGGAGGATGGCCGCCCCATTGTTGAGTCGGTCCAAGATTGCTTTCAATCCCGCACCCCCACCGCCATCGCGGTTGACCGGGACCGCGTTCAACTTGCGGATGTACCAGCCCAGGATGGGGATCTGGAAGAGGGTGTCTCGGGCCAGAAAATTGACAGCCCGCGGAACCGAGCCACCAATGAGCGGGGGGTCTGCTAGGCTCGCGTGGTTGGAGGCCAAAATCACCGGGCCGACCAGCGGGATATTCTCTACGTGTTCGACTTGGGTGCGGTAGATGCAACGAGAAGCAAGGCGTGAGAGCCACCAGGCAATCCGGTAAGTCCCTGTCATCCGTGCGGCACGGACCTGTTCTTCAGGTAAGCTGTTTGAAGGCGCTGGGGTGGATTCCATGATGCTCAGTCGAGGTGGACTCGCAGTCCATCCCAGGCCAAAGAGACTCCCGGAGGCAATTCCGCCTGATCTCGATCGTGGTCGTAGTGGTGGGTCAGGTGGGTCAGGTAGGTCTGGTCGGCCCCGATCCGCCGGGCTGCAGTGAGAGCCTCGTCCAGACACATGTGGGTGGGGTGAGGTTCCGGTCGCAGCGCGTCGAGAATAGCCACTTGAATGCCCTGAGTGAAGGCTAACGCAGGGGGGATTACCTCCTTACAGTCACTGAAATAGGCCAGTCGCTTGACGCCTCCTTGTTCGAAGACCATGCCTGTTGTGGTCATGCGACCGTGGGGTAGTTGAAAAGGGGTCACACGCAAGTCCCCAATCTCGAAGGGACCGTCGATGACATTTGGCTGCGGGTGGAAATAACTGAAAGGAATAGGATGGCCGCCAAAGGCGTAGTCATACACGCGGCGGAGGGATCGGAAGGTTTCTTCCGTGGCATAAACCGGCAGCGGGCCGCCACGGAGATCGCAGACGCGGCGGCAGTCATCCATTCCCATGATGTGGTCGGCATGGGCATGCGTGATGAGCACGGCATCCAGATAGCCGAGTTTTTCGCGGAGCATTTGGGCCCGAAAATCTGGAGTGGTATCGATGACCAATCGAACAGACGGGGTCTCGATGTAAATCGAGGCGCGCAGTCGATGATTCCGAGGGTTGGCTAGAAAGGCCTCCGGATACTCCTTTCCGATGATGGGAACCCCCTGGGATGTGCCTGTGCCCAAGAAGCGGAATGCGAACGACATTATCAGAGACTGCGAGTGGTCAGCCTCGGATGTCAAAGCCCGGCCTCAGGACTTTGATCGGGACTTGGAATGAGCGGACGTTTTCCCGCGTTTAACTGGTTTTTCGGCGGTCCTGCGGCGGAAGTTCTGCAATTCGATACTCCAAGTCTTGCTGCGGACCGGAACGATCGTGGGTTCTGCTGAGGGGAAGCCTTCCATGGCAGAAAGAACACCCGGTGAGCCCACCATGAGCAAGGCAGAGGCGCGAGGTACAGCGATAGGCGCCTCCGGGGCTACTTCGGGCTGTGGAGAAGCCGGTCGCGGTGTGGCTGGAGCAGGAATAGGCGGAGGAATCGGGACCTGCATGGCTTTGTCCAGATGGACTCGTAGGTCGGAATTTTCCGCTTCGAGCAGTGCCTTTTGAAGATTTAGCTCGGTGTAGTTCGTTTTGACGGATTCGAACTGTATCCGCAACTGGTCACACTCTTCATGGGCTTTGCCCAGCGCCACCTCCAAGTGCATGCGCATTGCGGTTTCTCGGGCTACTTGCGCGCCTTGTTCGGCCATTTTTCCACGTAAATCCAGCAACTCTTGCTGGAGAACCCAATGGCTGCTTTCCAAGATCTGATTGCGCCCTTCCAGTCGGCTTTGCTCCGGGGATGGGGGCAGTGGGAGGGCAGGGGAATCTTTGGGATCGGGCTTTGGTGTTGTCGCTCGTGTGGAGAAGAAGCCGTGAACCATTAGCGACCGCACGGCGATCCCGACACCCAGAAAACCAACACCACCACCGAGAGAGGTCAGTAACCAAAACAGTTGAGGTGTTCCTTCCATACAAAACTTACATCGAGAGGATGGTTTGGAACAGTTCGTTGATAGTTGTGATCAGCTTGGCAGACCCCTGATATGCCCGTTGGTACTGGATCATTGAAGACATTTCTTCGTCGAGTGACACACCTGAGACCCCGGCCCGCTGCTGTGTCAGCATATGACTAATGACTTCCTGGTCGGCCAAGCGGTTATTGATGTTGGCCAGCTCCTGACCGTAGGTAGCCACGGCTTCGTTGTAATGCTGGGCGACAGTCATTTTTCCCAACGCCTCCTGAGGAGCCTCGAGCAACTTCAGGAGGTTGGTCGCGACAGTGTTGTCTCCTGTATCGGTATTGGAACTGAGTTGAATTTTTCGGACATCCGCGACCAAATCCTTGTTGACGGCAATGTTCGATGCGTCAGTTCCCGTGAAGAAGTTCGCACCGGTGGAACCATCCAAACTGACCCCGAGCTTGTGCACGGAGTTCATCCCCTCAATCAGGTTGGTGGCCATGAGGTTGATGTCCTGGCGCAGATCCTGAAGGACGGTGTCCCGGGCCTTGACTAGCCCTTGAATGGATCCTTGACCGGTGAGCTTGGCCGTGTTTTTCGAATCGGAGTTTAGCACCGAGACCTGCACGCCACCATCGGCATCCACGGCTCCTTCTAGCTTGCCTACGGCTAGATTGTCTTTGATGACCTCTATGCCATCAATGGATACGGTGATCTGGTTTTGATCGTTGAATTGGGTTTTGATGGACGAGTAGCCGCCCAACTCCTCTAGCCGCATCTGTAAAGTATCCTTGGCTAGGCCTCCACCAGAGATGCTGGCCAGGGAGTTAGCCATGGCGGCACTCGCTGTGAAGCCGATCAGTTCATTGGCCTGTTTGATCCGGTTGTTCAGGTCCGCATTCAGGTCTGACTTGAGGCTGGTAAAGCGGGTTTCAACCGAATTGAACTTGTCGGTCAGCTGATTGGCCTTGAGAAGGAGCACCTGACGATCCGCCACCGAAGTGGGTGAGACGGAGACTGCCTGAAGAGCGTTGTAGAATTCAGAGAAACCGCTGGCGATGGCCATTTGGCCGCCGAGATTTCGGGCGGCACTGTCCGCCTCGGGTGTTGCACTTTGTCGGTCGATTTGCTGGCCCAACATCGACTGACCGATTTGCAGCGTCCGTTGAAAATTTTCTAGGTAGCTCTTGTTGCTCGACTCCCGGATGAGTTGCTCGTCCAGAATGGAATCGCGCAGGGATTTGGTGCCGATGACCACGACCCCGGAGCCAGACCGCGGTTCGACGATGACCCGCTGGCGTGCATAGTTAGGGTTGTTAACATTCGAAATGTTGACGCCTGCCGTCTCGATCCCGGCCCGTGCGGCCAAAAGCGAGGATGACGCAATTTCGAGAGAGTTGAGGAGTCCGCCCATGGTTCTGGCTCACACGACCGCTTGCCATCGAGAGACTGGGTTTGCACTAGCGAAGGCTCGCTCTTTGCCCCGGGCTCCGTATGTGCGGCCGGTCGAAACCACACCCGACCGTTGCAGCACCTGCTGGGCCAACTCA
>Ga0114969_10001239_pt1 | contig 21707 bp, 20 predicted proteins | sample M_130807_MF_Meta_FD_87316 | JGI IMG/M metagenome (GOLD analysis project Ga0114969, IMG submission 87316) | Freshwater microbial communities from Lake Montjoie, Canada to study carbon cycling - M_130807_MF_MetaG | ecosystem: Environmental > Aquatic > Freshwater > Lake | place: Lake Montjoie...
TCACCGAAGATGATGTCTGGCTTATCTTCTTCTGCAATTTGGCGAAGTGTGCGCTCCATTGCGCCTGAGGCATAACCAATCTTGTCGACCATCTTGTATGTGATCTCGCCAGCCTCTGCCGCTTGCTTGAGTGCAGCGTCAACGACGCCATCCCATGGCTCTTCGATGCTTGATGAGAATGCGCCAGAAACTTTAAGGGTCGCTGGTGCGGCAGCATCTGCAGCTGCCTCGGTTGATGAGCCGGTGCTACCGCCACATGCGGCCAGCGCCAACGTGATCGCGGCGGCGCCGGCTAGGGCGATTCCACGACGAATGTTCTTGTAATCCATGAACCCTCCTGAGGGACCTACGTAGGTGAGGTAAGAGTGGCGCGAGATGCCTCCTCCTCACTAGGGACATAACGTCAATTTTTTATCGTTTGTATTGACATAACGTCTCAAGTAGCAGAGCCTGGCAGCATGCTCACCCTGGCCGAACTCCTCCACATGCCCCAAGTGGAGCGTGCCCGACCCCTCGTGGTCGCCGGGGAGGAGGGCCTAGCACGTTCGGTGAGGTGGGTACACACAAGTGAGATCTTCGAAATTAGCCCACTCCTGCAGGGAGGTGAAGTCCTGCTCACTACTGGACTTGGGCTAGTTGGGCGGCGGCCGAGCGAGATTGCCACCTATGTTTCCAACTTGGTGGACCGCAACATCACAGCGCTGGTAGTGGAAATTGGCCGCACCTTTTCAACACTTCCGACAGAACTTCTTTCGAACGCTGCGAAATATGGCCTCACACTTATTGAGCTACATCAAATTGTGCCATTCGTTGAAATTACTGAAGCAACTCACCGCGAAATTATTAGTCGCGAACAAGTAGCTAAACCAATCCAGTCTGGACCAAACAACCTCTTCCTTGAACATCTCGCTTCGGGCGCGTCTATTCGATCCGTCATCGAACTTGCGAATCGAATTTCCGGCGAGGTGGTTTCTTACGTCGACTCAGCAGGCGAAGTTGTGGTGTCTTCTGTTGACGAAATTCCCACAGGTCCTTCATCGACTTCTCCTGAGGTATTTATCAACGGACGACTACGCGGTGCTATTCATATTTTTGGATCTAAGAAGAATTCTCATCAAGCTGTTGGCTTAGCAACAGCTCAATCACTCGCGGTTTTACTATCACGAAGCGATATGCCCGTAGCTTTAGTGCGACGTGAGTGGTTGCTCAGTTTGATGGCCTCACCGGATGATCCCGAAATAGCCTCAGATATAAGGGCTAAAGCTGCTGGCTTAGAACTTACCGGGAATACTTTGCAGCCAGTGATCTTCTCAGGCTTCTCGGTCAATGATCGCTCTCCACTTCTCGCAGCACTTGCAAATTCAAGAGTGGGTCAAGTTATTGATCTTGATGATTGTCTTGCGGTAATTTCAATAACTCCAAGAGAACGTATAAAAGAGCGCGCTCGCCGTGATCTACTTGAAACCACTCTCACTTCATTAACAACCTCGCTAGATATTTCGCTTCGTCAACGTCTTCGAATAACTGCAGGTGACCCAATAACAGACATTTCTTCCCTCGGCCGCAACATGCGTACTGCGCGGAGTGCAAGCAGAATTAATGAATTGCTGGGCAACTCTGCCTCCATTCGATATGCCTCAGAACTTGGCGCCCATCAGTTACTCGCTAACTCGGTTCCTGATCGCACTCTTGAGCTCTTCGTCGATGAACAGATCGGCGCTCTGATAGACGCAGATGCACGTGGAAGTCGCGATCTAGTGGGAACTCTGGAAGCACTCGCCCGCGCTGGCTTCTCTAAGACGATCGCATCCGAGGCGCTTGGCATCCGGAGACAAACCCTTCATAACCGGCTTGGAAAAATTTCTGAGGTGCTCGGTCCCACTGCTCTCGAGGATCCTGAGCGAAGATTTAGCCTCCAGGTAGCACTCGTAGCCTGGCGCCTACGGATCAGTGCCGCCGCCCGAAACTAAGAGAAAAAAGATTTTCTCGCTTCGCCCCATTTGTGCTTGACCGCGGTCAAATAGGTACCTAGCGTCGGTTTCACACTTCCCTTGGACCCAGAAAGACCCTGCACCAACCAGTAATGCCCCGATTTACCCCGAAAGTCCATTAATTCGAACTGAATGGAGATCCCTTTGAAGCGTCGGGCACTCGCCGTCGTCGCAGGAGTCACAGCTGTACTCCTCGCGGCATGTTCTAGCTCATCATCATCATCTACTGCTGCCGAAGAAGCCGCTCCTGCTGTGGAGAAGCTCAAGGTTGCCTTCGTCTATATCGGTGTCCCTGGTGACGCCGGTTGGACCTACATGCACGATCAAGGTCGTTTGGAAATGGAAGCTGCACTCGGTGATCAAATTGAGACCACTGCAGTAGAAAATGTTCCAGAAGGCCCAGCCGGTAAGAAGACTTTTGAAGATCTCGCCCGTCAGGGATACAAGTTGATCTTCGGAACTTCCTTTGGCTACATGGATCCAATGCTTGAAGTTGCTGCTGCTTACCCAGATGTGAAGTTCATGCACGCAACCGGTTACAAGACTGCTCCCAACATGGGTACCTACTTCGGCGCTGCTGAAGAAGCCCGATTCCTAGCGGGCATGATCGCCGCTTCGGTATCGAAGAGTGGTCGCCTTGGTTACGTTGCTGCGTTCCCGATTCCTGAAGTAGTTCGTGGAATCAACGCATTCGAACTCGGCGCACAAGCGATTAATCCTAAGGCCACGACCAAGGTTGTATGGACCTCAACTTGGTATGACCCCACCATTGAGAGCAAAGCTGCTCAATCGCTCTTGAATGCTGGTGCTGACGTACTTGCGCAACACCAAGATTCACCTGCAACTGGCCAAGCGGCGGAAGAGGTAGGCGCTCGTTGGCTCTCTTACAACAGCAATATGCAAGCCCTTGCTCCTAAGGCTTGGGCTGGCGGCCCAGGTTGGGATTGGGGTCCCTTCTACATCGCGCAAGCAAAGGCCGTCATTGATGGCACGTGGAAGAGTGAGCAGTACTACGGAAACATGAAGGATGGTCTGGTCAAGCTCTTCGGACCTGCCGAAGATGTTCCCGCAGACGCTGCAGCAGCTGTGAAGGCCGCACAAGATGCCTTCCTCGCTGGTACCGCTCATCCGTTCGATGGTCCAATCCTTGATCAAGCCGGCAAGACACAGGTCGCTCAAGGTGCAACAGCACCAATGGATGCCCTGATGTCGATGCAGTACTTCGTCAAGGGTGTTCAAGGAACCATCGCGAAGTAATTCAGCAATACCCCTTCTAAGGACGAACCTGGATCAGGCATGATTCAGGTTCGTCCTTAGATTTTGTACCACCTAGATATTTCGCTAGTAGGCAATTAAGGGAGAGATTGTGATTGCAGCTCGCCATATCAGCAAATCCTTCCCAGGTGTTCTTGCAAACCAAGACGTCTCCTTCGACGTATCGGCGGGCGAGGTGCATTCACTTCTTGGAGAGAACGGCGCGGGCAAATCAACTCTTGCAGCGATTCTTACTGGGCTCTACCAACCAGATGCTGGTCATGTGGAAATCAACGGGGCACGAGTGGCGATCAAGAGCCCTCGCCACGGTTTAGCTCTTGGTATTGGCATGGTGCACCAACACTTTCGCCTCGTTTCACAATTTACGGTTGCCGAAAACATTTCTCTCGGAGACCGAAAGCAAAATTGGATTCTTTCAACAAAGAAGGTGGAGGAGGCGGTTCATGAAATTGGTGAACGCTACGGACTGCCAGTAGACCCAAGGGCTCGCATCAATGAACTCACGGTTGGCGAGCAACAACGAGTTGAGATTATTAAGACGCTCTATCGAGGTGCACAGGTCTTACTGCTCGACGAACCCACGAGTGTGCTTACACCACAAGAGGTCACCACTCTCTTTGATTCAGTCCGCACACTCGCCAGTGAGGGCAAGAGTGTCATTTTCATTTCACACAAGCTTGGCGAAGTCATGGATATCTCTGATCGTGTCACTGTGATGCGGGATGGAAAAGTTGTCGGAAACACTGCAGTGGCACACACGTCTCGCGAGGAGCTCGCTCGCATGATGGTGGGTAGAGACGTTGATCTCTCTGCGATTCGAGCAACCAAACCTGTTGGCGCACCACTACTTGAAGTACGCGGCTTAACTGCAAAGAGTGCTCGAAGCCAAGTCTCTAATGCATCAATTGTGGTGAAGGCTGGAGAGATCGTCGGTATTGCTGGTGTCTCAGGAAATGGCCAACGCGCACTCGCCGAAGGAATTGCTGGTCTGACGCCACTTATTGATGGACACGTAATAATTTGCGGCACAGATGTCACCAGCAAGGGTTCAATCGCGGCTCGCAAAGCTGGACTTTCATACGTTCCGGAGGATAGAAACGGAACGGGGTTAGCGCCTTCGCTCTCTATCTCAGAGAACATGTTGCTTACCGAAGACCTTCCATTTCTTGTGAATCTTAAGAGCGCCGTTGCTAAGGCTGAGGAGGCCATCAATGCCTACAGCATCAAGACTCCAGGTGCTTCAACAGCAACCCGAATGCTCTCCGGTGGAAATGTGCAGAAAGTTCTTCTCGCGCGTGAACTCGGACACGACCCGCAAGTATTGATTGTCTCTTCTCCTACTTGGGGATTAGATGTAGGCGCCGTGGAGTTTGTGCGGAGTAAATTAAACGAACTCCGAAATCAAGGTCGTGCGATTCTTCTCATCAGTGAAGATCTCGATGAGGTGAGAGCGCTCTCAGATCGTATTTATGTCATCTTTGAAGGAAAGATTGTGATGGAGTGCCCTGGTGAAGGTGCCGATGTCACCACTCTTGGTCTGGCGATGGCGGGGGCCAGCGCATGAAGATTTCGTTAGAACGACGTGGTTCAGTCAAGTCTTGGCACCTCATTGGGGTGCCACTTCTCTCCGTCATTTTTGGCATCCTCGTGGGCGGGCTCTTTTTGGAAGCCACCGGATACAATGCCATTCTCATTTTCAAGACGATGTCGCAAACTTCATACACGACTCTTTATGGAATCGGTGACACTCTCGCTGCCGCAACACCGCTCATTTTCACTGCACTAGCTGCACTGGTGGCTTTTCGAGTAAATCTCTACTCGATTGGCGCAGAGGGACAACTCTTTGTCGGCGGCATCTTTGCATCAGGTGTGGGAATCGCAGTCGGCACATCTTCGTCGGCACTTGCGATTCCCGCTGTACTCATTGCTGGCATCGTCGGCGGCATGGCCTGGATGACTCTGCCAGCGCTCTTTCGCGCGTGGTTTGGCACTAGTGAAATCATCACCACCCTCATGTTCAACTTTGTTGCGCTCTTTCTTATGCGATATCTCATTTACGGTTCATCTACTTACTGGCGCGATCCCACTTCAACGAACTTTCCACAAGGGAAGAAGATCGATCAGAATGCATGGCTGCCTCGCTTTGGCACTCAGAGCATTCACTGGGGACTCGTACTCGCGTTGGTTGCCACCGTTGGTATTTGGTTCCTCCTTCGTAAGACGCGCTTCGGTTATGAGATGAAAGTGCTTGGAGATGCACCTAATGCGGCGCGCTACTCGGGTGTACCTGTAAAGCGCATGACTTTCACGGTGCTGATCATTTCCGGAGGTTTGGCTGGTTTAGCTGGCGCCAGCGAAGTTGCCGGCCGCGCGCATGCCCTAGACCCAAACGGTCTGGCAATTGGCCTCGGTTATGCAGGCATCATCGTGGCCACTCTTGCTCGACTCAATCCATTTGGAGCTGTCATTATCGCCATCGGGTTTGGTGGATTGCAGAACAGTGCATCTGCACTTCAAAGTTTGGGTACGGAATCAGTTCCGTCGGCAATCGCCACCACTTTGCAAGGATTGATTCTCCTACTTGCCCTTGCGGGCGAACTCTTCGTCCGTTACCGATTGAAAGTCTCTAAGAGAGTAGAGGTGTCGGCATGACACAAGAATCCGTATTGATTCTTACTCTTGCAGGCGCAATCGGTACTGGTACGCCACTTGTCTTCGCCGCGATTGGTGGAGTAATCAGTGAGCGCGCAGGCATCATCAATCTGGGCATGGAAGGAATGATGCTTATCGGCGCAGTGACAACATTTCTCGTAGTTAACAAGACAGGCTCTCCCCTTCTTGGTTTCATTGCTGGCGGTATCGCGGGCGCTCTCTTAGCTTTAATTCATGCAACGTTGGCAATTTCTCTGCGCGCCAATCAGATCGTTTGTGGATTAGCCCTCACGATCTTTGGCACTGGGCTGGCATCCTTTATCGGTAAACCGATCGAAGGAGCCAATCTAGAAAAGAGTTTTAATAAATTGAAAATTCCGTTCCTCAGTGATATTCCTGCGGTCGGACCAGTGCTCTTTAAGCAGGATGGGCTTGTTTACTTCTCTTGGTTTGTGGCTCTACTTGCATCCCTCTATCTCAACCGGACTCGTACAGGTTTGAGTCTGCGAGCAGTGGGCGAAAATCCGGCAACTGCTGATGCTATGGGCCTCAGTGTGGTTCGCATGCGTTACGCACACGTTATTCTCGGTGGACTCCTCACCAGGTATAAAGGATCCTAAGTCATTCTTCGAATCGTTCCGGCTTGGAGTCAGGCTGGTACTACAAACGGAATTGGCTGGATTGCATTGGCGCTTGTGGTCTTTGCATCATGGCGCCCTTTGAGAGTAATCGGAGGTGCCTATCTCTTTGGTGTCGCCCTGCAAGCAAACTTTGCTCTTCAGGCGAAGGGCATCACCGTGATACCCGCCGAATTTTTGGCAATGCTTCCTTATCTCCTTACAGTGGTGATCTTGGTGGTGCTTACAGCAAACCGCAGAACACGTGGCGCCGGAGCTCCAGCAGCACTTGGTCTTCCCTTCGTACGAGATGAACGCTAACGAGAGTGACACGAAATTGATGAATCGGATCAGAGTCGAGTTCACCACTGAGCCTTTCGTTATTGGTCGCACGCCAGAACATGCCAAAGCTGCCGAGATGGCCGCCGCCAGCGCTGGACTAGAGACAGAGTTCGGTCCCTTTGGCACCAGCGCCGTGGGTGATCGAGCCGAAGTAATGGCCGCGCTGCCGGCCATCGTCGAAGCAGCAATTGCTGGGGGCGCAGCTCGCATCAGCTTTCAAGTGACCACATCGGATTCAGTGCCTCGCAAACCCGGGATCCACGACGCGCTCGAGCGTCTCCTCCTGCGAGTAGAAGTGGAGATGGGAGCCGGTCTTGAGGAGCTCTCTCGCGAAGATAAGCAGCGAGCCGTAAAAGTCCTGGAAGAGCGCGGCGCCTTTAACCTGCGTGGCAGCGTGGAAGATGTGGCCGATCGCCTCGGGGTCTCCCGCTTCACCGTCTATAACTACCTCAACGCCACTTCATAAGACTTCCTTACCTGGTTCAACAGATTGTTGACCCCACCCCCTTCGCAACCTACCCTTAACAGGTGCCAACGCTTGGGGAGATAAACGCGTTGGGCGCCGCACAGGCCGAGGAGCTCTTCGCGCGCTGCTGTGTCGCCCCGACTTTTTGCGCCGCCATGTCCGCGGCCCGACCCTTCCAAGACCTTCATGCCCTGGAACACGCGGCTGACCAAGCAAGTGCAGATTTGGATCACGCCAGCCTGCTTCTGGGATTTTCCGGACATCCGCGCATCGGAGATAGAAAGCCACACTCTGCATGGTCATCGGCCGAGCAATCAAATGTTTCGCAGGCAGATAAAAAAATCCTTGACGACTTACGGGCAGCTAATTTCGCATACGAGGTGAAGTTCAATCATGTCTTTCTTATATGCGCCACAGGCAAGAGCGCGGAGTACATGTTGAATGAATGTTTACGGCGGATAGATAACGATCCTGATGTAGAGATCGAAGAAGCGCGCGAACAGCTCAGACTTATTAATCGCATTCGCGTCAATAAACTTCTGGAGAAATCATGAGCGGTCTCTCAACTCACGTACTCGACACTACTACTGGGATGCCAGGTGTCGCCATAAAAGTAATTCACTCCATCAGCGGCGTCATCCAAGCGAGCGGTACCACTAACTCTGATGGTCGCATACCAGATCTCCTTGAAGGCAAGTCCTTGCAAGCTGGAAACCACACACTCACTTTTGAAGTTGCTTCGTACTTTGCCAAAGACGCACGCGAATCTTTCTATTCAAATATCAACATTGATTTTGTTGTTACCGATACAACTCGGCACTATCACGTACCACTTCTGCTGAGCCCATTTAGTTTTTCTACGTATCGGGGGAGTTAATAGTGAATATCGTTCTAGGCGATAACCGTTATGGCAAGGCGGAAAACAGAGTTGTTCGCATCACTCGCGAGCAAGGGACTCATCACATTCTTGATCTCAACGTCTCTGTACAACTGAGCGGAGATCTTGAAGATACCCACCTCACCGGTTCAAACGCGAAGGTTCTTCCCACTGACACCCAGAAGAATACCGTCTACGCGTTTGCCCAGAAATATCCTGCAATGGAACCAGAGACTTTTGGTCTCACGCTCTGTGAACATTTTTTAGATACCCAAACACATGTCTCTCGTGCCGAGGTGCGCTTAGAACAATTCATGTGGGAGCGCATCAACGTCAATGGAAAACCACACCCTCGTGCTTTTCAAAAGAACAGTTCGATGAAGCGCACCGCTCGCGTTGTTGTAGAACGTGGAGCAAACGGAGAGAAAGTGGCTTACGTCAGCAGCGGTCTCGAGGATCTCGTGGTTCTCAAGACGAGCGACAGTGAGTTCACCGGATTTATTAGAGATGAATACACCACACTGCCAGATGCCACAGATCGCATCATGGCCACTCAGGTAAGTGCCAAGTGGCGCCACGATAGCCACGACTTCTCGGCTATCAAGAAGAAGGACTTCGGTAAGAGTTTCACGCAAGCAAGTGAGACTATGGTGGCTGTCTTTGCCGACCACTACTCACTATCGCTTCAACAGACCCTCTTTGAAATGGGCAAAGAAACAATTACCCAACAACCTGAGATTTCAGCTGTACGCCTGAGCCTTCCTAATAGGCATCACTTCCTCGTTGACCTCTCACCTTTCGGCCTCGAGAACGACAATGAGGTCTACTTCGCCGCCGATCGCCCGTATGGTTTGATCGAAGCGGTAGTCACACGAGACGATGCATCTGACGCCGGCTTTGCCTGGCCGGCTTGGTAGGGGAGATACGTCATGGAGTTTTTTAGACCAGCAACACTCAGTGACGCTCTCGCGCTGAAATCAACCCACCCCACTGCCCTTTGTATCAATGGTGGTACCGATGTCATGGTGGAGTTAAATTTTGATCGTAAGCGCCCGGAAACACTCCTCGATCTCAGCGCTATTTCAGAATTGGGTGAGTGGACCGATCAAGGAGAATCCATTCTCCTTGGTGCGGGAGTTCCCTACACGCGGATATATCAAGAGTTAGCCAAGGAACTTCCTGGCTTAGCAATGGCTTCACGCACTGTCGGCTCCTTGCAGATTCGCAACAAGGGCGGCGTTGGTGGCAACTTGGGGTCAGCATCGCCTGCAGGAGATGCACATCCACCACTGCTAGCAAGCGGTGCAACTGTCAATGTTGCAAGCGTCAACGGAACTCGTGCAATAGATATCAATGAGTTCTTTTTAGGTCCAAAAAAGAATGCTATGAACCCCGATGAAATTATTACCAGCGTTCTTATTCCTAAGGCACGCGGTGGACAGCAATATTCAAAAATCGGTACCCGCAATGCGATGGTCATTGCAGTCTGTTCTTTTGGTATCGCAATAGATGCAAATAACAAGAGCGTTGGTACCGGTATCGGCTCTGCAGGGCCAACCCCCTTGCGTGCTCATGAAGCGGAAAGCTACGCAGCTACTCATCTAGATTGGGCAAACGGCAGCGCTGTGACCCCAGAGATGATGAAGGAATTCGGCGCTCTCGTCGCTGCTGCGTCAAAGCCCATCGACGATGTACGTGGTACTGCGGCATATCGCCGACACTCGCTTGCTGTTATTTCGGGACGTTGTTTGAAATGGGCTTGGACCTCCACACAAGATATGAGGAGTAAATAATGAGACTCACGTGTACGGTAAACGGAAAAGTAGAGACCATTGATGATGTGTGGCCAGGCGAGAGTTTGCTTTATGTACTTCGCGAGCGCATGGGCCTTCCGGGCGCCAAGAATGCATGCGAGCAGGGAGAGTGCGGCTCTTGCTCGGTTCATCTCGATGGAATTTTGGTCTGCGCATGCTTAGTGGCTGCCGGCCAAGTAGAGGGTGCCGAAATTAAAACGGTAGAAGGATTAGCTGGAGCCACAGATCTTCATCCGGTACAGCAGGCCTACCTCGATGCGGGCGCGGTGCAATGTGGGTTCTGCACTCCAGGTCTCATTGTCGCCACCGTCGATTTGCTCGAGAAGAACGCTGATCCAAGCGATAGTGAGATTCGCGAAGCCCTCGCCGGGAACCTCTGTCGCTGCACGGGTTACTCAAAAATTCTCGATGCTGTTCGACTCGCGGCTGTCCGTCTTGAAGGGGCAGGTAAGCATTGAGTAAGACTCTTATTACCGGTGCCTACATCGCCACGGTTGATCTTCAAGATCGCGAAATCAATGGTGGCTGGGTAGCAATTGATGGAAAGCGCATTGTGGGGATCGGCGCGGGCGAAATCCCAAGCGATTACTCGGCTTTCGATCGAATCGATGGTGCCGGTTGTTTGCTCACTCCAGGTTTTGTAAATACACACCATCACCTTTATCAATGGGCTACTCGTGGTATCGCAACTGATTCGACTCTCTTCGACTGGTTAGTTGAGCTCTATCCGATTTGGGGACATCTAGATGCGGAAGTCACGTATGGCGCAGCGCAAGGTGCACACGCTTCATTACTTCTTTCGGGGTGCACTTACACCACCGATCATCACTATGTCTTTCCTGCAGAGGGTGGAGATTGTCTTGCCGCCGAGATCAAGGCAGCCGAAGGTTTAGGAATTCGTTTCCATCCCACGCGTGGCTCTATGGATCTCGGGCAATCAAAGGGTGGTCTGCCACCAGATAACGTCGTGGAAGATCGCGATCAAATCTTGATTGCTACCGAAGATGCCATTCGACGTTTTCACGACTCATCAGATGACGCCATGGTCAAGATTGCTGTTGCGCCTTGCTCGCCCTTTAGCGTTACCGGCGAACTTATGAAGGAAGCCGCCGAACTTGCTCGCCGAGAAAATGTTCGGCTACATACACACCTTGCAGAAACACTCGATGAAGAAGATTTTTGTCAGGAGAAGTTTGGTTGCTCCCCCACTGATTATGTGGAATCCCTTGGCTGGCTTGGCTCTGATGTATGGATGGCACATGCGATCCACCTCGATGATTCAGCGGTAGAGAAATTTGGTAAATCTGGGACTGGTGCGGCGCACTGTCCTTCTTCGAACGCTCGTCTTGGCTCCGGCATCGCACGCGTGCAAGATCTAGTGCGCGCCGGTGCACCTGTAGGGCTTGGCGTTGACGGTGCCGCGAGTAACGAAAATGGTGAACTTCTTACCGAAGTGCGCGCCGCCGCTCTCTGGGCTCGCCTGAAAGATGGCCCTAAAGCCATGAGCAGTCGTGAATCACTCAGACTTGCTACCCGAGGCGGCGCGAAAGTTCTGGGTCGCGATAAGGATCTTGGCTCCATCGAAGTAGGCAAATTGGCTGATCTTGTTCTCTGGAAGTTAGACGACATCGGACACATCGACATTGTCGATCCGATCGCGGCCTTAGTGCTTGGACCAAAGGCCGAAGTTACTGCGCTATTGGTGAACGGTGAAGTACGAGTACGACACGGCTTGATCACTGCAAAGTCCCATGAAGATATTGCTGCAGAAGCAGCACGCGCGAGTAAGCGTCTCTTGTCGAGTGCACGGAAGGCAGGCTGAAATGAGCAACTCAACCCTCCCCACCAAACAACGTGATCACGTTGAGGCACCCGTACTGGGTGGACTAGGAGAAAGCGTTGCTCGTCCCGATGGCACCCTGAAGGTCACCGGCGACTTCGCCTACTCAAGTGATCTGTGGGCAGATGGCATGCTCTGGGCTTCGACTCTGCGTTCTCCCCACCCTCACGCACGTATCAAATCCATCAACATCGCACCGGCGCTCAAGATCAATGGCGTCTCGGCGGTTCTTACACACGATGATGTGCCCGGCTCCAAGTTGTTCGGCCTTGAAATTGTCGATCAACCTGTACTTGCATTCGACACCATCAAATACCACGGCGAGGCAATTGCCATCGTGGCTGCCGACCACCCCGAAACAGCAAAGCGCGCAGCACAAGCGATTGTTGTTGAGTACGAAATCCTCGAACCCGTCGTCGATGCTGATTATGCGATTAGCGGAAAAGCCCCAATTATTCATGACGGCGGAAATATCACCCGCCACGTACCAATTATTTTTGGTCCGCAAAATCTCAAGGCTGATGTCGTCGTTAAAGGCGAGTACGAAGTGGGCATGCAGGATCAAGCACCGCTCGGTCCAGAATCTGGACTAGCAATTCCCGCCGACGATGGTGGAATTGACTTGTATCTCTCTACACAATGGTTGCATGTGGATCGCGGCCAACTCGCGACAGTTCTTGGCTTGCCGCCAGAAAAAGTGCGTCTCACGCTCGCTGGCATAGGCGGGGCATTTGGTGCACGTGAAGATATGTCGATGCAGGCACACATTGCACTGCTTGCAATGCGCACCGGCAAGCCTGTAAAAATTGTTTACTCTCGAGAAGAATCTTTCTTCGGACACGTACATCGCCATCCAGGAAAACTTCGCTACGAACATGGCGTCACCAAAGAAGGAAAGCTTGTCTACGTAAAGGCCAACATTGTCCTTGACGGTGGAGCATATGCTTCGTCTTCACCGGCAGTATGTGCAAATGCCGCATGTTTTGCTGTGGGCCCTTACGAAGTTGAGAGCGCCACTATCGACGCGTACGTTGCATACACAAATAATCCACCATGTGGCGCGATGCGTGGTTTCGGAGCAGTGCAAACAGGTTTTGCCTATGAATCGCAGATGGACAAAATTGCAGAGACCCTCGGTATGGATCCGATTGAACTGCGCCTGAAGAACGCCATGGTTCGCGATTCGCTGATGCCCACTGGGCAACCTGTTGATTCAGCAGCACCAGTTGCCGAAATTCTCGAAAAGCTGCGCGATATGCCACTTCCACCTCTCACTGCTACGACAGATGGCTTTGATGTCATTGAACTTCCCGGCGGTGCTAGCAATGTCACCCATGGTGAAGGCGTGCGGCGTGGAATCGGTTACGCAGTGGGCATTAAAAATATTGGCTTCTCTGAAGGATTTGACGACTATTCCACCGCCAAGGTGAGCTTACAAATAATCAATGGCGAACCTGTTGTTGAAGTACATACGGCAGCTGCCGAGGTGGGCCAAGGATTAGTCACCCTCAAAGGTCAGATCGCCCGCACAGAACTCGGCGTTCAACGTGTCGTTGTGCATGTGAGTGATACTCAAGTAGGTAGTGCGGGATCGACGAGTGCCTCTCGTCAGTCCTACGTCACTGGTGGTGCGGTCATGACCGCATGCAGAGCCGTAAGAGATGAAGTACTCCTTTATGCAATGGAGAAACTTGGACATCTGCATCCACACCTTCTCCACTTCCGCGCTAATTACAAGATGATCAATGGCGAGATTCGCGACGGCGAAGATCATCTGGTTTCTTCACTGGCAGACCTCGTCAAGGATCGTGTCTTTGAGTGCACTCGCGAATATCGCCATCGCCCCACCACGCCAATTGATCCCATCACTGGTCAAGGTTTACCTCACGCACAATTTGCTTTCGCTGGGCATCGGGCCGTTGTCGATGTGGATATTGAGACTGGCATGATAAAAGTTATTGAAATGGCAACTGTGCAAGATGTCGGCAAGGCATTGAACCCACAAGCAGTTGAAGGCCAAATCGAAGGCGGCACCGCACAAGGTCTTGGCCTAGCCATTCTCGAAGAAATTCAAGTGGTGAATGGAAAGGTCAAAAATCCTTCATTCACAGATTACTTAATTCCCACCGTGTTAGATATGCCACCTGTGCGCTCAATCATCCTCGAATATGCAGATGAGCACGCGCCTTATGGTTTGCGTGGTGTTGGAGAAGCTCCCACGATTTCCAGCACACCCGCTGTTGTTGCAGCAATTCGACAAGCTACGGGATTAGCGCTCACACGAGTTCCTGTCCGGCCAGAGCACATCACTTCTACAATATAAATATAAGCGATTTATAACAGAGAGTAGATCATGAGTAATACGAGTCCTGGGTACGCAATCACCATCCGCTTGGAGGGACCCGCCTCCTCTTCCCCTACCACGAGCATCACCGCTGCAGTTGCCGCAGCAGGTGGCTACATGACTGCCTTGGATATTGTTGAGTCCTCTCACGATCGCGTCGTTGTTGACGTCACGTGCGATGCTCGTGATGCTGAGCACGCCGAGTCGATTACCGAAATCATCTCCGCTCTTCCACAAATCAAAGTTCGTAAGGTCAGTGATCGTACTTTCCTCCTGCACCTCGGTGGCAAGCTTGAAGTGCATTCAAAAGTGCCACTCAAGACACGTGATGATCTATCCCGCGCATACACCCCCGGTGTTGCACGAATTTGTTTAGCAATCGCCGCGGATAAGTCAGATGCCAGGCGCCTTACGATCAAAAGAAACACGGTTGCAGTAGTCACCGATGGCTCGGCTGTCCTTGGTCTTGGAAACATCGGCCCAGAAGCCGCCCTTCCAGTGATGGAAGGCAAGGCTGCACTCTTTAAGAGATTTGCTGATGTAGATGCCTGGCCAGTCTGTCTTGATACCCAAGACGTAGACGAGATTGTGCGCACTGTGCAATTAATTGCGCCGGTCTACGGCGGAATCAATCTTGAGGATATCTCTGCGCCACGTTGCTTCGAGGTCGAACGTCGCCTCAAGGAGTTGCTTGATATCCCGGTCTTCCATGATGATCAACATGGAACTGCCATTGTGGTTCTTGCAGCATTGATTAATGGTCTTCGCCTGGTAAATAAGGACCTTTCAAAGGTAAAGATCGTGCTCAATGGTGCGGGCGCGGCGGGAGTAGCAATTCTTCGGCTACTGATGCTTTCTGGCGCGAGCAACATCATTGCTTTTGATAGCAAGGGATCCATCTACGACGGTCGTGCAAATCTTGACTCCGCTCGCCAATGGCTTGCAGAGAACACTAATCAATCAAAGTTCTCTGGCGATCTCACAGGTGCCATGAAGGGCGCGGACATCTTCATTGGCGTAAGTGCACCTAATGTGTTGAGTGAAGAAGCTGTCGAAGCAATGGCAAATGACGGCATTGTCTTTGCCCTTTCAAACCCAGATCCAGAAATTGATCCACTCATTGCACGCAAGCATGCGCGCGTAGTGGCAACTGGCCGCAGCGATTATCCAAATCAAATCAATAACGTACTTGCCTTCCCTGGAATTTTCCGTGGATTGCTCGACGCCGGCGCATCAAAGATCACCGATGAAATGTTGGTAGCGGCCGCGGAGGCAATTGCTGCCTGCGTGAAACCAGAGCAACTTAATGAGAGCTTCATTGTGCCGAGCGTTTTTGATGCTGCGGTAGCACCTGCTGTCGCAAGTGCTGTCCGAAAGATTGCCGAGGAAGGGTTAAAGAAATGACAGTCGCACCTTCGAGTGTGGTGGGAGCCGATCAGGTCCTCACTACTGACGCATTGGAATTCGTGCTCCATTTAGATCGACTCTTCCATGAACGTCGGGACACACTCCTCGGTGCCCGTCTCACTCGCCGAAAGCAACTGGCTGCTGGGCAGAGCCTGGATTTCCTCTCCGAAACCGCTCCTATTCGAAGCGCAGAGTGGCAGGTGGCCAAGGCCCCCGCAGATCTCCTCGATCGCCGGGTGGAGATCACCGGACCTACAGATCCCAAGATGGCAATCAACGCCCTCAACTCGGGAGCCAAGGTCTGGCTTGCTGATCTCGAGGATTCCAATACTCCTCATTGGAAGAACGTGGTTGAGGGGCAAGTAGTTCTGCAGGGAGTCGCCCGTAAGAACCTCTCGTTTACTTCGCCAGAAGGTAAGAATTATGCGCTGAAAGAAGGGCCATTAGCCACGCTCGTGGTGCGCCCACGTGGTTGGCACTTCGATGAAAGACACCTCACAGAGAATGGCCGCCCAGTTGTGGCCGCCATTTTTGATTTCGGGATGCACTTTTTTCATAACGCAAAAGAGCTCATCGCTCGCGGATCCGGACCTTACTTCTATTTGCCAAAGATGGAGAGCCACCTCGAGGCGCGGTTGTGGAATGACATTTTTGTTGAAGCACAGAAAGTACTTGGAATTGCGCAAGGAACTATTCGTGCAACGGTGCTGATCGAAACTATTCCGGCCGCATTTGAAATGGAAGAGATCCTCTACGAGCTAAAAAATCATATGAGTGGACTTAATGCCGGTCGTTGGGATTACCTATTTTCTATCGTGAAGAATTTTCGCGATGCAGGTGTGAGGTTCGTGCTTCCCGATCGCGCTTCATTGACCATGACGGCTCCCATGATGCGCGCATATACAGACTTGCTGGTTGCTACGTGTCATAAGCGGGGAGCTTTTGCGATGGGGGGTATGGCCGCCTTCATCCCTAGCCGTAAAGACGAGGCAGTCAACAAAATTGCAATCGAAAAAGTCACCGCTGACAAGAATCGTGAAGTAAACGATGGCTTCGATGGTTCTTGGGTGGCACATCCTGATCTGGTTGCGCTCTGCGCAGATATTTTCACTTCCGTACTCGGCGACCGACCTAACCAAGTGGATCGACTACGCCCCGAGGTAAACGTCACCGCAGCGCAATTGCTCTCCGTAGACCAAACTCCCGGGTCAGTAAGCGAAGCGGGATTACACCAGAACATTGATATTGCCTTGCAGTACTTGGCCGCTTGGCTCGACGGCAATGGCGCCGCATCAATTCATAATTTGATGGAAGACGCTGCCACCGCGGAGATCTCCCGTTCGCAAATCTGGCAACAAGTGAAGAATGCGGTCACTTACTCAGATACCTCGAGGGTTGCCACGAAAGAATTAGTACAAGAAGCGCTCAATACTGAGGTCGCGCGCCTTCAGGCTGCGGGATTTGACCCAGAGAAATTGGCGGAAGCGGCACAACTCTTCGCACGAGTATGTCTTGACGACGTATACGTCGACTTCCTCACATTGCCAGCACTCGAGATGATCGACTAGATGATTTGTGATCTCGTTCTTCGTTCTTTACGAGTAGTAACACCAAACGGAGAACGAAGCGCGGCTCTGGCAGTGAGCAATGGAAAGATCGTCGCGGTCTCTGATTTCGACGCACATTTTGATTGCGATCAAGACTTCACAATTGACGGCGTTCTTATGCCTGGCATCGTGGATACTCACGTGCATATCAATGAACCTGGGCGTACAGAGTGGGAAGGCTTCGAGACCGCCACCAAAGCAGCTGCGGCAGGCGGCGTCACTACCGTGATCGATATGCCACTCAATAGCATTCCTCCCACCACATCAGTTGCAGCTCTCAACACGAAGAAAGACGCAGCGCTAGGAAAAACTTCGGTCGATGTGGGTTTCTGGGGCGGATCGATTCCAGGAAATACTGGAGACCTTATTCCGCTACACAATGCCGGTGTATTCGGATTCAAATGCTTCTTGCTTCATTCTGGAGTTGATGAATTTCCAGCAACCACCGAAGTCGAGTTCGCGCAAGCGTTAGAGATCCTCGCGAAAGTGGATGGTCTCATGGTGGTGCACGCCGAAGATGCACACGTTATCGAGGATTCCACTCGTGCCGGATCACGCGATTACCAAGAATTTCTTGCATCAAGGCCAAAAGGTGCAGAAAACGAAGCCATCGCACAAGTCATTCGAGAAGCACGTCGTACGGGTGCGCGCGTGCATGTACTACATCTTTCTAGTGGCGATGCTATCCACATGATTAAAGAGGCGAAGGCCGATGGCGTGCGCATCACTGTAGAAACATGCCCGCACTACCTCTCCCTCACCGCCGAAGAAATTGCAGATGGTGCAACTCAATTCAAATGCTGCCCGCCAATTCGCGAAAAGAAGAACCAAGACGAACTTTGGGACGGTTTACTCTCGGGTGTGATCGACCTAGTCGTCTCAGATCACTCCCCCTGCACGCCAGACCTCAAGGGATTCGAAGAGGGTGACTTTCAAAGCGCCTGGGGAGGTATCTCCTCACTCCAACTTGGACTGCCTCTTGTGTGGAGCGCTGGCGCCCCCCGCGGAGCCACTCTCGCCCAGATCTCTCACTGGATGTCGACGAAACCCGCTGCCCTTGCCGGACTGAGCCAGAAGGGCGCCATCGAGGTGGGCAGAGATGCCGATCTGCTGGAATTCCTTCCAGGGGAGAAATTTACGGTGAATCCGATCGAACTCTTCCACCGCAACCCGGTCTCCCCCTACGCCGGCAAAGTTCTTACGGGTGTTGTACAGAAAACCTGGCTTCGTGGGACTCTGATCTATCAAAATGGTGCTCTGACCGGAGTTCCTAGCGGGCAATTCCTCTACCGAGAAGGAAATACTCTATGAGCGATTTTCGAAATCTCACCGACCTAGCTGCCCGCCGTTTTGGATCCGGAGTGATCGCCGCCAACGATGAATTCTTCGCCGAGAAGGAGAGTCTGCTTAACGAAGGAAGAGCCGACTTCCACGGACACACTTTTGGTCATAAAGGACAGATTTATGACGGTTGGGAGACGCGACGTCGTCGCGAGCCGGGGCACGATTTTGCCATTGTTCGTCTGGGTGCCGCGGGCATCGTGCGCGGCGTAGTGATTGATACCGGAAACTTCACTGGTAACTATCCGGAGCAAGCATCGGTTGAGGGCACTTCTCTCGAAGGCAATCCCTCTCCCGCAGAAGTCGAAGCCGCGGAGTGGACCACACTCTTAGGACCTGCTGATCTCAAGGGAGATCATGAGAATCTCTTTGAGATTAAGAGCGAACTTCGCTGGACACATATTCGTCTCTCTATTTATCCCGATGGCGGAGTTGCTCGCTTTCGTGTTCATGGAGAAGTCGTTCCTGATCCTCGTTGGATTATTGCGCGTCACACCATCGATCTCACCGGCTTAGAAAATGGCGGTGAACTGATTGGCTGCAGTGATGATTTCTATTCATCGTCGCGCAATACCCTTCTACCGGGATTGGCGCGCACGCAAGGCGATGGTTGGGAGAACCGCCGTCGTCGCCATGGGGGAAATGATTGGTTTGCCGTAGCTCTCGCTGTCGAAGGGGTGGTCTCTGCTGTCGAGGTAGACACCACACACTTCAAAGGAAACGCACCGGGTGAAATTATGGTGACCGCAGATAGCGCTGCCACACTTAAGAAATCACCCGGTAAGGAAGAGTTGGTTGCCAAACATCGCGTGCAACCCGATACTCCTCATCGCTATGTCGTAAAGAGTGATGTGCCGGTTAACGCCGTGCGCCTTGATGTCTTCCCTGATGGTGGCCTCGGGCGTTTTCGCGTCTGGGGGGTTCCCACACACGCAGGTCTCTCGGCCGTGGCGAAACGTTGGTGGAATTCACTGCCAGAAAGCCATAAAGCCACAATCACCCTCTCAAGTGAGATCAAAGATCTACTGTGAGCTCTCTCGGTAAAGACTTCTTAAAACAGGCAAGCAAAAATCTTAGTGAAGTAGATAAAACTCTTGCCGATCGCTACGGGGGCGATTTTGGCGGGCGTCAACCGATACACACCTGCTACGTACCTGCGGATAAGTTCTCCTCTCGCACGATTCATGAGTGGGGCGAGCACGCTCGCAATACATTAAGTTCACACGCCGGAACGCCGGCCGAATTTGCCAGCGTAATTGGCGTCGCAGAAGAAGTGGTCTCTGATTGGTGGCCACGACTTCAAGCAAAATTAACAAATGAACCGATTGAAGATTTAAGAATTGATTTTGAAGATGGCTACGGAAGACGTAGCGATTGCGAAGAAGATGAGCACGTTGAAAGTGCACTCGCCTCAATACAATCTCTTACCACCGCTTTTTCGGGAATTCGAATGAAGAGTTTGGAAGCCGTAACTCGCGATCGCGCGCTGCGTACTTTGGATCTCTTTATCTCAGGGCTTGCAAAGCAGGGCGGTATTCCAAAGAACTTTGTTGTGACGCTTCCGAAGGTCACCTTCGTTGAGCAGGTAGAAGTGATGGTAGACGCTTGCCAAGAAATGGAACATTCGTTAAAACTTAAAGACGGCACTATTCGATTCGAGATTCAGATCGAAACAACGCAAGCAATTATTAGCCCAAATGGCAAAGTCGCCTCTGCTCCGATGATTGATGCAGCAGAGGGCCGGCTTACAGCGTTTCATTACGGTACATACGACTATTCGGCCGCGGCTGGTATTTCGGCGGCCTACCAAACTCTCGATCATCCCGCCGCCGACCTAGCTAAGTCGCTCTTACAAGTAGCCGCAGCCGGTACCGGAGTACGTCTCTCCGACGGCTCCACCAACATCATTCCGATCGGCAACACAAGTGACGTGCACGCTGCTTGGGCGAATCACTATCGACTTGTCCGCAGATCACTCGAGCGAGGCTTTTACCAAGGGTGGGATTTACATGGGGCACAGATCCCCACCCGCATCGCAGCGAATTTTACTTTCTATCGCGAGGGGTTAGCAGCGGCATCCCAACGATTGCGTACCTACCTTGATAAAGCCGAATCCGGCACCATGGACGAACCTGCGACTGCCTTAGCACTTGCTGGATACTTCTTACGCGGGCTCGACTCCGGCGCCATCACCGATGCCGAGATGTGCGAACTCACTGGTCAGAGCGAAGAGGCGCTGCGCGCACTGGTGAAGCGCCGCGGACAAATTAGCTGATTAGACTGCTTCAGTGAACTCTGTTCTTGCGGCTTCTTTCGATAGCCAACTCTCTCCCCTTACTCCCTTCTTGCTTTACGTCGTTGTGTGGGGTTTGGTCTTCGTCGAAACGGCCCTACTGATTGGTTTCTTTCTTCCCGGAGATTCGATTCTCTTTAGCGCTGGGTTGGTAGCGGCCGCGCGCGAGGATGTAAATATCGTCATTCTGGCAACGGGCGTTTTCTTGGTTGCATTTGTTGGCGATCAAATTGCCTTTGTGATTGGTCGTCACTTCGGCCGGCCCTATTTAGAGAAAAATCAGACTCCCAGGCGTGCGAAGCTTGTTGCAAAGAGTGAGAGGTTTTACGAAAAGTACGGCTTCTGGGCCGTAATCATTGCGCGCTACTTGCCGTGGGTGCGCACCTTCGTTCCAGTTATCGCTGGCGTGGGCAAGATGCACTATTACCGATTTCTGATTGCTAACTTGATTGGGGCACTCTCGTGGGGTGTACTCATTACGGTCGCGGGCTTTTATGCGGGCAGTATTCCGGCGGTGAAGAATGCTTCGTATGCCCTTGCTGCGCTCTTTATCGGGCTCTCAATTATTTCAACTGTACGAAGTGGAACTAAGAAGAGCGAGTAACCGCCTCTAACATTTCTTCGAAGCGTTTACTGTTGAAGTCGCTCTCAGCCCGTTCGTACTTCTCCATTCCCCAGGCCCAGAAATCAAAATCTTTAGTGGAGATCGAGGCTTGAATAGATGCCCAAAGCATCCACCCATATTTTGCAAGCAGTGCAAGTAGCCAGGCCCGAGCAAACTTTTCCGGACGGTGCCGTCTGTAATACGCGTCAACAAGTGGTTGTAGATACTCAAATTCCA
>Ga0114969_10001241_pt1 | contig 21698 bp, 18 predicted proteins | sample M_130807_MF_Meta_FD_87316 | JGI IMG/M metagenome (GOLD analysis project Ga0114969, IMG submission 87316) | Freshwater microbial communities from Lake Montjoie, Canada to study carbon cycling - M_130807_MF_MetaG | ecosystem: Environmental > Aquatic > Freshwater > Lake | place: Lake Montjoie...
CCAAAAATGGCGCGGTGGCAGCGCCTGCTGTTTCCTTCGTCGGCATGATCCGTCCAGGTTCGAAGGGTCGAGCGGTCGAGCGCACCGCAATCTCAGTCTTCCGCGGAAGACACCCCTACAGGCACGCGCACCCAACGGTGCGTCCGAATCCGGCGCAAGCGGAATATACGTCAGTCCTAAAACAGAAATCCCCAAACAAAAAGCAGACGGCGAAGGTCTCGAACCCCCAAAACACAAGAGCCGCCCCCGTAAAGGAGCGGCCCGTGTGACCTGACACCAAGCAAACCTTAATAACTACAAACTAAGTACTGTGTTACCAGCACAGCACTGTCTACGAGATGATAGATGCGCGACTACGACGAACGCTCAAAAATAACTGCGTAATTAAAAAAGAATCTACCAAGACCCGTAAATCTATCCCTCACAACAGTTACCGCGTACTGATCGGCTATTTTTTTGCGGCCGCAGACGCTTTCTTGAAAAAAGATTCGGGATGCGCCGCGCAGAGACATTTACTCTTCGGGCATCGGCCGGCCCTTGGTTTCGGGCAAGAACGGGAGCACGAGGAGGCCGATCACGTAGATGCAGGCGAGCCAGCAGGCGGCGTTGCGAAAGGCGGTGAGCTGAGCGTCAGCCTTGGAGAGCGCATCGGCGGTCGCGGGGAGCGCGGCCACGGCTTTTTCGCTCAGGTATTTCTGCAAGCCACCCAGCGTGATCGGTCCGGTGGCGGCGACAAAGCGCCCGACGTTGTAGCAAAAACTCACGCCCGTGCTGCGCAGCCGCGTGGGGAACAGCTCGGGTAGATAGATCGCGAAGCCGGCGAAGATGCTGAGCTGACAGAAGCCCATCAGGCCTGTCATCCAGATATCGGACTTGGTCTGGAAATTCTTATAGAAATAGATCGTGGCGGCAAACGCGGCGATGAAGCCGAGGGCGAAGACGGTTTTCCGTCCGTAGCGGTGCGCGAGCTTCGCGAAAAGGATCATTCCGAAGAACGCGCCGATGTTCTGCACGATGAGATTGGCGGCGGTCCACCACTGCTTGCCGGCGGCGAGCGCGGCGGGGGTGATCGCCGGGTTTTGCGCCTTGAGCGCATTCTCGATCGCTGGGCCAATGAGCGCGCCGCTGAAAAAGCCGACTCCCCAGAGGCCGACGACGCCGGACACGCAGAGAATCATGCCCAAAATCGCCGGGCGGCGCCATTGCACCTCGCCGAAGAGGCTGCCGTAGCTGCCCATCGCCTTACCACCAGCGAGCCGGCTGGCGTCGCGCGCCGCGATCCATTTGACCGGCTCCTTGAGGCGGAACATAATGAAAATGCAGAGGAAGGCCGGGGCCGCACCGATCCAGAACAGGTATTTCCACGAGTGCATCGGATCCATCTCCGCGAGAGACATGGCGATCAGGCCGGCGGTGACGTTGCCCACCGCCGAGAGCGCTTGGAGGAGACCGAGCGCCTTGGGCCGCGCCAGCTCAGGCAGCGAATCCGCGACGAGTGCGACCGCGAGACCGAACACGCCGCCGACGCCGAGGCCGGTGAGCGCGCGATAAATCATGAATTCCGTCACGTCCTGAGAAAACGCCGAAAGCCCCGTGCAGAGGGAGTAAACGAGCACCGTGATCGAGAGCGTCCTCGCGCGACCGATCCGGTCGCCGACCGAGCCGAAGATGAGACCGCCGAGCGCCCAACCCGCGACGAAGATGCTCTGCGCCCAGCCGCCGAGCGACTTGAGCTCCGGCCCGGAGGTGCCCGCCGCGGAGAGCGCCTTCACGGCATTGTCGCGGGCGAGGATGAAGAGCTGCTGGTCAAGACAATCAAACATCCACGCGAGCGAGGCGACGGTGAAAACAAACCAGTGGTTCGGCGTGAGCGTCCGATACCAAGGGAGGGCGGAAACGGAGGGGGATGACATAAAGGGGAGCGCTAGGTAGCGCGCACTTCGGTCCGCCTTCCAGCGTTAATTTCAAGAACTACACAAAAGGCGGACTAAAATCCGCCCATGTCCGCCCTACGCGCCGAGTTTCACCGGCGCACCCTGATGAGCGGAAGCGTAGAGCGCGCAAATCAGGGCAACCGCTTTGCGCGCCTCGTGCCCGTTGATTGCCAAGGGCCGGCTCTCACGCAGCGAATCAATCAAATCCTGAATTTGCCGCAGGTGCCCGTGGTGGCTGATCGCGTTCGGCGCGCCCGCCCCGGACGCCATCGCAGGATCGAGGCCGGCCGCGCGGATGGCGTCGTCTTCGGGCAATGCAGTGCGAAATTTCCATTCCGCCAGATGATCGTCTTCCAGTCGCGCCGAGCCGTTTTCGCCGCAAATCTCAATGCGCCGCGACCAACCCGGCCACGCCGCCGTCGTCGCCTCGATGCTGCCGAGCGCGCCGTCCGGATAGTGGAGCGTGGCGCTGAGGGTATCCTCCGCTTCGATGTGTTCGTAGACGCGTCGGGTCTTTCGCGCGTAGACCTCAACGGGCATCCCGGCAAACCACTGGAGCAGGTCGATCCCATGAATGCCCTGATTGATCGCCGCACCCCCGCCATCGAGGGCCAGCGTGCCTTTCCAGCCGTTATAATACTCACGTGAGCGGTGCCACTTCACATACGCGCTGGCGAGCACCAGACGGCCAAAGCGGCCGGCTTCGATCGCTGCCTTGAGTGCCCTCGCGCCCTCGCCAAAGCGCGCCTGAAAAATCGGCGAAATCTTCACGCCCGCGGCATCGGCCGCGCGGAGGAGTTCGTCCGTCCGCTCAACGGTGATCTCGATGGGCTTCTCGACGACGAGATGTTTGCCCGCGCGGACGGCAGCCAGCGCCGGCTCCAAGTGCGCCCCGCTCGGCGTGGTGATGCACACGACGTCGATGTCGGGCCGCGCGACGAGTTCGGCGATACTCGTCGTGACGAACGGCACCGCGTGTTTCGCCGCAAAGGAGCGGCCGTTTTCCGCATTGCGCGTCGCAACGCCCACCAGCCGCCCGCCCTGCGTCGCCGCGATCGCCTGCGCATGGTAGTGGGCAATCATACCGACGCCGATGATGCCGAAACCGAGGGCGGAGCGAGATGAGGGAGAAGACATGCGTAAGGCGGTGAACCGAAGGAGATGGAGGAGCGCAGCCGTCACGCGCCAGCGAAAAGTGCGCAGCCGCCTGCCGCGCAAATCAACTTTTGAGACCAACGTCTCGTGGTTTGGGCGATCGTCGAGACACCCCTCGCTCACGCTCGCGGCCACTCGCAGTCAAACAGTCACCTGCCGTTGGGATGACACGAATCGCCCGATGCTTTTGGAAGATGCCAAGAGACCGAGGTGGGCAGGCCGGAGCCCGCTCGCACGCCAAGCATGAGCGGGACGGGCGTCCCGCGCGGGCGCTCGGCAAGATCACGGGCGGGACCGCCCGCGTCACGCACGGCAATCAGCCCGCCAGGGGGCGCCTGCCTTCAGTCCGATTCCACCCAGACGGACCTCAGAACGTCCCCTTGACTCCGAAGTTGAAGATCGCCCCATCGGTCGCATAGGCCGAGAGGCGCCGCTCCAACGAATTGTAAGCCTGGCGGGGCGCGTTAGTGATGTTCTTAACCTCACCGAACAGGACGGCCTCGCGGCGGAACTGCCACGAGAGCGCGATATCATAGGTGCCCCGGTTGTATTGGTAGGTGGGCGCTCCGGAGGTGTAGTGACCCTTGTAGTTGTATTTCACGCTGCCGGTGAAAGCCGCGCGCGTGTAGCTCGTGCCCGCGTTGAACGTGTGCGGCACAAAATTCGCGAGCGACGTCGTCGCAGTGGTGGTCGCGCCGTAGTTGCCCATCGTGCTCAGGTAGGTGTAATTCGCGAAAACACCCAGGCCGCGCAGCCGCTCGCTGTAGGCCGACAGCTGCTGGGAATATTTCAACTCGTAGCCTTTCACGGAGGCGTCGCCCGTGTTGGTGGACCGTGTGATGGTGTTGAAGCCGTCGGCGTAGGTGTCGGTGTCGATACCGACATCGTAATCGAAACCGCGGGCGATGATATCGGTGACGCTGCGGGTATAGTTTTTGATCTTCTTGGAGAAATAACCGACCGAGATTTCACCCACGGGCTTGAGATAGTATTCCAAGCTATAGTCCTGATTGAAATAAATCTGGGGGAGCAGGCCGGGGTTGTTGACGGCGAGGTTGACGATCGTGCCGGTACCGACGGTCACGCCGGGGATGATATTGCCGAGATTCTGGCGGCCGATCGACTGGGTGAACGAAGCGCGGGCGATCAGATCGTTGGCGACATTGTATTTCGCCTGCACGCTGGGAAACCAGTTCGAGTAGGCAGTGTTGCTACCGGCGCGCTTGGTCGTGTAGGTCGCGACGGCTTGCTGGATGCGGTCGGTGATGCCGGTAGCCGCACGGAGGTCGCTCACCGGGCCGTTGCCGGCATCGGTCGTGCGCTCGCCGCGGACGCCAGCGAGCACGCCGAGTTTGCCGATGTTGATGTTGCCCTCGATGTAGGCGGCGGCGACTTTTTCCACGATGTGCCGGAGATTTTGCCCCTCCTGCTGGATGCGGAAAAAAATGTCCTCCTGAAAAGCGCGGGGATTGGCGACATAGAAGTCCGTGATTTTGTCGAGGCTCGGCACCGGGTATTGGTAACCGAAGGGACGGCGATAGGCATTGGTTTCGGTGAACTGGCCGAGGTTGGCGGTATCGTCGGGCGTGCCGGAGATGCCGTCGGGGCCGACGTAGAACCAGCGGTGGCGCGTGGCGAAATCGATGTCGCGCTTCTGCTGGCGCCAGGAAAGCCCGGTCTGGAGGTAGAAGGGAAACCGGAGATTCACGAAGTCGCGGCGGAGATTGGCCTTCCCCGAGTAGATGCGGTCGATGGCATTTACCTCGCGGGTATTCGCGGTCGTGAAACTGCCGACAGTCGCGGTGTTGGTCGTGAGATTAGTGGTGCGGTTCTGGCTCACGAAATTATTCAGATCGAGGAGGCTCGGCCCGCCGGTCTGTACGAGCGTCGGCGTGTGCGTTCCCGCCGGCGTGGTGAGCGTGTAGGAAAGGCCGCGCAGGTAAAAGTCCGCCCGGCCCATATTCTCGCCCTCTTTCCGCGGATCGCCGAGATGGTAGTGGTTGGTCGATTGCGAGGCGCCGAAGGCCGCGTCGAACTTCCAGCCACGGACCTGATGGCGGAGACCGCCGGAGAACGTCGTGCCGACGCCCTTCTTGTTGAGAAGATCGCCTGAAGAGGCAGTCGCGAAGGCGGTGCTGATGCTATTGAGCGCGGTGATCGTGGTGCCGTTGATGTCGCCGAGCACGGTCGTCGATTCCTCGCTGAAGCCGGGCGCGGTGACGTTTGTGCCGAGCGCGGTGTTCGTCGAGGGCGCGGGCGCATTGAGCGTCATGCCGCGGCCCCAGGCGCGGATGTAACTCGTGTTGACCTGACTGTTGAGATAAACGGAGGTGTTTGCCGCGAGCTTGTAATCGAGATTCAGCGAGAGGGCCTTCCGGCGCGTGAAGTTGTAGTTGTAGCTGCGGCCAAACGAAGACGCGTAAACACCGTTGGGGTCGTCCCGGGGACGGTTGAACGCCGCGGGCGCCTGCGTCCAGCCGATGGAGGCGTTGGGCTGCCCCGAGTAGAACGTGAAGTCGTTGGCCGTTACCACCACGCCGAGCGTGTTGTTGAGGAAGGAATCCATGAAGGAAAACGTGTAGCCGGGATACCATTTGTAAGACTCGTTTTTCCCCTCGTTGGGGCCGGGCGACTTGGTGAGCGGCGACCAGTCCTGGCTGTTGCCATTGATCATAACGGTGTAGCTGATCCGCCGGCCCTTCAGTTTAAACGCGCTTTTGCTGACCATGTTGACGGAGCCGCCGCCGGTGTCGGCTTCCTGATCGGGGCGGTTCGACTTGGTGACCTCGACGGACTCGACGTTTTGCAGGGAAATCTGATCGATCTCGAAGACGCGGTTGGTATTGCCGGACGCGGCGTTGGCGGCGCGCATGCCATCGACCGACACGGCGTTGAGGTTCGGATCGAATCCGCGCACCCGGATCGAGCGCGGATCGGCGTTGGAGTAGTCGATGACGACGCCCGGGACATTTCGGAGAAACTCGCCGATGCTGCCGCCGGCGACGTTGGGAAACTCGTCGGACGAGATCACGTTGACCATGTTTTCGGCGCGGCGCTGCTGCGTCAGCGCGGAGGCCCGGCCTTCACGCTCGCTCGCGACAACAAACGCGCCGAGCTGCACGACCTCGGTCTTGCCGTAAACCTTACTGGTGAGCGCGACCTCGCGGACCGCACGCTCGCCGGCGGCGACGACGATGCCCTCCTCTGCCGGGTCGAGATCGGAGTAACTCACCTGAAGTTTCACCGAGCCGGGCCCGACGTTCGCGATCTCGAAGTAGCCGGTGGCATCGGTGTAGGCGACGCGCGTGGTGCCGGCGATCCGCACCTCGGCACCAGCAAGGTAGGAGCCTGTGGCCTTGTTGAGCACGTGCCCGGTGACGACGCCGGAGGCGGCGCTCTGGGCAAACGTCGCGGACAGCGATGTGGCGAACAAAAACGCGCCAACGAGGCGCGCGGCGGAAGAGAATACACGGGGCAGGAGCGGGATCATGATGGAGTGGGTTGCAGGAACGTCGCGAACGATCCCACCCAACCTGCCCACCGTAACAAGACTGTCGCAATAGGAATCGCCCCGGATGCCGCCGGGGACCGATGCGCGGCCGTCATCCGAAATTTTCCGAAACGAAACCTAAAGGTGCCACCGTCGCCGGAGGGCCACGACTTCCAGGCGGGGGGGGAATCCTCATACCCACGTCTCGTGATCGCTGGGAGATCATCGAAACCCCACTCGCTCACGCTCGTAGCTACCAGCAGCCAAAAACTTAAATTCTGGCTAACCGCCCCTCACCGCTTCTCTTCCGGCGTGTAGAACGGTCCCAGTAAGTCGATCACCTTGTGCTTCAAGACCTCGGGGTCGACGGCGCCGTTGTGACGCCAGAGGATTTTCCCACCGGGCGCGATCAACACCGTATGCGGGAGCGGGCCGGGCCACTCGGGGTCGAGCGCCTTCACGAGCGCATCGGTGCTCGCGCCGGTGTAGAGGACGTTGAGCGCGCCGCGACCTTCGGCGGCGAGCAGACGCTTGAGCCGCGCAGGCGTGGCCACGTGCTGCTTTTCGAGAAACGCCTTCACCTGCGGCTGCATCTTGGGATCGTCCATCGAGATCGTGACCAGCTCAAAATCGCGGTTGCCGACGCGGCGGGCGAGCGCGACGAGCGCGGGGAACTCCGCGACACAGGGCGCGCACCAGGTGGCCCAGACGTTGACGAGGCGGAGGCGGTTGGAGTCGTTCTTCGCCAGCTTGGCCACGCCTGCCGCATCGATCAGCTCGAGATCGACAGCCTCGGATTTCCATTTCTCCTCGGCCTTGGCGATGTCGTCGCGCTTGGTGTTCCACTTCGTCGAGCAGCCCATGACGATGGTCTTCGGCGTCGTGACGGGCTTGCCCGCGAGCAGCTCGACGACGGCGTTGCGGGTGTCGTGCGAGGTCACCGTCTTCGGATCCTCGAACCGCGAGTCGTCCACGCGGCCGACGTAGCGGAGCTTGCGCTCCTGATCGAAGAGGAAGACGTGAGGCGTCGCGAGGCAGCCATAGGCCTTGGCGGTGGCCTGCGTATCGCCGTCGTAGAGATACGGAAACGGGAAACCCGAGTCGCGCGCGTAGAGTTTCATCTCCGCGTAGCCGTCGTTGTATTTACTGTAGCCGAGCTCATCGACGCGGACGCTGTCGGGACTGTTGGGGTTGATGGAAACGACGTCGAGGCCCTGCGCCTTGAACTCCTTCGCAAGCGGGATGAGCCGTGTCTCCGAGGCGTGCGAGTAAGGACAGTGGTTGGAGAGGAAGACCACCATGAGGAGCTTCGCAGCCTTGTAATCGGCGAGGGTGTGCGTCTTGCCGTCGATGCCGAGGAGCGTGAAGTCGGGAGCGGCGTCGCCGAGTCGGAGCGTGCGGGCGTCGGCGGGAAGCCCGCCCGTGATTTCGCCTTTCGTGGCCTTGCCGGGGGCCTTGGTGGAACCGGCGTTCGCCGAGCCTTGCTTCTTTTTGGTGTCTTGGGCGGCGGCGGAGAATGCGAGCGCGCCAGCGAGGCATGCGGCCAGAGTGAGGCGGAGGGGGTGTTTCATTTTCATGATTGTAGGGGCGTCGCTGGCCGACGCCCGTTTCGCATCTGCGGGCGTCGGTAAGCGACGCCCCGACGCATCAGCTCATACCCGCCAACAGGCCGCGCACGTAGCCGACGGATTCGGCGAGGCCGGTGACAGGATTGCCGGCGACTTTTTCGTATTCGAAGGCGACGACGCCCGGGTAGTTCACATCGATCAGGGCACGCAGCATGCCGCGCACGTCGAGCCGGCCGGCGCCGACTTCGATCGGGACATCCTTCTGCGCACCGACGACCGCGATGCTGTCCTTCATGTGCACATCGTGGAGGCGCGCTGAATATTTCTTGATCGAGGTCACGACATCGTCACCAAACCGCGCTGTGTGACCCACGTCGATACAGAGCCCGATACGGGCGTCGAGGGACTTGATCGCATTCCACGCCACCTCGGGCGTGGGGTACAGCTTGTCCTCGGGACCGTGGTTGTGGATCGCGAGTTTTTGATCGAACTCCTTCACGAGTTTTTCGACGAGCGGGAGGGCGTCGATCTCCGGCTTGCAGACCATGGTCAGCATACCGGCCGCTTTGACGTTTTCAAACGCCTTGCGGCACTTCGCCTCATCGTTGGTCAAGTTGACCACGCCCGACCCGGTCAGGGTCAGACCAGCGGCCTTCAATTTTCCCCCGACCGCGCGACACTCCTCGACCGAGGCTGTTTCCCAAGCGCAGTGGTTTTTGAACAAAGCGATATTGGAAATGCGCAGCGTCTTCACGGTCGCGATGGCATCATCGAGCGACAGATTGCGCAACGAGTAGGAGGCGATGCCGAGACGCAACCGTTCCACCCGGGCCGGAGTCACGGGAGCGGCGGCGGCCGCTGCGGCCTGACCGACCGAGGAGAGCAGCGGGAGGGAAAACGCACCGAGTGCAGCGGTGCGGAGGGCTTCGCGACGGGTCATCATATTCGTAGTGGGCATAGGAGGATTCTTTTTCTGGCGGGCAGGACTGCCCGCGGCAAGGCCGATGGCGGGCCACTTGGCAGCATCGAAAAGGCTCATCGCCCACCGGGCTCAGCTTGGGACCAGCCCGCGACAGGACTCACGCGCGAGGTTACCGTAACGCGCGGGCCCCGATCGCAAATTTCCGCAGATACTTCAGCGCGACCTCGAACTCGTGCGGCACGGGCGCGGTGATGGTAAACGGCTCCTTCGTCTCCGGATGTTTGAGCGTGAGCTCGCTCGCGTGGAGCGCGAGTCGATCGATGAGCGGCTTCTCCTCGTCGCGACCTTTGTAACGGCGCTTCAGCTCCGACAACAGCAGCTTGATGGCCGGATCGCCGTAGAACGGATCGTTAAGAATCGGGGCCCCGGCGGCCGCAAGGTGCACGCGGAGTTGGTGCGTGCGCCCGGTGAGCGGCCGGCATTCCACAAACGCGAAGCGACCAAACTTCTCCAGCGCACGAAATTCGCTCAAACAGTCCTTGCCGCCGCGGCCCTTGAAGACACGCATGCGCCCCTTCTGGCGCTCGTCCTCACCCAGCGAGAGGTCGACCGTGAAGGCATCCGGCAAGGCGCCCGCCGCATCGCGGAGGGGCACAGCCACTTTCATCGCGTGCTCGGCCGCCAGCACGACCACCAACGCGTGGTATTTTTTCCCCACCGTCTTCGACTGAAATTGGCCGCTGAGAAAATCGAGCGCGATTTTGTTCTTTGCGCAGAGCAAGAGGCCACTGGTATCCGCGTCGAGCCGGTGCACATTGGCCACGCCGTGCCCCATTTTGTCATGGACGAGACCCATGAGGTTTTCGCGTTGTTTGTCCCAGCGATCGGGCGCGACGAGCATCCCGCTCGGTTTGTCGAACGCGATGAGCGAGGCGTCCTCGAAAATGACGGGCGGAAGCGGCATGGGCGCGAAGATGGGTGCGCCCACCTCCGGTCGGCAACCGTGTATTCCCGGGGGCTCAAATCAGGCGGGTTACCACAGCAGCGCAGGGACTCGCGCGGCGCCCGCCTCGGCGCGCGCCGCGGCCGGAGCGATCGCCTCATCGCCGAGGAAGGGGCGCCCATCACGCGGTTCTGTCGGGGACGAACCCGCGGACCTCGGTGCTATTTTTCTTCACAACACGCCACGTCGCATGGCAGGTCGGCGACTCACTTCAAGAGCGCCATAATCTTCTTTGCATACTCTTCGGTCGGCTCGGCACCCACCTTGCGATCCCGAATCTGCCCGTTGCGATCGATGAGAAACGTCGTCGGCAGCGCCTCGATGCCGCCAAACGCCGCCAGCATCTTTTCATCCCCCATCACCATTGGGTAGTTCACGCCAAATTTATCCGAAAACGTCTTCACCACGCCCGGCCCCGCCTCGTCCATCGAAACACCGACGATCACGAGCCCGTCCTTGCCGTGTTTCTTCACCAGGTCGACGTAGCCGGGAATCTCCGCCCGGCACGGCGGGCACCACGTGGCCCAAAAATCAATCACGACCACTTTACCCTTAAACTGCTCCGAGGTCACCACGGCGCCCTGCAAATCCTTGAGCGCCCAAGCGGGCGCCGGTGCCACGATCGGCAACCCGGCCACCGCCGCATTCGCCGACGGGACCGCCATCGTGACTTTTGGCGCTTCCACTTGTTTTGAGCACCCCGCGAGGGCCAAAGCCAAGACAGCGGCGAAGGACAGTGAAGACGGCAGGGATAGGGGGATTTTCATAAAAGCAAAGTGAGCGTAGCCATCAGAGCAGGCGCCGCAAATGTTCTCCCCATTTTTCGGCAGGGCCACCGCGCCCTTCGCACGAACTCACGTTCCCCGGATCTCCGGCAGATCCAAGCCCAGGGTCTCGATAAACTTCTTCATCGCCGGCGTCAGCACCCGGCCCTTGCGATGGAGAATCGCGAGCGGCCGCGTAAATTCCCGGCCCTTAAACGGCAATATCGCGAGCGTCCCCTGTTTCGCCTCTTGCACGACAGTCGCCTGCGGCACGATGGCGATCCCATGGTCGATCTCGACCGCCCGTTTCACCGTCTCGATATTGTCGAACTCCATCACCGGCTCGATCTCCAGCTTGTGCTCGCGAAAAATCTGATCGATCGCCTTGCGGGTCGGAATGTCCGGGTCGAAGCCGATGAACTTCTGGCCCGCGAGATCCTTCACCTCGACCTCGGTGCACTGCGCCATCGGGTGATTCGGATGGGCGATCACGACCAAGTGGTCCTCGCGAAACGGCAACACCTCGAGCTGCCGTTGCTTCACCGGAAACGCCACGAGCCCAAAATCCACCGAGTTGTGCAAAATATCATCATACACGAGGTTGGAGCGCCGGTATTCCACCCGCACATTGACCGCGGGAAAATCGTGGAGGAATTTCTTAATGAACGGCGGCAGCTCGTGCAGCCCGATCGAGTAAATCGTGGACAGCCGGATCGTGCCGCTAATCACCTTTTTCATCTCCTGCAGCTCCGAGAGCAGCTTCTCATAGGAGTGCAACACATCCTTCGCCGCGTCGTAAACCCGCTGCCCCTCACGCGTGAGCTGAAACTGCTTCTGACTCCGGTCGACCAGCAGCGATTTAAAATGCCGCTCCATCGCCCGCGCCTGCTGGCTCACCGCCGACTGCGTAATGCCATTGAGCTTCGCCGATTTCGAGAAACTCTTCGTCTCAACGAGGTCCGCGAAGATTTTGAAGTTATCAATTTGCATGATTAGCGCGGGTTGTTGGCTACAGAGTAGCCCAACCTTAAGCTTCGTAAACCTCTAATTAGATTCTCTTCACCCAAATCGCCTCCATCCTCACCTCCCACCGCCACTTATGATGATCAGTTACGAAGAATTTGCCGACCGGGCCAATGCCATCCGCAGCCAGATCGCCGCCGCCTGCGCCACCGCCGGGCGCGACTCACGCGAGGTCGAAATCCTCGCCGTGACGAAGACCCACCCGGCCCTCGCCGCCGACTACGCCGCCCGCTACGGCCTGCGTGGTGTCGGCGAAAACCGGGTCCAAGAAACGCAAGATAAACGCCCGCAGATCGCCCCGACCTCCGCCGCGCTCCACTGGGAACTCATCGGCCACCTCCAATCTAATAAGGCACGACTCGCCGCCCAGCACTTTGACCGCATCCAGAGCGTCGATAGCGAAAAGCTCCTCAACCACCTCGATCGCGCCGCCGCCGAACTCGGAAAAATCCTGCCCGTCCTCCTCCAAATCAACGCCGGCGACGACCCCGTCAAATTCGGCGCCGATCTGGCCGAGGCCCCGCGGCTCGTCGCAGCGGCGCTCGCCAAAAAAAATCTCCGGGTCGACGGTTTAATGACCATCGCTCCGCTCGGCACCACTCCCGAGCAGACCACCGCGCACGCCCAGCGCACGTTCGCCAACCTTCGCCACCTCCGCGACGACCTCGCCGCGCGCTTGGGCACTCCGCTGCGCGAACTCTCGATGGGCATGACCGGCGACCTTGCGCTCGCGGTCGCCGCCGGCAGCACCTTGGTACGCGTCGGCACCGCACTCTACGGCGCACGTTGAACGGCAGTTATTCGCGTCGCCGAAACTTTCACGGTTGCGCCGCGCCCCAATCTTTTTTCGCATCGCCGCGTGGACACGCCAACGCTCAGCGCACCCCAACAACACGCGTTCCTCAGTCTGCTCGACGATCCCAGTCCCGCCGTCCAGCGCGCCCTCTTGGCTCACTTCACGCGGCTCGGCCCCGCCGCTGCGCCCTTCCTGCTATCGGTCGCCCGCGGGCCGGATCGACTCCTCGCCAGCCACGCCTCCCGATTCCTCCACGAGCTAAAACTCACTGATCCCGTCCGCGAATTCCGCGACTTCATCCGGTCGCTCAACTACGAACTGGAATCCGGCGCCCTCTTTCTCGCCCGCACCGCCAACCCCCACCTCGAAGTCGGTCGCTGCTGCGCCCAACTCGACGCCATCGCCGCCCGCTGCCGCGAACTGATCGTCGAACCCTCTTCCACCCGCGAGAAATGTCGCATCGTCAACCGGGTCATGTTCCACGAGTGGGGCTTTCACGGCAACCTCGAGCACTACACCGACCCGCGCAATAGCTTCCTCGACCAAGTCCTCGAACGCCGCACGGGCATCCCCCTTTCGTTGAGCATCGTCTACCTCCTCGTCGCCCAACGCCTCGGCCTGGAGCTCGAAGCCGTCGGTCTGCCGGGCCACTTCGTCGTCGCCTGTTACACCGACACACTGCCTTTCTTCATCGATCCTTTCGAGCGCGGCGTCTTCCGCGACCCCGATGAAATTTTCACGCTCCTGCGGGCCCATCACGTCGTCCCCCAAATCACCGACCTCGCACCCACCCCCGTCCGCGAAGTCCTTTGCCGGTGCTGCCGCAACCTCGTGAATCACTATAACGCTGCCGGCGAAACCGCGCGCGCCCTCCTCTTCGCTGATTTCGTCCGCGAATTCGAGGCGACCTACGAACGGAACGCGCCGTAAACACGCCGACACTCGACGCCTGATTTTCGATTTCGCACGCACCCCGTGCCCCTGCCTCCACCGAACACTCACCCTTGAACATCGCAGACGCCCCCGTCCTCACCCTCGCCGACTTGGCCGCTTGGTCGCGGCCCGGCACAGCGCTCGCCGTGCTCGGCCATCCGATCAAGCACTCCCTCAGCCCGCGCATGCACAATGCCGCGCTGGCCGAACTCGCCCGGACCGAGGCCCGCTTCGCCACCTGGCAATACGTCCGCTTCGAAATCCACCCGGACGATCTACCGCGCGCGCTCGACTTGCTCCACGCGAAGAAATTTCTCGGCGTGAATCTCACCGTCCCACACAAGATCATCGCCTTCGACCGCGTCGCCGAGATCGACCCCGCCGCCCGCCCTGTTGGTGCCGTCAACACCCTTCGCTGGACCGAGCGCGGCTGGCACGGCTTCAACACCGACGGCTACGGCCTCGCCGCCGCCGTCAGGGAAACCCTCGGCCTCGACCTCACCGGCGCCCCCATTGTGCTCCTCGGCGCCGGCGGTGCCGCCCGCGGTGCCGCCGTCGAATGCCTCCAGCGCGGTTGCGCCTCGCTCTGGGTTGCGAACCGCACCCGCGAAACCCTCGATACCCTCCTCGCGATCATCGGCCCGATCGCCTCCGACGTCCCGTTTCACGGTTTCTCACCCGCAACGCCGCCGACCGATTTACCCGCAGGCGCCATCGTCATCAACGCGACGAGCGCCGGCCTCCGCCCGGAGGACCCGGTGCCCATCGACCTCGCCGCCCTGCCGCGCCCCATCGCCGTCTTCGACATGATCTACAATCCGCCGCAAACCGCGCTCCTCCGCGCCGCCGCCGACCGCGGCCTCCCGCACGCCAACGGCCTCGCCATGCTCGTACACCAAGGCGCCAAATCCCTCGAACACTGGAGCGGCATCCCGGCCGGCCAAACGGCTCCCACGATGGCCGCCGCCGCTCGCGCCGCACGGGGTCTCCCTTGACATCATCACGACCGACGTCCGCGACTTCACCGTTCACCGCCGCTGCGATCACGAACGTCTGCCACTTATCCGACCATGAACCTCGCCTCGTTCGCAGAAACGTCCGCCACCTTCCCTTGGTTTTTCCCCTTGGGCGCATTCCTGTTGGGCGCCTGCGTCGGCAGCTTCCTCAACGTCGTCATTTACCGCGTCCCGAAAGACGAATCGATTGTCACGCCCGGTTCCCACTGCGGCTGCGGCCAACCCATCGCGTTCTTCGACAACATTCCCATTCTTTCGTGGCTGGCGCTGCGCGGTCGGGCACGTTGCTGCGGGCGGACATTTTCTGTCCGTTATCCTTTCGTCGAACTCCTCACAGGCCTACTCTTCGTCGCGTGCTGGCTGCGTTTTTCGCCCGGTGGCGCCTTCAACCCCGGCATCGCCGCCGCCGGCTGGCTCTTTCTCAGCTGCCTCATCGCCGCGACCTTCATCGACCTCGACCACCTGATCATCCCCGACGTCTTCACCCTCGGGCTGGGCGTCGTCGGCGTGGTGGTGTCTTTCGTGGTCCCCGCTTTGCATGGCCAACACGAGGGGCTTTTTATCGTCGATAGCTTTCGCTCCGGCGTCGCGTCGGTGGTGGGTCTCCTGGTCGGCTCTGGTCTCGTGCTCTGGATCGCCCTGCTCGCCGAAGTCATCTTGAAAAAAGAAGCCATGGGTTTCGGAGACGTAAAATTTGTCGGCGCCATCGGTGCGTTCTGCGGCTGGCAGGGCGCGGTCTTCTCGATCTTCGGCGGCGCGCTCGTCGGCACCGTGTGGTTTGCCGTCGCCTGGACGTGGGAAAAAATTTCCGGCAAGTCCTCCCCGGTCGCACCGCCTGCCGAGACGCCGGAGGGGGAACCGACCGCTCTCGGCTTCGGCGCCCACGTCCCCTTCGGCCCCATGCTCGCGATCGCTGCCGCCCTCTACTTTCTATTTTTACGCAGCTGGGTCGGTGCCTGGTTCGCCGATCTCGCGGTCTTATTTTAAACCGCGACCAGCGCCGCGCCGTCACCGGTCTGCGCAGGGAGCACGTCGGGCCAAGCGCCAAATTTTTTCTCATAAACGGCCGCCACCGCCTTGGCCTGAGTGTCACCAAAATCTCCTGACGTCAGCGCCATCACCGCTCCGCCAAAGCCGCCACCCGTCAGCCGCGCGCCCCACACGGAGGGTGTCGCGACCAAGTGATCGACCAAAAAATCCAGCTCCGCCGTGCTGTTCTCAAACAGTGCCTGCGAGCTGCGGTGCGACGCCGTGAGCAACGCTCCCACGGTTGCCAGGTCGCCCGCGCGCAGCGCCACCCCGGCTTGTTCGACCCGCGAAATTTCTTCGACGACGTGGCGCGCACGTTTGAACGCTGCCGGAGCCAGCGTGTGCTCGGCGGCGAGGACGGTGGCCGGCGTCGCCTCCACGAGCAGCCCCACGCCGAGCGTTTTCGCGGCCAGCATGCACTCAGCGTGGCGCGCCGCGTAAAGGCCGTCGACGAGCGCGTGTTTCGTGTGCGTATTAAAAATCCAGAAGCGGGCCCCGGCCGGCAAGGGCACCGTCGAAAACCGCGGACCACGACAGTCAATCTGCACCAGATGGTCTCTGCGCCCGAAGCCCGACACACCTTGATCGAGGATGCCGCAGGGCACGCCGACGAAATGGTTTGCCGCATGCTGGCCCACGTTCACGAGGGTCTCCCGCGACGGTGTCTGGTGCGTCGCGGCGAGGAAGACGAGCCCCGACGCCAGCTCGATCGCTGCGCTGCTGCTCAGCCCAGCTCCCGTCGGCAGATCCGACATCGCGAAATAATCGAAGCCCGCCGGCACCCGCAGACCAAACACCGGTAACGCGGCGAGTACCCCGAGCGGATAATTGACCCAACTCTGCGCGCCAGCTTGCCGGGCCACGTCCTCGCTAGAAAGCGCCACCACACCTTCCCGTTGATCGCTCGCGAAGCGTCGCTGCCCGTCAGCACGCTTCGCCAGCGCGACCCAGACCCCGCGATCGATCGCCGCACCGATCACCGTGCCACCGTTGTAGTCCGTATGATTACCGATAAATTCGATCCGACCCGGCGCGCGGGCGAGAATCTCCGGCGCACGGCCAAACGTGGCGCGAAAGGCGTTAACAAGGGCGGTTTTCATTCGGGCAAAGCAGTCAGCCAAGCCCGCTCCGCACACCCCGTCGAACCAGAAACCACCGCATCACGCGCGCGCTCCGCTCACTGCCCGCAGCTATAAACCCGCCTTCAAGCGCGCGATCTTCATCCCCCGGACCGTCACCGGGTTTCGTATTCGGATTTCAACCACGTCGCGCCGGGCACCCAGCCACCGCAAACACGTCCCACCCCACCAGCCACACGTCCTGCTCCCGCTGCAACCCGCGCTTGACCGCCGCCAGCGCCGCATCCGCAGCACGTTCGGCCGTGGCTTGCGCGGTCGCCACCCCGAGGTGTTTCTGCGCTCCTACGACCCATTGGGCAGTGTTCAGGGTAAACGGGGAACGGAACCGAGCGGGCGAACGGACGCTCAGAGTCACCGTCACATCCCTTTCCATCCTCGCACACCCGTGCGTTGCACGTTTCGGATATTTCCCGCTCAGGCCGGCGGCGTAGTCGGCGCACCCATCGGGGCCTCCCCCGCCCGCCCCTTCACCACGGCTTCGAGCAATCGCGCCATCGCCACTTCCCGCCTGAGCCCCCGCTCCACCGCCAGCTGCGTCGCACGTTTAGCCAGTTGCGCAGCCATCGTTTCCGCCTGCGCCCGCGGAGCGCCGAGTCGTTCGCACAGCTGCGTGAGTTGCTCCGCCTCGGTCATGGCACGAAAACCAACCGGACCATCGGCGCCGCGTCCGCCGCCAGCGCGAGCACCGTCGTCCCCTCGACCTGCAGCAGCGACACCATCGCGAGGCCGATCCAACCACCCGCACCGTCCCGCACCGCCGACCGCAACTCACCCACCTTGCGTTCACCGACAAACAGCGCCGCCGGTAATGCGCCCAGCACTTCGTCGCCCGGGCCCGTCACCCGTATCAGCCGACGCCGTACCTGCCCCATCGACTTCAGCCGAGCCATCACCTCTTGCCCCAAGTAGCACCCTTTGGTGTAGGAAATGGCCGCGCCCTCCAGCCCGCCCTCACCCGGCAAATCCCCCGGCCCGATATCCGTCGGCACCGCCGGCACCCCGGCCGCAATGCGCCGCCGCACCATGTGCTCCGCATCGACTTCGCTCAGGCCCTCCACCTGCGCGCGTACCGTCGCCCGCTGGGTGACCGGGAAAACCCACTCCACACTCGCTTGCCCTCCTCGGCGCCCGGGAATCATCACGCCTTCTCCGTCTCCGCCAGCGCCACCCACCGGGTTCGCTGGCAGTGCGCTCTGCGTTTCGCCGAGCAGCGCCAGACCGGCCCAGTCCGCCGTGAAATCCTCAATCACCACATCGTCTGCGATCACATAAGCCTCCAAGCGCTCCCGGATCACCAGCGACGATGAAAAATAGCTCCCTACCCAAAACGCCGCCGCGCCGCCCGCCGAGCCTCGGCGCACGACAAAACTATCGGCCAGTACCTTGCCCTTGAGCGTCAGCCATAAACCATACACCGCCCCGCCTTCCGGCAGGCCTCTCAACTCGTTCGAAAACTGCCCTTGCAGGAAATTCGCAGCATCTTCACCCGTAATGCTGAGCCAACACGCCGGCCGCCACTCGTGGATAATCGTCGCTGGTGGAAATTTCATGATTTTTAAGATGCTTCATTTCAGCTGATTGCAATAATGTAACGCTGTTTTGAAAACTTGCTGTTGACCATGGAAAATTAAAAAGTCTTCTTTGACATGTTAGTTAATTACTTCTCCCCGCTTAGCGGGGAGTTTTGGGGTAACTAAGAAAGCAAAGGCGCACCGTATAGGGGTATACGGTGCGCCACTTTTTTGCCCATTTTCTGGGCTTTGCTTACATCAAAAATCGAAGCTGGGCTTGCGCGTCGATCGCCCTGCCCGCCAAGCTCGCAGCTCATGCAGAAAACATCCGACCTCAATGTCGTCGAGACGCGTCCCCTGCCCTCGCCCGCCGCCCTCTTGGCCGAGCTCCCAAAAACCGAGCGCCAAGCCGATTTTGTCACTCGCTCCCGCCGTGATATCCACCGGCTCATCTTTACCGACGAGCGGCGTTTTCTCCTGATCATCGGCCCGTGCTCCATCCACGATCTCGACGCCGGCCGCGACTACGCCCGCCGCCTAGCCACGCTCGCCGCTGAGGTGTCCGACCGGGTGATGATTGTCATGCGCGTCTACTTCGAGAAACCCCGCACCACGGTCGGCTGGAAGGGGCTCATCATGGATCCGAAACTCGACGGCTCTCACGATATCGCCGCCGGCCTCAAGCTCGGCCGTAAGTTCCTCGGCGACGTCCTCGACCTCGGCCTCCCCACCGCTACCGAGTTCCTCGACCCCATTACCCCACAATACCTCGCCGACCTCGTCTGCTGGGGCGCCATCGGTGCCCGCACCACCGAGTCACAGACCCACCGCCAAATGGCCAGCGGCCTCTCGATGCCACTCGGCTTCAAGAACAGCACCGACGGCACCTTCACCGCCGCCGTCAACGCCATCAAAGCCGCCTCCCAACCCCAGACCTTCCTCGGCATCGACCTCAGTGGTGCCGCCTCCGCCATCGTCACTCGCGGCAACCCCGACTGCCATGTCGTCTTGCGCGGCGGTTCCGCGGGGCCGAACTATTCGCCGGCACACATCGCGCAAACCGAAGCGCTCCTCGCCAAAGCCCATTTGCCCAAGTCGATCCTCGTCGACTGCTCGCACGACAACTCCGCGAAAAAACCGGAGCTCCAGCCCGACGTCCTCCGCGCCCTCCTCACCCAAATCACCGCTGGCAGCACTTCGATTATGGGCGCCATGATCGAGAGCAACCTCGGCAGCGGCAGCCAACCCTTCCCCGTGCCGAAGGAAACGCTCCGCTACGGCGTGAGCATCACCGACGGCTGTATCGATTGGGCCACGACCGAACACCTTATCCGCGAGCTCCACGCCGCGCTCGCTCCACGGTTCGCCTAAGCCGCCCCCACCACCACCCACCCGACCGATTCTGCAACGCTCTGGTTCGCGAATTTCGTCCGTGTATCCGATCTCGTTCGTGAGCTAGCCTCTTTCCTCTCTCCTATGAAAACACCCATCCGCGTCGCTGTCACCGGAGCCGCCGGCCAAATCGGCTACTCCCTCCTCTTCCGCATCGCCTCGGGCGCGATGTTCGGTCCCGACCAGCCGGTCATTCTGCAATTGATCGAGGCCCCGATCGAGAAAGCCCTGAAGGCCCTCGAAGGCGTCGCGATGGAACTCGATGACTGCGCGTTCCCGCTCCTGAAGGGCATCGTCCAAACCTCCGATCCCGCCGTCGGTTTCAAGGATGCCAACTGGTGCCTCCTCGTCGGCGCCAAGCCTCGCGGCCCCGGGATGGAGCGCGCCGATCTCCTCAAGGACAACGGCACTATTTTTATCGGTCAGGGCCGCACCATCGACGCCGTCGCCGCCGCGGATGCCCGCATCGCTGTCGTCGGCAATCCTGCCAACACCAATTGCATGATCGCCGCATCCCAGGCGAAGCGTCTCCCCGCCGAGCGCTTCACCGCGATGGTCCGCCTCGATCAAAACCGCGCGCAAAGCCAGCTCGCGAAAAAAGCCGGCGTCGATCTCACCGCCGTCAAAGACATCTTCATTTACGGCAACCACAGCCCGACCATGTTCCCGGCCTTCGCCCACGCCACGATCAACGGCGCGCCCGCCACCTCCGTCATCACCGACACCGCCTGGCTCCAAGGGCCGTTCTGCGAGACCGTCGGCAAGCGCGGCGCCGCCATCATCGCCGCCCGCGGACTCTCCTCCGCCGCTTCAGCCGCCAACGCGCTGGTCGATCACGTGCGCTCCCTCGTCACCCCCGGCGCCATTCACTCGATCGCGGTCAAGAGCGAAGGCCGCTACGGCTTCGACGCCAACATCTGGGCCGGCATGCCCGTGCGCACCACGACGCCCGGCAGCTACGAGGTCATCGAAGGCTACGCGATGGACGCTTTCGCCCAAGCGAAGATCGCCGCCACCAACAAGGAACTCGCCGACGAACGCGCCTTTGTCGCCGAGATGATCGCGTAAACAGAGCCCAGCCTTCGCTGGTCAGCGTCCCGAGCCCGAGCACGTCCATTGCTCGGGCTTTTTCTTGCCCTCCGCCGTCCGCCCTCCGCGCTCACCCGATGAGGCCACCCAACACTCTGCTGATCGCAAAGGCCCCGCACACCGCGGCAAATCCTTCCATTAGTTCTGCGGGCCCGCTCGCTCTGGGAAACACCACCTCCAAGCTGCCCCCCGTGCAGCGCACCCGCGCGTCCACGCCGGCCACGACGATTTCGCATTCACTACAATCCGACGGATAGCTCACCCGCAGCCCACCGTCTTCCTTGGCCTCGAGCGCCTCGATGGCATCGATCACCGCTTCGACACGCGCCCCTTTTTTCAGGCCAAACGAGATCTCCGAAAACTTGCCGGAGAAAATCTCCGCAAACTCCGCCGTCCTCGCCAACTCCGCATTCCGGAGCTCCCGCAACGTCGTCGTCACGGCAAACCGCGTCGGGTCGCCCTCCTCCAACGCATAGAAAATCTCCACCGAAAAATCCTTCGCCACCAACATCGCACTCTGTCCCGCAACCGCGAGCGACACCTCTTTCCGTTTGTAACCCAGCCCGGTCCGCACGCCTTGGAACAGCGTCTCACTCTCCTCGGCCAGTTCGCCCGCGCAGAGTTTCCCTAAGAACGCATTCGTCGTGGCATTCACCGCATCGGGCACCGTGTGGTGACCTTTGCGGAATCCGCCCAAATTTTTTACCACGCCGCCGCTCCGCCCAATAAAGCTGATGCCCGCGATGATGCTGGAGGGAAGTGCGCCCGTCATTCGCCCCGAGCAAACCCATCGTCCTCCTCAGCGCCAACCCCGAATATGGGCGCCCCCGCCCCCCGTGGCGCTCGCGACGCGCTCAACTGCCTCGGGGGTAGGAGCCCGCTTGCGGGCGATTTTTACATATCACCGACTGCCCACGTCCTGAATCGCCCGCCA
>Ga0114969_10001242_pt1 | contig 21688 bp, 21 predicted proteins | sample M_130807_MF_Meta_FD_87316 | JGI IMG/M metagenome (GOLD analysis project Ga0114969, IMG submission 87316) | Freshwater microbial communities from Lake Montjoie, Canada to study carbon cycling - M_130807_MF_MetaG | ecosystem: Environmental > Aquatic > Freshwater > Lake | place: Lake Montjoie...
AGTGATGAGCGATTTTGAGTGTAAAGGGCGGATAAATCAGAAACAGACCACGCAGCAACAGTCGCTGGGGCCTGAGCCTTCTTACGAAGTGACACTTTGATTTCCCGCTTTCGATGAGCCAACGTCTTGGTCCCTCTACTTAGTAAGACACCAAAAGGGGGTAAATGTTGCCCTGTTGAGAGTTAATTTAGTCTATTTCCCCAAAGTCAAGCCTGAATTTGGTCTTTAACAACCTAGGTACGCGATAGGTGGCCAGAATAAATCACTAATTAGGTGTCTTGGATATATCTCCTATACGAGTCAGGATAGAAAAAGTGGTTACTGCCCAGCAAATCTTGATTTTTTATAATATAGTGAATCTTATTTTGTAATTCGGCCTTAAATTTTGTAGCTATTCTGCTAAATAATTTCTCTGACTTTGAAATATCTAGAGCTAAATTATGAGTTGCTTTAAATGCTTCAGTTTTTCTTTCAAATATTTGTACCTTGAGATAAGTAGTAATCGACTCCTCAAGATAACTGATTTTTCCTTCGACTCCTGAATCCACGTTTAGTAACCCTCTATGCCTTGTATTTAAAAATTGGTTTATTAGAGTCGCAACAGTTTTAGAATACAGAAAATCTCTTCTATTACCCTTACTATCCAAACTTCTAATTTGGTGTTCTTAGATTGTGAATTTACTACTCTTGCTATAAGTAAGGGAATTGAGTGACTACTTTTCATAAAATTGTCTCTTCGGTTGAATATTTTGGCACAGTTCAATTATCGAAAATTCTTATATCAAAATCAAGTAATTAAGAATTATTCTCTGAACCTATTATGATGAATTTTTTAGTGAGTATTTTAAAACTTTTGCCATGGTAATTTGTCAAGTTTTAACATTTTGATCGTACATAAAAAATACCTACATAAATTTGCTTTGCATGTAATATTACTATTTGGTACTTTTAAAACTCTGACACTCTCGATTATATTGTGAGTTAATCAAGAGCTATAAATTTCAATTTATCTTTCATTACCATTGGTAGTTTTGTGCTCAATTCTTATAATTTATATTTATTTAGAATTCCTAATTTTATGCTCATTAATACCTTAATAGACACCATTCCATTTATAATTGCTTAAAATGAGGAACAATAAGTTATGATTTGCTGATATGAGAACAAAAATAGTGGGGACAGATTATAAAGTTCTTGATAAATGCGTTGCATGCGAGCAATCTGCCCTAGAACTTGTTATTGATTTAGGGAATCAAACACTCGCGAACGAATACTTAGTAGACGGCAACAATATTGAGGAGTTTCCATTAAAACTTCTTAAGTGCTTAGAATGTTCTCACTCTCAGCTCAGTATTTCAGTAAATCCAGAAAGGTTGTTTAGGGACTATTCTTATATAAGTAGTACCTCAAAAACATTATCAAAATATTTTGAAGATTTTCGCGATTTAATTATCAAAAATCATGGTGACAAAGGAAAAATTTTAGATATAGGTTCGAATGACGGTACTTTTCTTCAAAAATTTAATGAATTAGACTGGAATCGCCTCGGTATAGATCCAGCCATTAATTTAATTTCGGATGCTAACGCAAGAGGAATCAAAACATTGCCAGCATTCTTTGACTTAGAAACTTCTCAACTTTTATCGAATGATTATGACGTAATAGTCGCAATGAATGTTTTTGCACATACTGCAAATCCTATAGAAATACTTTTAGGAATTGAAAATTGTTTATCTAAAAATGGTTTAGCATACATACAAACCTCGCAAGCAAATATGTTTACTAGTGGTCAATTTGATACCACCTACCACGAACATATAAGTTTTTTTAATGTCAAATCTTTCAAGGCTTTACTTAGTCGTACGAGTTTAAAACTACTAGATGTTTTAATTGTCCCGATACATGGTGATTCATATCTATGGTTAATCACAAAAGAAAATTTAGATAATCCTAAAATTCAAAGAGAGTTGGTCGAGATTGAATCTGGATTATATGGTGAGGAATTGTACACAAACTTTACTTTAGATGCTCTTGATAGGGTTACAAAAGTTCAATCAATTATAGGTGAGTATCGATCTAAACAATTTAAAATAGTAAGTTATGGCGCCGCAGCTAAAGGGAACACATTTATAAATTTTGCTGGCTTAAAAATGGACTTTATTGTCGATGATACTATTAATAAGATTGGAAAGTTTGCGCCAGCAGGTGGATGTAAAGTTGATGAACCGAGTTTAATTTCAGAAATCAATGAACCTTGTTTAATTATAATTCCTGCTTGGAATTTTGCATTAGAAATAAAACAAAAAATTAAGAATTTACGGAATAATCCTCAAGATAAAATACTCGTATACTTCCCTACAGTTGAATTTATCTAATATTGATTACCATTTTAATAATTATCTTATAACTTTTACTTAAAATATTTTTTAACTATACAGACTTAACTAAATCACGTAAGTATTTTCCATAACTATTATTGCCATATTTTTCAGACTGAATAGCAATTTGTTCATTAGAAACCCAGCCGTTACGCCAGGCTATTTCTTCCGGACATCCAATTTTTGTTCCGGTGCGCTCTTCAATTACTCGAACAAATGAAGAAGCATTATAAAGAGATTCAGGGGTCCCGGTATCCAGCCAAGCCAATCCTCTAGATAGAAATGAAACTTTAAGTTTATTTCTCTTCATATAGTTATTTAAAATATCTGTTATTTCTAATTCGCCTCTAGAACTTGGTTTTACAGCCTCAGCTTCAGATACAACACTAGAATCAAAAAAGTAAAGTCCGGTTATTGCGTAATTTGAGTTGGGTACTTTTGGCTTTTCTTCAATTGATACTGCAACTCCATCTAAGTTAAAATTAATAACGCCATAATCACTTGGATTAGATACAGCAGTTACAAAAATATTCGCACCAGAATGTTCCCCAGTATTAGAAAAAAGATTGGCTAATCCAGCACCGTAAAACAAATTATCGCCAAGAATAAGCGCAACTGAGCCATTTCCAATAAATTCTTTTCCAATTATAAATGCTTCGGCTATTCCACGTGGTGCAATCTGAGTTTTATATTGCAACTTTATTCCAAAAGATTTTCCATCTCCAAGCAACTCTTCAAACGCTGCTGCATCTTCTGGAGTTGTTATTATCAAAATTTCACTTATTCCTGCCAACATTAAAGTTGATAGTGGATAATAAATCAAAGGCTTATTATAAATTGGAAGCAGTTGCTTGCTAACAACTCTTGTAACGGGCCACAGTCTGGTCCCAGTCCCGCCAGCTAAAATTATGCCCTTCATGCTTCTATACTATCAATATTTCTTATTTTAATGAATAGAATGGGACCATGAGACTTTTGGTTACCGGCGGCGCAGGGTTTATTGGGTCTCATTTTGCCAAAATGCAAATTAAAAATTCTAAGTGGGAATCAGTAACCGTTTTAGATGCCTTAACATATGCTGGAAATAAAATTAATTTCGAAAATATTATTGATAATAAAAGATTTAAATTTATTCACGGCGATATTTGTGATGTTGAAATTGTGGATAAACTTACTACTGAATCCGATGTAATTGTAAATTTTGCTGCTGAATCACATGTTGATCGGTCTTTACAAAATAGCGCTGAGTTCATTAACACTAATATAGTAGGAACCAATAATTTACTAAGTCATGCACTCAATAATGATGTAAAAATATTTCATCAAGTTTCAACTGATGAAGTTTATGGTTCTATTTTAAGTGGAAGTTGGGACGAGGATTTTCCACTTTTACCAAACTCGCCTTATTCGGCTTCAAAGGCTTCGGCGGACTTAATTGCACTTTCATTTTATAAGTCTTTTGGTTTAGATGTTAGAATTTCTCGTTGTTCTAACAATTACGGCACCCATCAATTTCCAGAAAAACTGATTCCACTTTCAATTACTAACCTATTGCGCGCAAAAAAAATCCCAGTATACGGTAACGGTTCAAATCAAAGAGATTGGTTACATGTTGAAGATCATTGCACGGCAATAGAATTGATTTTAGATCAAGGAGAGCCTGGTGAAATTTACAACATTGGCGGGGGTTCAGAAATGAGCAATTTAGAAGTTGTAATCTCAATTATAAGAATTATGGGAGTCGATTCTAAATTATTTGAATATGTGGAAGATCGCAAAGGGCATGATTTTAGATATTCAGTTAATTGGAAGAAATTAGCCAATTCCACCGGTTATAAACCACTACATAGTTTTGAAGATGGCCTTAAGGACACGATAGAATGGTACAAAAGTAATCCACATTGGTGGATGCCCTTAATTCGGACTAATTAGAAATGAAAAGCTTAAAACCTGCGTCAAGAATACGACTTAAAACTATATTCGTTATTTTAGCAAGTAAAAATCCAGAAAATGAACAAGACTTACTCACGCAGTTAGATACATGGGTAAAATCTTTACCAGAAAATTATGATTACTTAATATTGCGTGGATGGAGTAAAAATCAATATTTACTAAATAATCACACTCTATTTGTGCCCATAGAGGAATCCTATGAAAATATACTAGCCAAAACTATACTAGGATTAAATTGGATTTGTAATAATATTGATTTTGAATTCCTTGTTAGAACAAATGTTTCTACTTTTTTTTCCATTAAACATGTTGAAAAATTATTTGCAAAAATACCGAGAGGCTCAAATTTTCTTGGAGGATATATAGAAGAATGTAAGGACCCTTCATCAAAAAGCTTGAAGAAGGTCCCATATATCGTCGGAACCGCTTTAGTTATGTCTAAAAATAATGCAATTTTGCTGTCTAAGATGCAATCCGATAATTTTAGAGGGTTACCAGAAGATTTATCAATTTCAATTTATTTAAAAAATAATAATGTCAAAGTTACCCTATTAAAGCGGAATAACTTGAGCTCACATCATTTTTTTATTCCTGCATTTCAAATTCGTGCAAAAACTTCTAAAAACTCTGCATTAGCATCTAAAAGAATGATAGATATCAATGATTATTTAAATGAAACAATTTTTTATAGAAAAATATTTAAATACATTATTATATTATTAAAAGAGATAGGATATAGCGAAATTAACTCTAAATCCATCCCTGATTACTGTAAGCGTCTAATTATATTTGGAAAGCACTATTTAATAAAAAATAGGCTTTGGAAAATATGATTAAAAATCATTCCCAGCCAGCTGTTTTAATTCTGGGTTTTATTCGCATCAACGGACTTAAAGAGTTGATTGAATCTTGTTTACAAAATGATGTTTCGAGAATATACATATCACTTGATGGCCCTAGAAATAAAAAAGAACATCTAATTCAGCTTGAAATTATAGAAATGATTAATAAATTTAAGGTAAGTTCTAAAGCAACTTTTATCCTCTTGGTTAGAGAGAAAAATCTTGGTGTTGGCGCAGCAGTGATTTCTGGGATAGATTGGTTTTTTTCGCAAGAACCTTCTGGTCATATCTTGGAAGATGATTTAAGTTTAAGTTCTGATTTTTTTAATTTTAGCAGGGAAGCACTCAACCGTTTTGAGAATGACAATAAAGTGAAACTTATATCTGGAACACAATTACTAACTTATTTGGGTGATTCCAACAAGGCGTATTGGTGTAACTATCCAATCATTTGGGGTTGGAGTACTTGGAGTGGAAAATGGATCCAGATGAGGAGTGGATTATTTCGTAAAAAAACTTATAAAATTCTTGGAGATGGTGCAATTGTAAATAACTATTGGGCAATAGGGGGAAATCGGGTTTTGAAAGGCAAGGTTGACACATGGGATACGCCTCTGGCGGCTGAATTTTTGCTTGAAAAGTGGCTCTGCTTAATACCGCCCGTTAATTTAGTTTCAAACACCGGTAATGATTTGTACGCGAGTCACACAACGAAAATAAATAAAACCTTACATTTACCATTATTTAAAATTAAGGATAATATAGATTTTGACTTTAATAGAAATAAGAGTTCTGTAACAATTTATAATGAGTCTCTTGAAAAATCAATTTTCAATATTAGAATTCGACATTTTTTAATACCTATATATTCGTTTATGTTTGACTTTTTAAGATTTAGAAACGTTAAACCGCAACTTGAACATAGAATAAATTTGTAATTTCAGAATTTCTCATAGACCCATTAAGTTAGCTTGTTTATCAAAATCAGGAACTTTTAATTTCACTTCTTCAAAGCTACCTTTCGAAATGATGCGTCCGTTATTTAAATAAATTACTAAGTCGGAATCCTTTAAAGATGATAGCCTATGTGCAATTATTAAAAGAGTTGTTTTACCTTTTAAATTACTCAAACTATTTGATATAGCATGTTCTGTTTGTGCGTCTAATGAGCTAGTAGCTTCATCAAGAATTAATAATTTAGGTTTTGTATAAAGTGCCCTTGCAATACCTAATCTTTGGCGCTCACCACCGCTCAACATATTCCCATTTTCTCCAACATTTGAATAAATACCCAAGGGAAGGGATTTAACTAAATTACCGAGTTGGGCTAATTCGATAGCATCCCAAACATATTGTAAATTAAAGTCGCTCATGCCAAATATTATGTTTTGAAGAATTGTAGAATTTGAAACAAAAATATTTTGTGGGACGTAGGATATTGCACCAGGCCATTTCTTAATTGCGTCACCAGCGCTTAAGTCACAAATTTCGATAGTTCCCGAATCTAGATCTCGTAAACCCAGCATTAAGTCAACAAGTGTTGATTTTCCAGAACCCGTTGCTCCCACAAGTGCAATTTGTTGGCCAGGTTCGATATTAAATGAAACTTTATTAATTGCCAGATCCATTTTATTTGAGTACCTAAAAGTAGCCTCTTTAACGACAATTTTTGGAATAAAACCTTCATGAAAAAAGTTTGAATTAATTGAATGTAAATCTTGGTTTTTAAGAGGGGATAAATAATCAATTAATTCGAGTGAAGATTTAGCCCTTCCGATAGCACTTTTTATTGAAAGACTACCCGTTTGTACTCGAAGTACTGCCGGAGCTATTCGACTTGTTGCTGCTAAAAAAAGAGCAAGAGTAGATACGGCCTGCACAGAATCATATAATAAAAACTCTACTGCAGATAATAGTACTCCGCCAACTACAAGTGTAATCTCTATTACATACTTTGAAATATTTGGAATAAAACTAAGCTGAGCATTTGAATCAGCAAGTTGCGTTTGCAGTTTTGAAATTCTATTTGCATAATTTTGTTGCAAATCATGGACATATATTTCTCGAAAAGATTTAATGACTTCCAAAATTTGAGAATTACTTTCAAATTGAATTCCGGAATTAGATTCACCTAATGTTTGTACCTTTTTTTGCGTTAATCTATATAGCATCCAGGCCACAAAACTAAAAAGAACTAGAGTTAAAACTCCAATTATAGGATCATATAAAAGTAATCCCAAAGATAAGATACTTAGCAGAAAAAAATCTGCAATTATAGATATTGCGGCACCTAACACATTTAGCATTAAGATACCAATTCCAGTTGTCACGGCATATAAAGTTTCCTGGCTACTTTTATTTTCTAAACTTGTAATATTTCGTGAAAGCAATTCCTTCAATAATTTTGCAGAAACTTGTGCTGATTTAAAGCTAAGAAAAAAAATTATCTTCTTACCAATATACATTGTTAGAAGTGTTCTTCCAATAAGAATTATTGCTGCGCTAGTACCCATAAATGCTATCTGCGTTTGAAACGTTAAATCAGATATATTAAAGTATCGAGTAAATTCTTGAATATACTGGTTAGGTGTCTCCGACTTAATCCCACTAACTGCAATAGCACCAATCAAGCCAATGAGAGCCACTCCAAAAAAATCTAAAAACCCTAATGAGATTTGTGCCATACCCACAAGTTTAAGTTTATTTCGATCTCGAACATCTAGGATGCGAAAAGATCGCAAGATTGTATTTTCTCGAAACATAACTACTGTCTTAAAATTGTTTACCATATTTAATTTTTAAACTGACTCAAATAAAACATATTATAATATTAACCTATCTACAAGCGAGTTCATAATCTCAACATCATTTCTTGCACTTAAATCGCCGGATTTAAGCCGAAAATGTAAATGTTCCATAAGATAACTAGAATCATAAGTATTTAATTTCTCTAGTGAATCTATATTTAGAGAATTCAGATTAATGGGTGTTATACCTATTTTTTTAAAAACTGACCCAAAAGCAATATCGTCCATCACATGCACTGGCATTAAATTTCTATTTTTTAATAACATTTCTACGGCTTTACGGTTCATTAAGGTAAAAGATCCAGATGTAAAAGCGCAATCGTGGCTTTGTTGTACGTTTCCGGCATATAAGCAATCTGAACTTCTATCTAACTCTCCTATGTATTTAAATATTTTTTCTATGTTTAGAATTGAAGATGAAGTTGAAATAATAACAAAATTTGCAGTTGTATGTTCTAAAAAATAATTTAAAAATGAAATTTTTTTCCAGCGCATAGTTGAAGTTAATTCAGGGATATTAACTTTTAAAGAAAAAGCTTCTATTCTGCTTTCTAAGATTGATGTTATAATTGACTTTGGTAAATAATTCTTCCAAGGTCGTAAAATAAACATAAGAATGTAAGAAATCGCATAGGAAGCATGGCGACCCTTACGCCATCTCATTGACTCAATAAATTTATCTATAAATGTAAAAAATTGATTTGACTTTGAAAAAAAATATACTACATTAAAATTATAAGAATTAAATATTTTCCAACTTGTCAACTGACCTTCACGAACAATAGATAGCCATGGATTTTTTGTCACATGCATTATCCCTACAATTAAATTAGGTGGATTAGTTTTCGACTGTATAATTTATTTCCTCCATTCCTTATTCAATATATTTAAACTTACTTTATTTTTTCTGATATTAAGTTTATGCATACTATAAATAGTCTAACGGTAATGAACCAGATTCTTTAAGTTCAATTAGTGTAGGTGCCAATTCATCCTTCTTGGACATAATTATGGGACTAATCGGCCATTGAATTCTTAGTTCAGGATCTAAAGGATTTATTTCAAATTCGAATTTTGGATCATACTCGGACGTAATATTGTAAACGACAATAGTGTTGTCAATTCTGGACTGAAAAGAATGCCCTAAATTAGCTTGAATTAAAATTCCCTTTCCATCTTCTTCACTCAAATCAAAACACTCAATTTTGCCAAATGTTGGTGAGTTGGGGCGAATATCTACTATCACATCGAAAATAGAGCCGGCTAAACAGGTTACCCATTTCCATTGTCCAATTGGATTTAAACTGTAATGTATTCCTCTAACTACACCCATGTTTGATTTCGAAAAGTTAGATTGTGTTACATTAAAATTTGAACCCGTAACCGTAAGATTTTCACTATATTTAAACCATTCGCGGAAAGCACCTCTACTATCATTAAATAATGGTGAATGTACTACCCAGGCACCTTCAATTCCAGTTTTTTCAAATTTCATTTGAATACTCGCTTTCTACTTTATTTAATATATCTTGAATTTTATTGCTTAGGGCTTCCGGCCAGCTCTTCAATTGCGGAATTGTTGTATTCTCCCATTTAGATATATCAAGTGAACTATTTCTTGGTCTAACCACGTTAGATTCATATTCTGCGTACTTAATTGGCTTAATAACATTAGTATCGAAATTCAAGTTTTCAAGAGCAGCCTTAGCTAAGTCATACCATGTAGCTTGTCCTAAATTCACGGCATGATAAATTCCAAAAGGAATAGATTGAACCACTGATTCGACAATCTGAAATGAGAGATCGAAAGCGCAGGTAGGGCTTCCAGTTTGATCATTTACGACTTTAAGAGGGAATTGCTTTTTTTTGTAATTTTCTAAAATTGTTTTAACAAAGTTTTTTCCAAACTCACTATAAAGCCATGCAGTTCTAAATATATACAACTTTGTGATTGATTGATCCAAGATTAGCTTTTCACCAAAAGCTTTACTTCGTCCATATGCATTAACAGGATCCGCCAAATCATCGACAGTATAAGGTGAGTTTTTATCTCCAGAAAATATATAATCGCTAGAAATTTGAACTAATATGGAATCTAATTGTTGAGCAATTTTAGCAAGATTAGCAGGAGCATACGCATTAATTAACGTGGCTTCTTTCTCGTACTCCTCCGCTTTGTTAACGTTAGTCCATCCTGCACAATTTATTATAACTCTCGGATTTAGTGAAAATAAATTATTCTTTACATTAATGAAATCTCGGATATCTATTTCGGTAGAAGAGTAAGCATAAAATTCAATATGACGATTGGTTAATTCTTTTTGAAGTGCTGTACCAAGTTGGCCATAACCACCCAAAATTAGCCATGGCCTGACATCTATCATCTAAAAGTTTAAACTCAATTTTGAAATATAAATAAAGTTAGACATAAATTAATCTCTAGCAACTGGAATCCAATCCTGAGGAATTAAATCTATTGGTGTAGGCATTCCTGCAAACCAGGGTTCAGGATACACCACAGTACAATTCTTACTATAACTTAGAAACGCTCCCCACCAGCTGAGAGTCGAGTTAGCGATTACATACCCATGACACATTCTCATCACTTCTAGTAATGATGCAGAATTTGTTCCAACATGATCTATAAGCCTTACTTGATTCAAATATTCTTGAGGGATATATTCTTTGAAAAAAGAAATTTCGTCAGAAAAAACCCAAATCTTTTTATAGATACTTTTACCCATTTGATAATTAATAGCTTTTGCGTAGTAATCTGGAGCTAGAGTACCTATTCTTGATTCATTTCTATAGTCATCCAGGCGAATATGAACTAGCAGTGGATGTTCTATTTCTGATAAGTTTTTATATAATTGAATTTCTGTTTCCGCACCAACTAAATTCAACGATAACATTTTTTCTTTAATTATTGGCGATTGCATATATCTAAAAGTCTGAAAATATCCTATGCATAATTGGTTCTGCTTGTTAGGCAACCATTCGGTGAAGCCAATATTGTCGCCCAAAAAGATATAATTTACAGATAATTTTCTAATACTAATACAAATTTCTAATGTAATTATTACTAAATTCTTTAATACTTTATATAATTTCTTTGAATCGCCAGAAAAATTTATTCTTATGAGGAAGCCAAGTAATTTTCTAATAAAATTACTAAAAAAACCCTCACTATAATTATCAAATTCGAAATTATGCTGATAAATATGTAACTCCGGACTTCCATTTTTTGTTTTGCGAACATTCTTATTTAGATTATTAAGAAAAACCTTGCTGTTTGAATTCTCAGCAACATATTGAGCAAAAGCCAATTGAAATAATTGATTTCCTAATCCTCCCATTAGCGTTATGCTAATTTTTTTCTGAGTAGTTTTTAATATCAAATGCGCACCATTAGTGTTTTAATAATATTAAAAATTATGAAAATAGCATTATATATTCTCAATCTGCAAATTAATTTAATACTTAACTTTATGCCCGATAGTTTTTCAATGAGTGAACCTTTTTTTACAACGGTAATTATTTGTTTAAAAATTAGTGATCCAATGATTTTTATTCTAGGATTATTTTTATAATTAATTTCTTTGATACCAATTAATATGGCTTGAATATTTTGATTAACAAGATTATTAGACTTAGTAAGTTGATTCGGTCCCCCGACAACATAAGTATATATTTTTTCTTTAAGTGTCAAAATATTTGGATTTAGTGCGAAAAATCTTTGAAGAAATACTTGGTCTTCGGATGAAGACAATTCTGGAAAATTTATACCACGAATGAAATCAAGCTTAAAAATAAATCTCCATAGCCCGGTGTTGAGTATTATTCTGTCATTAAAATTTACACCACTTCTATTATTCTTGAATCTGGTTTCCGGTAAATGAGTTCCATTAATTTCGATTTCAAATGTGCCAAAGCCGCAGTCAAAATAACCATCATTCAACTGTTTTATTGCATCTCGAATGGCTGATGAATTTGGCTTATCGTCACTATCCCAAAACATAATCCATTTTTGGGTACATAACTTAAGCCCATGATTCCTAGCGGCTCCAGGGTTGTTCCAATTACCATTAGTTACAATCGTATTAAGTATATTATTAGAACGAATAAAACTATTTAGAATATCAATTTGAGTTTCATTTTGATTATCCATCACTATAATTAATTGGAAAAGATCAATTTCATTGGTTTTTAGCATGTAAAAAATATTCTTAGAATCAGCTACAAAATTGCCAACTGGAATTACAACACTTAATGCTGTTGTATTCTTAGAAATCATAATTAGAAATTAAATTATTTATTCGATAGAACTCGTGATTTAAAGTCTGCAATAGTTAACTTTAGCCCTTCATCAATTTGAATCTTTGGTTCCCAATTTAATATGTCCTTTGCCTTTGTAATGTCGGGCTTTCTTTGTCTCGGATCATCCGAAGGTAGTGGTTGATGGATAATTTTGGAATTTGAATTTACAATTCTAATAATCTTTTCCGCTACTTCAATCATACTAAACTCAATAGGATTCCCAAGATTAATTGGTCCGGTAATTTTATTATCTAAATTTATAAACTTAATTAATGCTGAAACCAGGTCAGAAATATAGCAAAATGATCTAGTTTGTAATCCATCACCATAAACCGTTATATTTTCATTTTTTAAACTTTGAACTATAAAATTACTTATAACTCTCCCGTCATGTAAATCCATACTTGGTCCATAGGTATTAAAAATTCTAACCACTTGGATCTTTGTGTTGTACTGTCTGTGGTAATCGAAAAAAAGTGATTCGGCAAGGCGTTTGCCTTCATCATAACAAGAGCGAATTCCAATTGGGTTCACGTTTCCCCAATATGTTTCTTTTTGGGGTGTAATATTCGGATCACCATAAATTTCGCTGGTGGAAGTCTGTAAAATAGGAATATCTAATCGCTTTGCAATTTCCAACATATTCAAGGCTCCTAATACGCTTGTTCTAGTAGTTTGTATTGGGTTTTTTTGGTAATGAATCGGAGAAGCTGGACAAGCAAGATTCATAATTGCATCAGCTTCAACAAAAAATGGCACAGTTACATCGTGCCTTAGCAATTCAAATTTAGGATTGGAAATTAAATCTATAATCTTATTTTCACTTCCAGTATGAAAATTATCGACACCAATAACCTCGTGTTCCATTTTTATTAGTGATCTGCATAAGTGGGAGCCAACAAATCCAGCGGCTCCGGTTACAAGTATTCTCATTTACTTATTATATCTTTCATTATATCCACACTTTAAATTACCAATCTATTTTTGATTAACTTAACTCTAGCCCTTTTTTGAATTAAAAACTCCCTAAATCGCCTTAGTTTTGGAATATATAGAATAAAACCAATTAAAGTCTTATTTATATAATTAGAGTGGATAAGCTTTAATAAGCATACAAAATCAAATTGTGTTCTAATTTTATTTAATTTTGATAAATTTACAAGTCCTAGCATCCTGCTCTCCCATCCTAAGTTAAAAAGTTTTAAATCTTTAGAATGAACATGTAGACACCAAATAGAAATTTCGATACCGTTAACTAAAATCGTTAATGTACCGGAATTATTGGAATGGTAATTGAAAAGTGATGGATCTATGTATGGTCTCGACTTTAGCACTTCATCTGTATCGAATATTCGTGTAAATCCATAATGATTCCTTGGGTCACAACCGGTGAGCCACATCCCAATTGCGGCCGGATCAAATATTCCATTAAACAAAGGCGATAAAGCACTGAGATCTTTCATTATCTCTTTAGGTACTGTACTTTTTTCAAGTAATTCACTTATCATCTGGTGAGACATTGAAGGCGCAGTGATTACTCGGCTGGGGTTTGTTTCTCTAATTTTCATGAGTGCCTTCATGTCGGTTAAAAAATAATCATTTTTGATTAAGCTTTCAACTTCTTGAGATAACCAACAAGATTCTCCTGCGTTTGGAGAGTAGATTAAGGTAGCAATATCACCAAATTCGTGTGCGCGAAGCCAACACAATTTATCTAAACTATCGAATGCATTTACTGGAAATCCATTTAGAAGTAATACGTCTGACTCGATATGCAGAATTGAATCATATGGATTTGTTTGATGATATTGACTAAGCGCAATTAGTCTCTCTAATGTAAAATGCCAGAAACCATTCCGAAAATTTGACTCAAACTTTAGATTTATAAAAAGTCTTTTTGTGTTTTCTGATTGTTTATACATAAAAAAATTAACTCTGGGGTGAACTTTTAATTCTGAATGCTTCCGATCACTTACTAAAACAATTTCAAAATTTTTAAATCTAGAAATTAAAGAATTTATGTTTGCCCACAGGTGATCGGCCGGGGCTTCTCCTAGGTGCACAAAGACTATTTTCATATTTTTAAAATAAAATTAAGTGACATTAACTTTACCCTCAAATTGAGCAGGGACAAAGTTTACCCCAGAAATATTTAAGTCAGTTTCATAGTTCAAGTTAGAAAAGGTCCAGGGACGTGGAAGTGTGGAATGTATCATTCCAGACTTAGTTCTAATTTTTGCCGCCCACCAAGATAACGTGGAATTTGACCCTATAAATTCCTTTGCAATACAAAATATTTTTAATGTCTGCCAAGTAGTAGTATCTAATGGAGTTAGTATAATTTTAGTTTTGAACTTATTCTCAATCAATTCCCTATAATTTGCATCATCCGTGCAAACAAGATTTACTAAATTAGGTGTCATATTATTTAAGAAAAAATCAATGGTCAAAACACCGAGTGTATTTTGCAAATTAACTGTATCTCCACGGCGAAAGTGAATTACTTGCGCTTTTGAGTAAAATTCACTTTCTATAATTATAGTATTCTTAAAAAGTTCTTGTATTTCTGTAGATATTTGTTTCCAGGCAGAATCTACATATTCATCACGTTGAAAATAGCATCTTATAAACCTTGGTTTTCCTTTCGCAAATTCTATTTTTTCTACAGGATTTTCGAAAGTATAAAAACCTAATTTCTGTAATATTGCTCGACTGATTATGTTCTTTTCTAAACTAAATTTATCGATTAACTTTATTAGTATTCCAAAAAACCTTGTGTTTCTCAAAATGATTCCATGTTTACACTGCTTCAATAGCCCATTCAATTCATTGGGCCGATCGGTTCTAGAATTATTATCAATAACATTTAATATACAAATTTTTTCTGAAAATAATTCGGTTAATTTATGTGCCCCAGCCCAAACAAAAAGTTGGTTTCCAAGCCCGCCAAGTGATTGCAAATAAATCATGTATATATGGTACCAATCGCCTAATTTTATGACCTATTTCATTATAAATGTTTATCAGAATTGGGCTTATGTTAGTATCGGTAGGATGAAAATTGATCTATTGCGTCCTAAGGTTCCTAATTTAGAAGATTTGGCACCTTATATTAAACGTATAGATTCGGCTGGAATGTATTCGAACTTTGGACCATTAAATGAGGAATTAATATCACGCCTTGCTAGTTATTTTCACGTTAAAGAATCAAATATACACACGGTATCGAACGCAACTCAAGGAATTAACGGAGCCGTTCAAATATTAAGCAATGATGAAGATATTACATGGGATGTGCCTGCGTGGACATTTACCGCGACTCCTGTGGCTCTGAAGCAGGCAGGTGTGAAAGGTTTGTTTTGTGACATTGATGAAGAATGGCGAATTATTCCAAGTTCTAAAAATACTCATTTAATTGATGTTTTACCGTTTGGTGATAATCTTAGAAAAATTCCGCTGCTTAGTGATAAATTATCAAAAGTAGTTGATGGTGCTGCATCATTTGATGCTCTAAAAAAAGTGGGTGACCGCCTCGACAATGAAAGTTTTTTGATAATTAGTATGCATGCAACAAAGCTTTTAGCTGCAGGAGAAGGTGGGATTGTTATCATTAAAAATGATGAATTATCTAAAAAATTCCGTTCCTGGACTAATTACGGTTTTGAGAATTCAAGGAGTTCAATAAATGTAGGTACAAATGCAAAGATAAGTGAATATACGGCGGCGGTAGCTCTGGCATCTTTAGATAAGTGGGAGCTGGTTAGAAAAAAAATTCTAGAAAACTCTAAGATTGCATTAGAGATTTCACAGAATTTATCTCTGACTGTTAATGTATCGATGATTGAAGGTTATGCTACTCCTTACTGGATATTGAAATGCGAAAGCCCAGATCAAAAGAAAAGGTTTGTATCAAGTTTGAGCTCTAATTCTATTGCTTCCCGAAACTGGTGGGAAATAGGTTGCCATAAAATGCCAGCATTCTCGGACTTTAAGCACGGTTCACTCGATAATACAGATAAAGTTAGTTCGGTCACTCTCGGGCTTCCTTTTCACTATTTTATGCAAGAGAGCGATTTCTTAAAAATTTATAATGTACTTAAAAAAGTTTCTTAGTATTGGACTATCGGAATGACATTCAACATAGTCAAGGGTCATCACACTGGGTTAACCGTTCGGTCAATAATTGTGTCTCTGGAATTTTATAGAGATTTATTGGGATTAGAAGAAATTTTTACATGGAATCCAAAGGCGCAATACATAAATGAAGTTACTGGCTACAAGGAGACAGATTTTCATATTTCGGTCCTTCGAGTTCCTGGAATTGACTACTATTTAGAATTACTTGAGTATAGGAATACTGAACAAATATCAATAGATCATAGAAATGGTAATCCTGGAATTGCGCATGTTGCATTTCAGGTTGAAAATCTTGATGAGTTTTATGATTTTCTTGTAGGTAAAGGTGTCGAAAGTGTTTCAAAACCGGTAACACCTGAAATTGGCCCGAATAAGGGTGGAAGAATTGTTTATATGATAGATCCAGACGGGTACAGAATTGAATTGATTCAAACAAATAATTCGTTTGGAAACTATTCGCCTAAATAAATTTGAAACCGTATTTTGAGCAACTTTTATACAGTAAAATATCGTTTAAAACTTTAGCTGGGTTAGTTTTGGAAAATCTTTAAAAAATTCAGAGAGTGCCGTATTAATCTCCTGCGTAGGGGCCAAATCTATATGTTCTGTTTGCTGGTCTCATACTCAAAATCTCTTATTGCAGGCATTTAAGAGTATTTCTATAAAACCCGGCCAAGTAATACTAGGCTTAAAATTCTCGAAAAATACTTATACTTGACTTTTTAACTCAGAAATAAAGAAGATGCTCTAGTTTTGCAGCCTGCGGATGCCTTTGCTTAAAAACACAACGTTTTGTATTAATTTGCACTTAGGGAGTACGTGATAAAAACACTCGTTTATGCATTGTTGAATCGAATGGCTTGAAGTAAAAGGGTATATTTACTGAATGGAGAATTATTCGTGAGTGCAAGAGTGATAATTCTTGGTGGAAATCCCGAGACAGCAAGTCTATTCGAAGTCGCCAAAAAAATGGGACTGTACACCATCGCTTGTAACCCTTATAAAGATTCACCGGTAAAGCTGATAGCAGATCTTTCGTTTGAAGTTGACCCTAGAGATGCTGTGGCGATTGACAAAATAATTCTTGAACAAAATGTGAGCGCAGTGATTTTGGGGGTATCAGATCCATTGTTGCCATTCTACAAATTAATATGTGAGCGGAATGAATTGCGCTGTTACGCAAATAGTAAGAGTGTCTATGCATTCTCCTCAAAATCTAATTTTTACGAAATCTGCCAAAAATATGGGCTTAGCCCAATTCCACAATTTGGTGTTGTCTCCTCTATTGAATTTGAAATTGGTCAATTAAGTTATCCGGTTGTGGTTAAACCTGTAGATAGTGGTGCTGCATTGGGTGTATCAGAATGTAACTCTTTAAAAGAATTACGCTTAGGCGTAGAAAAGGCGCTCGAAGTTTCAATTAATAAACAGGTAGTTATTGAAAAATCTATGAAGTGTGATGACCTATTTGCTTATTATACATTCATTGACGGTAAGGTATTTCTTACAGCAGTCGCAGACAGAATTAAGTCCGATAAGTACGACAGTTTACGACGAGTTTGTTTGTATGCAAATTATCCAAGTAAGCATCTTGATCCCTTTCTTGAGCAAGTGAACACTAAACTTATTGCAATGTTTAATCAATTAGATATTTCTTTTGGAATACTTTGCATTCAATTTTTTTTTGACGGAAGAAACTTCTTTCCTTATGATCCCGGATTTAGAATACAAGGTGAGGCACCTCATATTTATATTAATGCTCTTTATGGTTTAGACCAAAGAGAAATGTTAATTAAATATGCACTAGGTACTGATCTGGATTCTAAAGAATTTGAAGAAAAAAACGATCCAGAATTTACGGGCAAGGTTGCTAGAACAATATGGGTGCTTGGTGAAGTTGGTATAATTTCAGAATATGAGGGTCTTGATTTGATTAAAGCTACTCCTGGCGTCGTATCGGTGCATACTAGATTTCGTCGGAACGACGAATTAACTAATAAAATGATAGGTACGGAAAGGCAGGTATTAATGAGAATCCACCTTCTAGCATCATCAATTGAAGCTTTAGACGATTTAAATTCTTTTATAGTCTCAAAATTGAAAGTTTCAGATTCCAATGGTAAGTCTTTGATACAAGACATATACGACCCAAAATTGGCAGAAATGAGAAACACATGATTAGTAACAGTGTTTTTAACTTTGATGCAAGAACTGCGATTGTGACTGGCGGATCTCGTAATATTGGCCTGGCTATTGCTGAAAGTTTCCTTTTGGTCGGCATGAAAGTTGCTGTAATTGGCTCTACCGAAAAATCTTTGTCGAGTGCAAGAAAAACTTTATTTAGATTTGGTGATAGCTGTGAATTCTGGCAATGCGACTTATCTGAAATCACTAAGTTGAAGGAAATAGTTAGTTCAATAAACGCACGATTTGGTTCTATAGATGTACTAGTCAATTGCGCAGGACTGCTTGAGTCAAAGGAAGTTGAAAATATAGCCGAATCAGACTGGGATAACGTAATAGATTTGAACATGAAAGCAGCATTTTTTTTAATTCAAGAGTCTTTGCCATTCCTAAGAGCAGGTAAATCTCCCAGAATTATTAATATTTCTTCAAATGCTGGAAGAATGGGTGGTTATGCGAGTGGGAGTGCATATGCGGCATCTAAAGGTGGACTTATTGCATTAACTTATAGTCTTGCCAGGAAACTTGCTAAATTTAATATCACTGTAAACACCGTAGCACCAGGAACTATTGAATCTGAGATGTCAAAAGCACTCCCCAACGCAGAATTACTGGCGACAAGGATTCCACTCGGTAGACTTGGTAAAACGTCAGAAGTTGCAGCTGCGGTTTGCTATTTAGCCAGTTTAGAATCGTCTTTTACAACTGGTGCAGTTATTGATGTCAACGGTGGAATGTTTATGGGGTAAATAAAAATTATATTAAATTATAATGTCTAGACCCTAAACTAATTATTCAGTATAAAAACTATGAAGTAATTGTGGCGAACAAACGACTAAATCAGCATTTTGGGATACGTTTATCGATTTCCACCATATATTTGGATTAATATAGGAAGCAAACGAGCTATAAGTAATGGCGGGTTCTCGATTATTTTGAATTTGTGGGACAATATTGAAATGAATAATCGTGGATTTAATCTCCAAGGAAAGCGGGCGCTCGTCGTTGGTGGCGCAGGGGCCATAGGTCTGGCGATATCTGAGGGATTACTAGAAAGCGGTGCACGCGTAGTTATTGCTGACAATAGAGAAGATCTAAGTGAGAGAATAAACCTACTAAAGCAACAGGGTTATAAATGTGAAGGCTTAAATACTGATATCACTAAAAAGAAGAACATTGTAGAGTCAATAAGTGACACTAAGGTTTACTTGGAAGGCGACATCGATATTCTTGTAAATGCTGCGGGTATTCAACGCAGGTCTCCAAGTGAAACTTTTTCAGAACGTGATTGGGATGAGGTTATTTCAGTAAATCTTAAATCCGTTTTTCTATATTCTCAAATTGTGGCTATCGATATGTTGAAGAATAAATCAGGAAAAATTATTAACATTGCTTCAATAATGAGTATTTTTGGAGGCAAGAACATACCTGCCTATGCTGCATCTAAAGGAGGTGTAGCTCAATTAACTAAATCAATGTCGAATGATTGGGCCTCCAAAGGCATATGTGTAAATGCTATTGCACCGGGATATATTGAAACTCCCTTAAATGAAAAACTCCTTGCTGATTCAGTAAGATCCGCTGAAATCCTTAGTCGTACTCCAGTGGGTAGATGGGGTAAGCCAAGCGATCTTAAAGGTATCACCATACTCCTCGCCTCAAATGCTAGTGACTTCATTACTGGGGCAGTTATACCTGTTGATGGTGGATATTCAGCTTGGTAATTGCTTCATAATTTATGAATTAACCCAACGCCTTATAAAAGTTAATGCGCAGGACTAAAGTATTTTTAGTTTCAATGCAGTATTTAAGTGGGCCCTGTCGGGATCGAACCGACGACCCACGGATTAAAAGTCCGTTGCTCTACCGACTGAGCTAAAGGCCCCAAAGTAGAGAAATTCTACTTTATTAGTATACCTTTAAAGTTTTTATGTGCAAAAATGAAGCAGCACTGTAAATATTAGTAAATTTTAACAAGGATTAAATTAAATAGAGGCTGCTCTACTAATTCGATCCCTAATTGCTTCAGCTAGCCCTGGTCCAGAAGGTTGAGCTATAACAATTCTATTTACTCCTTTTTTATCTCCTACTCTAAGTGCCTCATATAGATCTTGTGCAAATTGTTCAGTATCTATAGGGGAGGCCAACCTGATAACACCTACAGGAGTTGGTAAGTTTGCTAGAGCAATAAACCCGTCACCGGCTTCGGGTTTTTCTCCTAATATGACTTTTGTGTTTGGTGCATAATGGGATTCAAGTAAACCAGATGTTCTGACATTAGTAGAAGCTGCTGGCAAATGAGAAATTCTATTAGCTACTTCAATAACCATTAAAATGGTTATTGCGCCGGGTCTTAACACAGTTGGTGTTTCACTTGTGCAATCAATAATAGTGGATTCAACGCCGACCATTGATTTTCCGCCATCTAGAATTAGATCTTCTTGGGTTAAATACATTCCAACTTCTTCAACGACTGCCCTTGAATATGTAGGTGAAACTGCACCAAATCTATTCGCACTGGGGGCTGCGATTCCTAATCCGCCTAACTTTTCAAACTCACTTAGTAATTCAAGCGCTACCGAGTGTGATGGAACTCTGACGCCAACATTATTTTGACCACCAGTTATAAAATTCTTGGCTAAATCACTTCTTTTAAGTATCAAGGTCATAGGCCCTGGCCAAAACTCTTTGGCAAGTTTAATTGCATATTCTGGAATATCTGTTGCCCAGTTATCTAACTGATTAATGGATGAGATGTGAACTATTAGCGGGTGATCAGTTGGCCTGGCCTTAACAGAGTAAATTCTGCTAACTGCTTTTTCATTTGTTGCATCAGCACCTAATCCATAAACAGTCTCGGTTGGAAATGCCACAAGATGACCATCTTTTAAAGCTCTAGCAGCCTTTTTGATTTCATCTTGTGTTGGATTGCTGATTATTTCCATGCGTAAATCATCCCATTTAACTAGTTTTGATCTGTCCTATTTGACCGATACCCTTCTCCTTCTGGTCCCCATCGTCTAGTGGCCTAGGACGTCGCCCTTTCACGGCGTTAACACGGGTTCAAATC
>Ga0114969_10001243_pt1 | contig 21688 bp, 9 predicted proteins | sample M_130807_MF_Meta_FD_87316 | JGI IMG/M metagenome (GOLD analysis project Ga0114969, IMG submission 87316) | Freshwater microbial communities from Lake Montjoie, Canada to study carbon cycling - M_130807_MF_MetaG | ecosystem: Environmental > Aquatic > Freshwater > Lake | place: Lake Montjoie...
GGAGGGCGTTGTCAATCCCGAGAGTAATTATTGCTTTGGAGAAGGAGGGGCTGGCACGTATAGCGATGGTAAATTATATACCCGTAGTAATAAGCGCGGCAGTATTGATAAAATTTTACGCTTATTTTATCAGTTTGGCGCAGACGAAAATGTTTTATACCAGGCCCATCCTCATATTGGCACCAATAAATTACCGCATATTATCACGGCGATGCGTGAACAAATAGAAGCATCCGGCGGAAAAGTTTTATTCAATAAAAAACTAGTCAACTTTACTATCGAAAATGAATGTATCAAGGAAGTGATTACGGAAGATGGTGATCATTTTAAATGTGAATCCCTCATACTTGCAACAGGACATTCGGCGCGAGATATTTTTAGTTTGCTTTATGAAAAAAATATTTTAATTGAAGCCAAACCTTTTGCATTAGGTGTGAGAGTAGAACATCCACAAAATATTATTGACCGTATTCAATACCATTGTATCACCAAGGATCCAAATTTACCGCCAGCGGCTTATAATTTAGTGGAGCAAGTAAGCGAACGAGGCGTGTTTAGTTTTTGCATGTGCCCTGGTGGTATTATTGCACCTGCAGCAACTGCACCGGGAGAAATAGTGGTGAATGGTTGGAGCCCTAGTAAGCGAGACAACCCCTATGCGAATAGTGGCATGGTTGTTCAAATTGACACGCCTACTGCGATAAATTATATCAATCAACAATGGAAAGAAAATAAAGCAAATACAAATCCGCTGATTGAAAAAACGGTAAAAAGCAATACGGTTCATCCATTAAGTTTGTTGACATTTCAACAACAAGTGGAGCAAGCTGCATTTTTAATAGGCGGCGGATTGCAAGTAGCGCCAGCAGCAAGACTAGTCGATTTTTGTACCAATAAATTATCCGACACTTTACCAGATGCAAGTTATTTACCTGGATTACTGTCGGCACCATTACAAAAAGTATTACCTGATTTTGTAAACAAAACTTTGCAGGAAGGATTTATGGCATTTGGAAAAAAGATGAAGGGCTATTATACCAATGATGCTATAGTGGTGGCCACGGAAAGTCGCACTTCCTCACCCGTGCGTATTCCGAGAGATACAGACACATTAACACATCCGCAAATTAAAAACTTATATCCTTGTGGCGAAGGCGCTGGTTATGCAGGCGGAATTGTGAGTGCAGCAATGGATGGACAAAAAATTGCAAATATTATTGCGCAAAAATATTCCAAATAGAAATTTAGCGCTACGCTTAATCGTTGGCTTTAGGCTTACCTTTTTTTGATATCAATAAGCTATCCTGAATTAATCTATTGCTCTTAAATGAATTTAATTCTGCAGTTAAATTAAGAGAGATATCTCTAGTAATAAAACTAGGCTTACCTGCATTTACCCAAGCAGTATACCAAAAATCAGAAAGCATATTTGCAGAAGCTACTAATTGATTATTGATAGTTCCCCCTAATGCATCGGCATAAGCCTCCGCAAACTCCTTGGTGTACATTCTAGTATTTTTACCATAGTACATTTGCATTTTATACTTTTGTTCAGGAGTAAATGATTTAGAAACTTCGATTTCTTTTGCAAACATTTCAGGAAGTAAAGCATAGGCTTTACGAATATCCGCCCATAAAGCCGCTTCTGGATTTTTTAAATACTTTGCTTTATGCGGATTATATAATTGGTATTGATCAATACGCAAACTAGGAATAAATGATTCCCATAAACTATGCATTCCTTTTTGACCTGACAATTGACCATCATAATTATTAGTGATATGTAAAGGCACATGTAAGTCGCCCAAATAATGCCCTAAATCTGCTGCATAAAATAAAATACTATCCTTGTTTTTGGATTTAAACGCATTCGTTAGTTTTTCCAAACTCATCATTACATTATAAGGACCATATCCATGTTTTTCTAACGTGTCAAATGAATATTTTTTAAGCGCTGACACCCAATCCATCGGCATTTCGTTAATTGAATTGGGGCCGTATTCCTCTATATCAATAATATGTTTGCTTCCCTCCGTTTTATCGGTATTTTTTCTATTATCCGCTCTCGGTGCATTTTCTACCAAATATTCCATGTCCTGGTGAAAAAAAGATTGCAATGATGCTGGCAAACTGTATATCGCAATTTGATTAATGGTGCGGTGTACTAAAAAGCCCCAACTACTTAACCCTATAAATATTACAGCTACTAAAAAAAGATAGACTGACTTCCTAGAACTAAAAATATTTGAGCGCATACACTAAATTTGGAGCGAAGATAGCCTATTATCCCCTTTTATAACCGCTACAAGGTTAAATTTTCCATATCATAAATTGAGGCATCGGTTGTGAAAAAATCAGTTTAATTTTGATTCAAATTGTAAAATATGGATCCGCTATTACGTCTGTCAAATTTAAAAAAATATTATGCTACCCAAAAAGCGGTGGATGATATCAGTTTTGAAATACAAAAAGGTAGCATTTTTGGATTACTTGGACCCAACGGGGCAGGTAAAACTACCTTACTGAGAATGATTACGGGTATTTTTTACCCAGATGGCGGCGATATTATATTAGACGGAAAACCTTTTGACGCCATCAATGATATCCAAAAAATTGGATATATGCCGGAAGAAAGAGGCTTATATAAAAAAATGAAAATTGGGGAACAGGCATTGTATCTTGCGCAATTAAAAGGCTTATCCAAAGCGGAGGCTACTGAAAAAATAAAGTATTGGTTTAAGAAATTTGAGATGGAAACTTGGTGGAATAAAAAGGTAGAGGATTTAAGTAAAGGGATGAGTCAAAAATTACAATTTGTAATTACCGTATTACACGAGCCAAAATTGATCATACTCGACGAACCTTTTAGTGGCTTAGATCCATTAAATGCAAATTTAATCAAGGAAGAAATTTACAACCTCGCCAAAAAAGGGGCGACTATTATATTCAGTACACACCGCATGGAGCAGGTAGAGGAAATATGTGATCATATTGTACTGATGAACCTAGGTAAAAAAATATTAGATGGCACTGTGACGGACATCAAACAACAGTTTAAAGAAAATAGTTACTTGATTCAAACCGACAATGAGGTTGCTATTCATCCCAACCCTATTTTCAATACTATAAGCAATGAGAAAAATAAAATATTGGTAAAAATCAATGAAGGTTACCAAAGCAATGATGTATTGAAATATTTATTGCAGGAAAATGTCAATATCGTTGCCTACAATGAGTTACTCCCTTCCTTAAATGATATTTTTATCAAATTGGTCGAAAATACACATGCTACCGCAAGAGCATTTCAAAATAATTAAATTTTAAAAGCATTCCGATGAATAAAACTTGGTTAATCATACAAAGAGAATATACTACAAGGGTTAAAAACAAGCGTTTTTTAATACTGACTTTTCTAATGCCTATATTAATTGTGGGCTTTATTGCTGCATCCGGCTATTTGGCTATTTCAGGTGTGGAACAAAGAAGCATTGCCGTGATTGATCCAAATGGATTTATTAAAAATTCATTAAAAAATACCAACCAGATCAGCTTTAGTTTTCCCAATGACGTGGACACCAACAACTATAAGCAGAAAGGCTTTACTGATATTTTAATTTTACCGGAATTCAAGAAAAATGAAAAAACAGATTATATATTAAGGTCTCAAAAGTCAATGGGACTGATGTTACAGGAAAGCATTAGTAATAAAATTAATAAGGCGATTGAAGATCAAATGTTGCAGGATGCTGGAATTAAACAAAGCATTTTAGATTCCATACATAGTGCATCTAATGTTGCTGAACTAAAAGCTTATGAGGACAAAGGAAAATCAAGTAAGGAAAGTAATGCAGGCTTAGCCATGGGTATAGGATATGCCAGTGGTTTACTTATCTATTTAACCATGTTTATTTATGGCGCCATGGTTATGCGTGGTGTGATGGAAGAAAAAACAAACCGTATTGCTGAAGTGATTATCAGTAGTGTAAAACCTTTTGAATTAATGATGGGTAAAATCATTGGTATTGGTGCTGTAGGATTAACCCAATTTATTTTATGGATTGTATTAATTATAAGTTTAACAAGTGTAGCTATGGGATTTTTACCAGCAGATGTACAAACCCAAGTTGCCCACCTACAACAAACAAATGGTCAAATGGCAGGTGGCATGGCACAAGCGAGCGAATCGGCTATGAAAATATATAATATGCAGCACACCATTGCTACTGCAAATTGGCCTTTAATCATTGGTTGCTTTATATTTTACTTTATTGGCGGATATTTATTTTATGCAGCCTTATTCGCGGCAGTAGGAAGTACTGTAAATGAGGATCCTCAGGATGCACAAAGTTTAATGTTCCCGATTACCATGCCACTTATATTTTCATATGTGATTACAACAATGGTGACACAAAATCCAAATACACCAATTGCTTTTTGGGCGAGTATCATTCCATTTAGTTCACCCATGGTCATGATGGCTAGAGTAGCCTATGGAGTTCCAAGTGCAGTTTCGTATTGGGAATTAATTTTAAGTATGGCTGTATTAGTAGGGGGATTTATTTTCACCACATGGCTTAGTGGACGTATTTACCGCACAGGTATATTATTGTATGGTAAAAAAGTGACTTGGAAATTGATGTTCAAATGGGCGTTTAAAAAAGGCTAAGGCGAACAAGGAGTTAAGTTATTATAATGCAATACGCACATTCACACCAGTCCTAGTAGATATGATTGGCGGCGAAGACGAAATGTATGGTGTTGTTCTGCGTTGATCAAAGAAGAATTTAAGATTGATCTTGCTATTCAATACATAATCAATGGAAGGTTGTAATGTGACTTCCTTTTGTCCTCCAGTACCATAAGCATTTGCTTGATCCAAGCGACTATTGCTATTATACATATCACGAATACCCACATCTAATCTGAAGGTTAAATCATTCGCCAATTTAGCATTGTTCATCCCAGGAATATTAAACGGAAGCCTTAAACCTCTGGCACGATAGCTAGTTCCGAAAATCCATTCCTTGCTATTGTTTTCACTTAATTGGTAATCCACCAAACTTAAAGCCAATAAACGGCTCTTCTTATATTCAAAACGTAATGACCATTGCGATACCGTTGTAACATTAACGCCAATTAATGGTTCCATTCTTTCACTGATGGTTATATTAGGAATCAAGAAGTAAGGAATATAGTTACCACTAATTGGATCCAAGAACGAAGGCGCACCTAAAAATAATCTATCTACATACATCAGTGAACTTGCAAAACTATTCATGGATAAATTTCCATTATAGCCATGCGATAAGGAGATATTACTGAATAATGTAGACAACGCTTTTACTTTTGATAACCCATTGTATAAAATACTCCAATTAGGCATGGGCAACATTCCTGAAAATGGATTCGAACGAATGTTACTATTATTTTGATTCAATAATGAAACAGATTCTTTATCCTTCCCCGTATAGGCTGCTATAAATGCAGGTATTAAAACATCCTGTGAATATTTACCATACCCAATCGCAAATCCGTTTGGATCCTTTTTATTATCCCAATAAGGATTTTTTTCCGCTACCCTATTTGAAATGCGCAATCGATTATCCTGGAAGGTTTTAAAAACACTTGAAATCATATTAGGATCATGGCTCTCAAAGAAAGTATTCAATGCAAAGTAACTAATATTAAACCCCCCTGCGGACAATGGATTTAAATGTGTTTTAACGCCCGTGCCGCTTGTATCTTTATATAATTCAGAATAATCCTTACTGAATGTTTTATCAAGATGCACATCCACAATTAAATCTCTGATGGGTTCAATTTGTAAACGGATAGATAATTTTTGATCAAATCCCTGACGCAACATTAAATTAAATTTATCATCCTTGGATAATAAACCTTTCGCATCCTGTTGTCTTAACCATGTTGAATCAGGTTGCTTGCCAAATGCATAATCTAAGCCAGGCGCTAAACCATCCCAGGTTGAGTTTAAAAAATGTACGCCCGACATATAACCTGGTAAACGACTATTATAATTTTCAGAATAATCAAGGGATGCTGTTTTCAGCATCGTTAACAATCCAAATATTTGTTTTACTCCCCCTGGTACATTAATAGGTTCATTCGCTTTTAATACACGCTGTGCAATACGTTCTTGCCTGCGCGCTTCTCTCCATTTTTGTAAAGCGACTATTTTGTCCTTACCCACTTTGCCTTCCAAAGCTTCCTTCTTAGTCATCAATATTTTATTCGCCAAAGGATCAGCATTACCACTTGACTGGTATGGTGCATCAGATAAAGCTGCACGAATAAATTTTGATTTATTATAAAAGCTTGAAAAATTAAACTGCGCACTTAATTGTTGAGAGAAAGTATTTTCAATCATATTCCCTAAATCCTGCGCCAACCTACTTGCACCTACCCAATTATAATTAGTTGATGCGTTATAACTTGACATAATCCAATCTGTTAAAGGAAACTTATTGGTGGGTATATCGTATCGAAGGGTGACTCTTTGATTATACAAAGTATTGCGCCCTGCACGAAGTAACATTCTTGTTAATGAATCCTTTTTCTCCTTAGTATCAATACGGCCACTTGGCTCATCTATTCTTGAATTTAAGTTAGCTGTCATATCCAAGTTCAATGACCTGGTTAAACCCCATCGCATATTGAAAATACGACTCATGGTAAAATACTTATCATAAGTGGTATCTACTTTATCCGTAGTGCCATCAAATGAATTCACCACCCTAGGAATAAACTCGCCAAATTGTCGATCAAACACGGCACGATAACTGATCAAACTTGGTTTTGGATTAAAATTAATTTCCTTCGCCCAAGTTAACCATGGTGAACTTGATTTAATTAATTTCCGGAAAGGCTCAATTGATCTTCCATTATTATTAAAAGTATACCCTATCGCCCCTCTTTGTTTGTCAATTTTATTTTGTTGTACCGTAGGGCTTGATTGTGATAATTGCGAATAAGAATAACTAAAATCAAAATTACTCAAGCTAATCAAACTTTGTTTTTGACCAGGCAAAAAACGGACATTGGTAAAGTTCAATGTTTTGATGGTGGTTTGATCAACAGATGCTTTTTGAACTGAATCCTTTTTCGAACCTGATAAAGCACTCATTTTATCCTTGTATAAGATGTCCTTATCAAATGGATCAAACTGCGGATTTTCCATAGTTTTATTGATACTCGCAAACACAGGCAATGATATACGTGTTTGTTTTGGAAGCAATTTTCCTGCATCAATATTTGTAGCAATATCAAATTGTGTTAATCCAGTTTTAGCACGTTCGTTCATTTTTTGTTCAATACCTCCAAATCCGCTAGTTCTGCTATTCACTGAAACTGCAATCGTACCCAAATCGGCCAAGCTTAGATCCATCCTTCCTAGCGCAGCCCATGATCCAGCCTCATCTAAATCAGACAATCTAAGTTCATTAATCCAAACTTCTGCATCCATCGGGACATCGGACTTGGTATTTTCAAAAGCAATTAACACCCCACGTACTTCACCCAAATTAGGATTACCCATCACCGAATATCTTTGCCTTCCGAAATTTTGACCATACTTTTTATTAAATGGAATATTTTGCTTGTCTCTTTCTAATTTTAATTTAACCAAATCCATTAAACTTAAATTCAACTCGTTTTCCAAAGGCCATACCTCCCGCGCTTCTGAACTTGCATATAATTTTTGCTTGGTGGTAGTTAATGGAATTCGAATTTCATAAAAGTTATTTTGAAAATCCTGCCCAATTCTAATAATGGCAGTCATAGATCCACTATCCACCCTATTGATATTCTTTTTATCCTCCGCATGTAAAAACAAAGACATCTTTCCATAACGCCTTACATCCACATTCATCGTTTTAAATACCCCACGCGGTGAAGCATTTTTTTGAAGCCCATTTAATTGTAAACTTAATGCTTGTTCATTTTGCAATAAATTAATTCCATTATTACTTAATAACTGAACACGCTCAATACCTGGAGGAACCACATAATTCACTGGTGTACGGCTACCATTTTCCTCCAAGCTCACCGCCAAGGTATTTACTTTTGTATTTAAGTTAACCCCAGTTAATGAATCGTAATTACCCAAGCTATCAATACTATAATTGTATTGTCTCCATTGATTGCGCACCAAATCCAATTTTGCAAAACGGAGCGTTACTGAATCTTCAAAATCAGTTAAATACATTCTAATAAATCGAATGGATTTAAAATCTCTGATTCCGTTTACATTTCGTTTGTATGATTTTATAGGAATGCGAAATAAATACCAGTTTTCAATACTCTTTGAACCATCTGCCAAAGTCACATTCACCGTTTTCGAATCCGTTACATAGTTAGTCGTGGCAGCGGATATATTATTTTTCTGTAAATTAATTTCGTATTCAAAATAAGCCTCTGTTTCATTTAATGTATTGTCCCTGTTTAAATCCTCATTATCAGGAAGCAAGGTTGCAGCGCTACTAAACAAACCATCCCCTGCCAATGCGGAATTGCCTTGTGGGTTATTAAAGTTTTTGTACCTGCCTAAAATGCCCACATTACTTGCATCATACTTACCATCTCTATACCACACATAGTTATCAGCTGATGGGTCATTTATAAATTGTTGCTTAACATTTGCATTGGTGATTTTATTAATCACATACGCTTTTTTAGAACGCTCATCATCATCACCCAATCCATCTAAACCCACATCCTGATATTTTCTGTCCTCCGGATTATTACTAAACGCATTAGTTACTTGAATTGGATTCACCGGAACCCTACCCCAAGTGGAACTATCAATCCCTGCAGGTATGGTTGGCGTAGGCATTCCATTTTCATAAAAGCGTCGACCGTCACGTAAAATATCTTCACTTACATTTCCAAGATTCAAGACCAAGGTTCCTTTGGTTGCGTTTGATTTTAGAAATGGATCCTGTGCCCAAAATTCAACATACTCTATAATCCCTGTTTCAAAATCAGTTTGATCTAAGGAACGCATAATACCGCCCCACTTATCTTTTGGATTCGTGAACTTACCACTCACATCCAAATCCTTGTAATTATAATTATAAGGGCCGCGCTCCTTTGGATAATAACTTAAATCAAAAGTAGGCAGTTGCACATCCGTAATATTGGTTGTTTTTTGCGGGAACAATTCATTGGTATATACCTGACGCACCCTTGGATCACTCAACAATGCCAAATTTGATCTGAGTGGATTATTGGTTGCATTCTTATCTTGCAAGGTTGGCTCAATGGTATACCAAGCAAGCTTTGCTCTGTTATAATTATAATCAAGGGAATCAGATAATTTTGCTTCCACAAATCGCTCTTGTGGTGTGGACGCTAAAGTCCAAGAGGTAAAAGGAAAACGCAAATCAATATTGGTACGCGTAGCTTCAAAATCATCTAAATAAACAACCCCATTCCCACCCCTGCCAATTTGCTGTGCATGTCCGGGCTGTAAAAATGCACCTTCCCCATAAGCGGTTAAAAATGATTTTGTTTTTGTGCTATAAAAAGGAAGTTTATCTAATGCCTTTGTTAGTTTAGGCAATTCAGTTTTGTAATTAAAATCAAACCCATACATTGAATTATTAATTGGATCAGAGCCAAAATTTGTTTTAGTAAAAAATGGACGCTCACTTAATTTACTAGATGATAAGCCAAAAATAAAATCCTTGCTGGCCATATAATCTAACCGCAACGCCCTGAAACCGCGTTCCTGAAATCCAAAACCTAAATTGTTTTCAAATGAAACGTTCACAGGAATATTGGAACTCAAAATACCTGGATTAATAATGCGCACAGTTCCCGAACCATAATCAACCACGTAATCCCGTCCTTCTGTTAATATTTGTCCGCCTGCACGCACACTTACCGAACCTGGTGGCACATTAAATGCGTTTAAACTAATCTCAGATCCACCTGCACTTCCTTTCACTTGACCTTCCATTACAAAACGATTCAAGTTTGCAAAAGTTTGTGCCTCTGCTTTTATGTTTCGATATAATTGCGGGAATAAATATTTTTTAGCGGTATCATCACTCACTCCTTTAAACGCAATATTTTTTAAATCATCTCCAAAGGGTTCCAATAAAGGAAAAATGATACGCCCCATTTTAGATAAAACCGTAAAGCCCTCCACAAAGTCAAATACCCCATCAGGTTGTGGATCATTACGATTATTTAATCGATCTAACTGTAATAATTTAATTAATGATTGCCCGGAAACATTTGCGCCTGTGACTGGCATATATCTTTTTAAACCCCTGCTTGGCTCCTCATATAAAATGTTTAATTGAAAATCCTGTTGCTGAATGGAACCAAACAAATCCAAGGAGTACACGTTTTTCATCATCAAATTCCAAATAGGTAAATCGGTACGTTGTGTCGTTGCTTTTAAAAGTTTTAAAAACAAAACATTTTGAACGCCTTTATTCGGATCAAGTGCCGTGTTCTCAGAAAATTCACCCACTTGATACACCCTACCATTATAAGTATACTGAAATGCAACAGCCAAAACTTCATCAGGCTGTAACGGAATATTCAATGATAAGAAACCTATTTGCGGATTAAAATAATATTCATTCTCCGTTAACTTTCGCGCAAAAGTACGTTCATAATCTTCGGCCGACTTTAAACCTGCCATACTCAACACCCCCGATACAGCAGAAGGATTCCTAGCTGCACTATTGGTAGCGATACTACTATATAAGCTATTGGCATTATTTTCAGGAAACTTTACTGAGGTATTTGTCGCGTAAGTTTTATTATTGGGAATAGGCTCCCCGATATCCATCAAACCAACCACATCACGTGCATTGGTCGTTTGCCCATAACGATTGGTTACCCAAACTTCAATTCTTTGCACCTGCGCCTGACCCGTCACTAAGGGTAAGGTGGACATGGCATTATTAAAATTATTTCTAAAATATTGTGCTAGTAAAAAGTGCCTGTTTTCCTCGTAATCATCTAACCTTTTTTGAAACTTTTGGGTAGATGATCCCCCTTGTAATGACATGGATTGTCGCTGTGACTTTTGATTAGCGATAGCAGCTGTTACAAATAATTTACCAAATTGCAATTGCGTTTTGAGACCAAATAAATTTTGTGTACTAGGAATTAAAGTACTTCTTGAAATAAAATTAATATTACCCGCCTCGATGGATTTAATGATCTCATCTTTCTTTCCTTTATAGTTTAGCTTAATCTGATTGTCAAAGCCTAAATTAGAAAGGGTATTTAAGTTAATAGGAAATTTTAATTTGTCTCCAATACTCGCGTTCATGCTAAAATTGGTATTCGCATCAAAATCAAAGCCGCCATTTCTTCGCGCGCGTTCAGGTAAGGTTGGATTTTTTACATTTTGGCCTTGATATCCTGCTTTAATATTTATCTCCCCCACCGGTTTTATATCTACTTTTAAATCCGAACCTGTTTTACCAAACAATCGATCAAAATAACTATCAAATATTTTTGATTTAGGACGGGTAATTTTTCGATTCAACACGCCTATTGAATTGGCCCTTTGTCTAAAATAAGCCTGTTCATCTTTGGCGGTTTTTAATTTCCAAAATTCATCAAAATTTAAAGTACTCGGGGTTCTTTGATATCCTGAACCAATCATGTCCGTTAAAAAGTATCTCTTTGATGCAGCATCATACTCCACCTTGCGCTTTACAATACTTGTATCCCTTAAATCATAGGGATTGTTACTTGCTTGAGATAAAAAATCACCGCGCTTATCTTGAATAGGGAAACGCAAATCATTGGTGAAGGTATAAACGGTGGTATCTTTTAGTAAATTGGCAGTATTCGATCCAATGACCCCACCCAATTTTGTGCTATCTTTTTTAAATGTAGTGCTGTCCTTTTTTTTACCCGCCGTATCTAATATATTCTTAGTTAAATCAACTTTTATTTGTGCATAGAAATTGCTATTCGCAAAGAGCAAAGCGTAAAAAAATAAAAATGATTTTAAAATACGCAAGGAATAAGAATTAATGAATGAAATTAAATTGTTAGCAATTTTTTAGTGCCGCTTTAATCAGCACTTCCAAACTTAATTCAACACCAGCCGATTGCTTTGTTTTTTCAACTGCTTTTTCAGCAATCGCTTTCTGAATACCTAATGATATTAATGCCTGAATAGCATCTTGTTGTACATTAGATTTTGCAAAGCCAGCACCACCCGTTAATTGATGCGCATTTAAAGGAATTTTTGAAAGTTTATCTCTTAATTCTAGCACCAATCTTTCCGCTGATTTTTTTCCAATACCTTTAATTTGTTCTAATAATCTTGCTTCGCCATTTACAATCGCTCTAATAATTTCCTCTGGTTGCATGCCTGACAACATCATACGCGCTGTACTTGCACCAACACCAGACACACTAATTAAATGCAAAAACAAATCCTTTTCGGTTTGTTCATGAAATCCAAACAAAACCTGTGAATTTTCTGTGATATGCAAATAGGTATAAAGCAGCCCTTTCTCTTTTTTCGAGATGGCTTCGTAGGTGTTTAAACTAATATTTACCTCGTACCCAACACCCCCTACGTCAACGATTAATTTAGCTGGGGACAGCTGGACAAAATTTCCTTGTAAAAATGCGATCATAATGTGTTCAAAAATAATACTTAAGCGACGAAAAATGGGTATTTGAGCCGATTCTTAACCAAATTTTTAAGATATTTGTTGACCAAATATTAATACCAGTACTTACATGAGTAGTAAAGCAGCAATAACAGCGGTTGGCGGCTATGTTCCTGAAACCAAATTGACCAATTTTGACCTTGAAAAAATGGTGGATACCAACGATGAATGGATCCGTTCTCGAACCGGAATTTCGGAAAGACGCATTTTGAGGGAACCCGGTAAGGCTAGTTCTGATATGGCAGTGAAAGCCATTGAGGAAATTCTACGCAAAAAAAGCCTTGACCCTTTGGAAATAGATTGTATTATTTGTGCGACCGTTACGCCGGATATGATATTCCCTGCAACCGCAAATATTATTGGAGATAAGATAGGTGCAAAAAATGCTTTTGGATTTGATTTATCAGCAGCCTGTAGTGGATTTTTATTTGCACTTTCAACAGGTGCAAGTTTTATTGAAAGTGGTAGGTATAAAAAAATAATCATTGTAGGTGTTGACAAAATGAGTTCCATCATTGATTATACGGACAGAGCCACATGTATCATATTTGGTGATGGTGCTGGTGCTGTATTACTTGAGCCAAGTAATGATGGTAATGGATTTCAGGATGCAATTTTAAAAAGCGATGGTAGTGGAAGAGACTATTTAAATATAAAAGCAGGTGGAAGTTTAAAACCTGCTACAATTGAAACGGTCATGGCTAGAGAGCATTATGCATTTCAGGATGGACAACCCGTTTTTAAATTTGCCGTAAAAGGAATGGCAGATGTGAGCGCTGAGCTATTAGAAAAAAATAATTTAACAGGCGATGATATTGCTTGGTTAGTACCGCACCAAGCGAACTTAAGAATAATTGATGCCACCGCGAATAGAATGGGATTGCCCATGGAAAAAGTGATGATTAATATTCAAAAATATGGCAATACAACAGCAGCCACCATTCCACTTTGTTTATGGGATTGGGAAAGCCAACTAAAAAAAGGCGACAACCTAGTTTTGGCAGCATTTGGTGGTGGATTTACTTGGGGTGCTTGTTGGATTAAATGGGCTTACTAATCAATTCATTCTGTGATAAATAGGTATATTTATCACAGCGTCAACAATAAAATATGAAAAAGAAAAATTTTAAAGGAATCAGCACAGTCACCTTACATTCTGCAAGCACTGAAAATGATAACTTTTCACATACCACTCCTATTTATGCGACATCGACATTTACATTCGATTCTACAGATGAAGGAATGGAGCGATTCAAGAGCACTGATAAAACCAGGATTTACTCCCGCTGGGGCAACCCCACTTTTACTGCAGCTCAGGATGTGATTGCTGCATTAGAAGCCTTTGGATTAAAGAATGAAAAAGGAGAACAACTTGAACTTAAAGCATTATTACACGCAAGTGGGCAAGCAGCCATGAGTACTTTATTTTTAAGCACATTAAGCGCAGGCGATACATTAGTGTCGCACTATTCCCTTTATGGCGGCACACAGGAATTAATGCAAAAGCTTTTATTAGAGGCTGGCATAAAATGTATCTTAATTGATGTGCGCGATGCTTCATTACTTGAAAAAACAATTAATGAAAATACGGGTATAAAATTAATACACTTGGAAACCCCTGCCAATCCTACATTACAATGCGTGGATATTGAAGCAATTTGTAAAATTGCACACGCACATGGTATACGCGTATCGGTTGATAATACAGTAGCGACACCCTATTTGCAACAACCATTTGCTTTGGGTGCGGATTTTGTATTTCACTCTGCAACTAAATTTTTAAATGGTCACGGATCCGCATTGCATGGTGTTTTATTAGGCAAGGATTTGGAATTCATGAATACCAAGGTTTGGAAATGGCATGTATTATTAGGCGGCAATAGCAATGCATTCGATGCTTACTTATTAATACAAGGAATGAAAACTTTGGAAATAAGAATGGACAGACATTGCAGCAACGCTGAAAAAGTGGCACAGTTTTTAGACAAGCATCCAGCCATTGAAAAAGTAAACTATACAGGATTAGCCGCTCATCCTGATCATGCTATTGCTAAAAAGCAAATGAAACAACATGCGCCATTAATAAGTTTTGAATTAAAAGGTGGTATTGACGCAGGTAAAAAGTTCATTGACGCTTTAGAAATTTGTACGCGTGCCGTTTCTTTAGGTACCGTAGATACACTTGTATCACACCCAGCAAGCATGACCCATTATGGTATACCAAAAGAGGAAAGAATAAAATATGGCATTACGGATGGTTTAATCAGAATGAGCGTAGGTATTGAAAACTTCGAGGACATTGCTGCTGATTTAACACAGGCATTAGCTAAGGTGTAAAATTATTACGCTTCCCAAAAAAAAATTAACTATGGACATTATAATACGCCGCGCTGAAAAAAGAGATTGTGTTAGATTATTAGAACTCATTCAAGAATTAGCAGAATACGAAAAAGCACCCAATGAAGTAACCGTAACCCTATCTCATTTTGAGGAAAGTGGATTTGGCTCAAACCCAGTATGGTGGGGATTTGTAGCTGAAGTGGCAGATGTAGTAGTGGGTATGGCATTATATTATGTACGGTACTCCACTTGGAAAGGACAAAGAATGTATTTGGAAGATATTTTAGTGACCCAGGAAATGCGTGGTAAAAAAATTGGCAGTCTATTATTCGATACTTTAATTAAGGAAGCCAAAGAAAAAAAATTTACTGGAATGAATTGGCAGGTATTAGAATGGAACGAACCTGCTATCAATTTTTATAAAAAATACAACGCCAATTTTGATCCAGAGTGGCATAATGGAAGTATTGTATTTTAAATGCTAATCAAAGATTGTTCTAAAATTGTTTGATCGCTTTTGACCAAAACTACTTGAAAAAGAGAGTTCAAAACTGTTGGGATTTAGCACTGCACCAGTCATACCCCTGCTATAGACATCATAGCTGATACCAAATCTATATTGCTTCATTAATATTGAAACTTGCGGGATCACAGCATCACCCACCCTGTAAAATAAACCAGCATAAATGCGATTCACATATTCATAATAGCTTCCAAAAGGCAAACTAAATGCAGCGCCTACTAAAAGCTGGTCTATATTATTCCTATTGCTATAAGAAGCATGCACCATGGCAGTTTTTTTATTGTCATTCACTTCTTTTTCAAAATTAAAAAACACCATAGATTTAAAACCCGATGCTTCAGCATTATTATTAATGGTTAGTTCAGGCTTAGCCATAAAAAAGGCATTCGCACTAAATTGAACAAAGGAGTTTTCATTATGCTTGGTGTATAACAATCCTGTATTCACTGAAATTTTAGAGGCGCTACTATTCAAGTTTTGTAAACTAATAGATTGTGAATTATTTATAAAAACCCCTTGAGAAAACTGATCGTAAAATTTAAGCTTATCTAGCTGTAAATTTGACTGTATAAAAGATACACCCAACCCCAATGAAAAATTCTTTTCCTTTTTATCATCAAAATACATGTGATACGCAGCATTAATGGTGGCATAATTAGTTTGCAAAATACCATTCATTACCTGATCTGAAATTATCTGACCACCTAATCCTAAATAATTTTGTACATCTGGATTTCTATTTTTATACCTTCCATCCCAACCCAATACAATGGTTCTGTATAAGGAATTACCTGCCATCGTTTGGGATCTGTAATTTGCCTGTACCCTACTTTGATATAGGCCATTACCCACTGAAGCAGGGCTCAAAAATTGAGCAGCCCCATACACTTGAGACAAAAAGGGATCCTGTGCATTTACATTTAAGTAAATACAACAAGTGAAAAATAATATAGCAACCTTTTTAATCAAACTGTGTTTGTGTTATTTTAATAATAAAAATTGACCCGACTTACGCTCAAAAGTAATATCTCCCAGCCCAGTGATTTCTGCAATCCACATATAACCATCCGATTCCTGCATAACATTATTGAATGTTCCATCCCATTTAATTGCACTCGGATCCGCATTTTGAATTTCATATACCAATTTCCCCATTCGATTAAACACCCTAAAATAATTGACATGTTTCACCGAAGCATTATAAGCAGCTCTTAAAAATTTATTGTCCATATACATATCCGTTGGGATAAATGCATTGGGGATTTCGAATCTCATTAATGCAGGTATAATTTCTACATTAAATAAATTGCTTGTTAATGATCTACAACCATTCGCATCAATGACATAATATTTCACATCTACAAATCCCACCTTTATTCCAGATAATGTTGGATTTAAGGATGCGCCATTTATTAATGCAACTGTCGGATCACTAACAATCCAAGAATAAGTATAATTAGGTAACCCTCCATTTGCTGCGCCATTTATTATCATATTATCTCCAGCTACTAATTGATTAGCAGCTGCGCTGATTGAAGTGATCTTAGGCAGCGCATTAACTGGTATAGTAATAGAAGCTACATTCACACAACCATTAATATCAGTTCCAGTCAATGTATAAGTAGTTGTTGTGGTTGGCGCAAACACATTTCCATTTGTAATGCCACCTGTCCAAGAATAAGTTGTAGCTCCTGCTCCTGTCAATGACAAACTTTCGCCTAAACATATTTTTGATTTTGTAGCAACAAAAGTCACTGTTGGTAATAGATTAATAGTAGCAACTACTGGACTAATACTTGAACAACTATTACCATCCGTTCCTTTAATATAATAAGTGCCCGATGTCGCAACAGCTGAAGCTGTTCCTAATGCAGTTGTTGCTGCAGCATTTGTAAAATAACCATAAACTAAACTCGCAGTTGATCCTGTGGTCACAGCTGATGCAGTTAAATCAATAGTATTTGGGGAACATACCGCAGTTGGATTTGTGATAGTTAGATTTGGCAAACTATTTACTGTAATTGATTTAGTGGCAGTGTTCGCACATCCATTGGCATCTGTTCCTGTTACTGTATAAGTAGCTGTTGTAGTTGGTGCAAATGCTGTTCCATTTGTAATTCCTCCTGTCCAAGTATAACTTGTCGCACCTCCACCATTTAATATTGCATTTGATCCTATACATACCTGACCACTTGTTGGAGTTGATGAAGCTGTAACAGTTGGTAAACTATTTACAGTAATTGATTTAGTCGCAGTATTCACACATCCATTCGCATCTGTTCCTATTACTGTATAAGTAGTTGTTGTGGTTGGTGCAAATGCTGTGCCATTTGTAATTCCTCCTGTCCAGCTATAACTTGTTGCTCCTGCTCCAGTTAATGTTGCATTAGCTCCAATACATATCGCACCACCTGTTGGGATGGATGATGCTGTTACTACTGGTAATGCATTTACCGTGATTGATTTAGTTGCAGTATTCACACATCCATTCGCATCTGTTCCTGTTACTGTATAAGTAGTTGTTGTCGTTGGTGCAAATGCAGTTCCATTAGTAACTCCTCCCGTCCATGTATAACTTGTAGCGCCTGCTCCAGCTAATGTTGCATTTGATCCTATACATATCGCACCACTTGTTGGAGTTGATGTTGCTGTAACAGTTGGTAAACTATTTACTGTAATTATATATGGTAATGATGTTTCACTACATCCATTTGAATTAATTGCTGTTACAATATAACTTCCTGAATTATTTACATTCAAATTTTGAGAAGTTGCACCTGTCTGCCATGTATAATTATAAATTCCTGCCGGAGTTGAATTAGCAGTTAACGTAGTTGAATTTCCTTGACAAAAGGTTGCAAGTCCAGAATTAGTAATTGTTGGTTTTGTTGGCAATGTGAATGTAACTTGATCTGTTCCTGAAGTAGCACCATAAGCAACAGTTGCTGAATAGGTAACGGTTGTAGCTGGCGATGTAGCAACAGGATTTACATTGATCTTATTTCCAGTTTGCCCTGTTGACCAAGTTACTGTCGTATTTAAATTATCAATATCAATGAACTTTATCCCATCTAATGTTGCAACAAAAAGTCGATTACCAATTATTTCCATTCGGTTTGAAGAATCTCCGTAATTGTTATTTGGCGCTCCCCCAGGTCCATAATTAAATGCACCAGCTGTAGGGAAATTAATTTTATCAAGTTGCTTGAAAGTTGCTCCATTATCTTTTGAGTAATAAACCTGTCTTTTTGAAATAAACATTTCATTCTTTGTAAATAAAATGTCTTCAGGATATGAACCATTACTATTTGTAAGATTTAAGTCATTGACTTTCGTAAAACTTGCCCCTTGATTATTACTTAAATATAATGGTGATACTCCGCCTTCTATTAAATAAACTTTACCATTACTGTCAGAACGAATTATTTGAACCCCATATGAACTTGAAATTTTATTCCAGGTTGCGCCTGCATCAGCTGATTTATATAATACTTTACCGTCATAGCCATTACCACCAGAATAAATATTTCCATATATATCTTTTGTGACAGAATTGGGATCAAAATTAATGACCTTTTGTTGCCAGTTAACTAGATCACCTATCGAAGACCAAATACCTCTACTAGATCCCTTTACAGTTAAGATAGAAAAGTTAGTGCCAAATAAAATGTCCATTGGACCGCAACCTCCACCAAAATCTTGTAACTGAGCCCATGTAACTCCTTCATCTATTGATTTATAAATTCCATCATTATTTGTTGAAGCATAAATTACATTATTTTGATCAACACCAAGTGCCATAAAATTAAAGCCTCCTAGGCTTGGGAACCCAGTCATTTGATCCCAGGTTTCACCTCTATCAATACTTTTAAATATTTTTTGACTATTCAATGCAGCTAATGCATATAAATTACCATTCAAATCCTTCTTTATATTATAAAACTCAATACCCGATTTTTTTGTTTGCCATGTTGCATATTTTGAAAATGCACTATCAATAGATAATACCTGCGTCGTACTATTACATATACTAGCATCAGAATTTATGATATTTATTTTGAGCACTCTTATATCAGAAGATGCATTACAAGTAGTAGTTTTATCTGTAACCTTGACTTGATAAGTTGTTGTAACAGTTGGAGATACCGAAATATCTTGCGTGTTACCTGAAGTTGACCATAAATATGTTAATTCTTGGTAGGGAGTATATTTAATATTATCATACCTGCTAACGTCATAAGCCCCAACTCTAATTGCACCCCTTGGATTAGTGATTGCAGAAGGTAAAGCACCATCAAAAATTACATTACTATTTAACCAAACTTTTAATGTGGTTTTAGTAATATAAATTTTTATCTTATACCATGTATTATTGACTACAGGGTTACTAGCAGAACTCCCAATTTTAACTCCTTTAAAATAGATATCCCATCCTGGATTATCTGTACCACTTGGTCTTGAACCTATCATTAATACTCTATTCACCCAAGAACCTGATTGTTCCATAATTCCAAAACTCTGATCCGAAATACCAGAGGCACTAAATGCATCAACTTCATATGTCCCATAACTAAAATCTTCTCTTAATGTTTTCAACTCCGCATCACTACAACAATTATTAGCACGAACAAGCTCAACTCCTTTACCTGTCTGTCCATTATTAGTTAGAGCAATGGTACCACTTGATGTGACTAGTGTTGTAAAATCATTTAATGAATTAGTATTTGTAAAATCATAAACCACCGTTTTGTCTGCACTATTAAGTATACCATGCGAACTAAGTGTTACCGAATTTCCTGATAAAATAGTTGTATCATTATTAAAAAGCTTAGCATCGATAATACTCAAATAAGTACTATCCTTACTTGAACAATTTGAAGAATTGGTAACTGTAACAAAATAATTTTGAGTCACATCAGTTGTTATGTACCTTGTCGTAGCTCCATTACTCCATAAATAAGTTGAATACCCTGGGCCTGCATCTAAAACAGTTTTTACTCCACATACTTTTGTAGTATCTGTTAAACTATTTATGACAGGTGAAGCATTTACTGTAACCAAACCAGAGGCATTTGCGCTTGTACATCCATTATTATTTGTGATCGTTACACTATATGTTCCTGCTTTGGTTGATGTAAAAGTATTTACATTCCCAGGTGCTGTTACTCCCGTTGGAACTGTCCATGTATAGGTATAAGTTCCAGTAGGTGTTGCGGTCGCTAATAGTGTTGCAGTATTCCCATCACATATTGTTGGACTTGTTACAGTTGGCGCTGTTGGTAATGGATTTACTGTAACCAAACCAGAGGCAATTGCACTTGTACATCCATTATTATTTGTGATTGTTACACTATATGTTCCTGCTTTAGTTGATGTAAAAGTATTTACATTCCCAGGTGCTGTTACTCCCGTTGGAACTGTCCATGTATAGGTATAAGTTCCAGTAGGTGTTGCAGTCGCTAATAGTGTTGCAGTATTCCCATCACATATTGTTGGACTTGTTACTGTTGGCGAGGTTGGTAATGGATTTACTGTAACCAAACCAGAGGCAATTGCACTTGTACATCCATTATTATTTGTGATTGTTATACTATATGTTCCTGCTTTGGTTGTTGTAAAAGTGTTTACATTTCCAGGTGCTGTTACTCCCGTTGGAACTGTCCATGTGTATGTATAAGTTCCAGTGGGTGTAGCTGTTGCTAACAGTGTTGCACTATTTCCATCACATATTGTTGGACTTGTTACAGTTGGTGTTGTTGGTAATGGATTCACTGTTACTGTAGTTGCAGACGAGGTTGCACTACAGCCACTAATATTTGTAATTGTTACAGTATAGGATCCTGCTGTTGCCAGTGAGATACTTTGGGTAGTTGCTCCATTACTCCATAAATAACTTGTTCCAGTACTTGATGTTAATGTAACTGAACTGCCAGCACAAAATATTGTTGCACTGCCAGCATTTATCGTTGCTGTAGGTAATGCGTTTACAGTGACTGTCCAAGTTCCCGTCGATACCGTAGGTGTTGTATTACATGTACCATCTTTTGCATATCTTTTGTAACTAGTTGTACTTGTCAATCCTGATGGTGGTGTATAAGTAGATGTCGTAGCTCCACTTATTGCTGTAATATATCCATCCGCAGATGAC
>Ga0114969_10001246_pt1 | contig 21672 bp, 17 predicted proteins | sample M_130807_MF_Meta_FD_87316 | JGI IMG/M metagenome (GOLD analysis project Ga0114969, IMG submission 87316) | Freshwater microbial communities from Lake Montjoie, Canada to study carbon cycling - M_130807_MF_MetaG | ecosystem: Environmental > Aquatic > Freshwater > Lake | place: Lake Montjoie...
GAGTACTTGAAGAGATACGCGAAGTCGTAGCGCGTCTCGGCGAGGAAGTGCTCGGTGGCCGCGAAGTCGGCGTCGGTCTCCCCGGGAAAGCCGACGATCACGTCGGTGGACACGGCGATCCCCGGGATTCGTGCGCGAATCGCGTCGAGGAGACGGCGGTAGTCGTCGATCGAATAACCGCGCTCCATCGCCGCCAGCACCGGGTCCGACGCCGACTGCAGCGGCAAGTGGAGATAGGGCATCACCTTCTCCTCCTCGGCCATCGCGTCGATCATCGAACCGCTCACGTCCGACGGGTGCGGCGAGGTGAAGCGGAGGCGCTCGACACCCTCCACTCGCGCCGCGCGCCGGAGGAGATCGCCGAAGTCCTCCCCGTCGCTGCGCCAGGCGTTCACCGTCTGCCCGAGGAAAACGATTTCGCGCTTGCCCGCGGCCACCGCGGCACGCACCTGCTCGAGGACCGCCGGCGCGGGCAGGCTGCGCTCGCGGCCCCGGGTGAACGGCACGACGCAGAAGGTGCAGAACTTGTCGCAACCGCGCATCACGGTGAGGAAGGCGCGCGGCCCCGGCGCGAGTGCGGGCTCCAGGTCGGCGTAGGTCTCGTCGCGGTCGAGGCGGACCTCGACCCGCGGATCCGCTCCGCCGCGCAGCAGCGACGGCAGGTCGCGGTAGCCGTCGGGGCCGACGATCACGTCGAGGTAGGGGGCGCGGTCGAGCAGGCGCTCGCGCTGGTGGGTGGCGACGCAGCCGAGCAGCCCGAGCTGCACCTCGGGTCGCGCCTGCTTGAACTGCAGGAGCTGGCTCATGCGGCCGAGCACCCGCTCCTCGGCGTTGTCGCGGATGGCACAGGTGTTCACGAGGATCGCGTCGGCCTCGGCCGGATCGGACACCGCGAGCCAGCCGTCGCGGGCCAGCACCCCGCGCACCAGCTCCGAGTCGGCGACGTTCATCTGGCAGCCGTAGGTCTCGAGGAAGACCCGGCGCGGGGTGTCGGTCGGGGCCATCCGGTGGCCTATAGCGGCGCCTCCCCGGCTCGCAATGCCCGTCCCGCCGCCACCGGGATGAGGCCGGGTGGTTCGATCGACCGACGTCTTGACCGGACCCGGAGCCGCGCGATAGCCGGTGGTCTCGCCACGCGCGCTTCCGGGCCGGGGCGGGCGACGACCGCGCTTGCCCGGCCACGGCAGGGGAAGCGGGGTTTCATGCGGCAACTTCCGCGAGGATCCGCGACGATGACGATGCATTCGAAGCAGTCGAACCGGGTCCGCCCCGACCGCCCCGCCGCCGCATCCGGCGCGACTTCGGTCGCGGTGATCGCAGCCGTGGCGGCCGGCCTGCTCCTCGCCGCCTGCGGCGGCGGCTCCGGCGGGGGTGGCAGCGCGGTACCGGTCGATCCAGCCTGCCAGGGCGTGAGCTACTCCGGCACCTGGGACGGCATCCAGAAGACGGTCTTCGCCCGCAACGGCTGCACGGAGAAGCTCTGCCACGGCAGCGCGGGGGCCGGAGGACTCGACCTCTCGCCCGAGGTCGCCTACGCAAACCTCTTCGACGTGGCGTCGACCGAGAGTTCGCTGAAGCGCATACTCCCCGGCGACAAGGACCGCAGTTGGCTCTGGCTCAAGCTCGCGGCGAAGACGCGCCCGGGAAGCGTTTCGATCGTCGGGTCGCCGATGCCGGCGAACCTGCCCGCGATCGGCGAGGACGAACTCGAACTCGTCCGCCGCTGGATCTACGCCGGCGCCCCCGAGACCGGCACGGTCGCCGGAACCGAAGACCTGCTCGGCGCCGGGGCGTGCCTGCCCACGGTCGAGCCGGTCTCGATCAAGCCGCTCGATCCGCCGCCGCCGGGCGAGGGCGTGCAATTCGTCCTGCCGCCGATCGACCTGCCCGCCGCGACCGAGCAGGAGTACTGCTTCGCGACCTACTACGACCTGAGCGACCAGGTACCGGATTCGATGAGCGACCCGAGCGGCAAGCTTTTCCGCTACGACCAGCAGGAACTGCGCCAGGACGCGCTCAGCCACCACCTGGTCCTGCTCTACTCCGACCTCCCGATCGAGAAGATCCACGATCCCGCCTTCGGGGCCTGGAGCTGCGCGGGCGGCGAGCGCGCAGGCGAAACCTGCGAACCGCTCGATCGCACCTCCTGCGGCGCCGAGGGCTTCTGTCGCAGCGAGCCGCAGGTGAAAGTCGGCTGCGTCGGCTTCGGCCCGCCCGGCGGCGGATTCGCCATCATCACCCACCAGATGGGCGGCGCCCAGGCGACCAACGCCTTCCAGCAACTCCGTCCCGGCGTCTACGCCCAGATCCCGAAGAAGGGGATCGCGTTCTGGAACACGCACGCCTTCAACCTCTCGGACAAGCCCCACCTGCTCAACGGACGCATCAACTTCCACTTCGCGAAAGACCAGCGCTTCCCGCTGCAGTCGTTCTTCGATCCCTCGAACGTGTTCCTGCCCAACGCCGCGCCGTTCACGACGCAGACGGTGTGCGCGAAGTACACGATGCCCCGGGGGTCACGCCTGTTCGGACTCACCTCGCACAACCACAAGCGCGGCAAGCGCTTCGTCGCGAAGCTGCCCGACGGCACGCAGATCTTCGAGAACACCGTCTACAACGACCCGAACAAGGCGCGCTTCGAGCCGCCGCTCGAGTTCGACTCGCCCGACCCGGCCCAGCGCGCGATCGAGTACTGCGGGACCTACAACAACGGCGTCGCGCCCGACGGTTCCCCGGACCCGGAGACGGTGACCCGTGCCTCACGCATGCCGGCGCCGGACCGCCTCGAACTCATGCGCGGCTGCAAGCCGATCGCCTGCGTCTCCGGTCGGATCGGCGCCGCCTGCAACGGCGTCGGCGACGACCGTACCTGCGACTCCGCCCCTGGCGCGAACGACGGCTCCTGCGACGCTTGTTGTATCACTGGCGGGGAGACCACCGAGAACGAGATGTTCATCCTGATCGGGCAGGCTTACATCGACGAGAAGTTCCCGCAGCCGCCCGACGACCAGCCGGCCTACGGCGGGCTCGCATCGCTGCCCTGATCCTCCGCCGACGCCGTCGCCCGGCCCCCTGTGTGGCCGGGCCCCCGTCGTTCAACCGCCGTATTGCTTGCGGTAGTCGACGGACAGCCAGCGCTGCGGCTTCATGCGCACCAGCATGTTGCCCCCGGCTGTGCCGGCCGAGCCGCTCGTCTCGGCGACGTAGGCGTCGCCCAGTTCGGGCCCCAGGTAGCGGTGCGCGAGCGGGCGCTCGTCGCGTTCGAGGGAGGCCGCTTCGATCGCGACGACCGGGCCCTCGACGCTCACGTACAGGTAGGGCGGGGCCTCGCTCTGCACGCAGAGCGAAAAGCGACCGGCCCGGCGCAGGAGTTCGAGCTTGCGCGCACCCGCACCGGTGACGATACGGACCTCCTCGCCCGGTTCGTATGCGTACCAGATGGGAATCGCGAGCGGTGCGCGGCCCTCCTCCGCGATCGCGATCACGCCGACATGGAGGTCGGCGAGAAAGGCCTCGCGTTCGCTTCGGGACATCGCCAAGGACATGGTTCACCTCCTCCGCAGACCCGGCCTTCGAGCCCGCGCTCGGGGAGACTGCGGCTTGTCTGGCCTCGCACGGGAGCGTACCAAGGGAAAGCCGATGACCCCTCGACCGCGCATCGTCTCGCTCCTGCCGGGCGCGACCGAGATCGTCTGTGCACTCGGACTCCGGGAGAACCTGGTCGGGGTGTCCCACGAGTGCGATTTTCCACCGGACGTGCGTGGCCTGCCGGTGGTCACCGCACCCGAGATCGACCCGGGCTGCACCAGCCGGGAAATCGACCGCGCCCTGCGGGAGCGCCTCGCCGCGGGCCTCTCGATCTACCGCGTCGACGAGCCGCTGCTCGCCTCGCTCGCACCCGACCTGGTCGTCACCCAGGACCAATGCGAGGTCTGCGCGGTCTCCCCTCGCCAGGTCCTGGAAGCGATCCGTCGGATCGCCGGCGGCGCGACCGAAATCCTCTCGCTGCGGCCTTCGCGGCTCGCCGACGTCTGGGATGACGTCGAGCGCGTCGCCGGCGCCGCCGGCGTCGCCGGGCGCGGCCACGATCTCGCGGAGGCGCTTCGCGCGCGCGTCGCGGCGCTCGCCGCAGCGACCGCACGGGTCGGTTCACGCCCGCGCCTCGCCTGCATCGAGTGGCTCGATCCCCTCATGGTGGCCGGCAACTGGGTGCCGGAACTCGCGGCGGCCGCCGGTGCGGAATCTCTTCTCGCGACGGCCGGCGCGCACAGCCCGTGGCTCGAGTGGAGCGCCCTCGAGGCGAGTGCCCCCGAGGTGCTCTGTGCGATGCCCTGCGGCTTCGGCCTCGCGCAGACGCGGCGGGAGATCGCGGATCTCGTCGCCGAGCCGCGCTGGCAGTCGCTTCCGGCCATCCGCCGGGGGCGCGTGTACGCGGTCGACGGCAACGCCTACTTCAATCGCCCGGGACCGCGTCTCGTCGAATCCGCGGAGATCCTGGCCGGACTCGTGCACCCAGACGCCTTCGGCCATCTCGTCCCGACGGGTGCGGCCGAAGTGGTTGCCTGCGGACCCCGTGGCGCGCTTTCGCCTGCCGTCGGGGCCGACTGAGACACGGGTACGAGGACACGTCATGGCAAACGGACACGGGCACCACGGCGAACACCGCGCTTCGAGCCAGCGGCAGCCCGGCGACGCCGGGCACCACGGCGGCGACCGGCCGGTGGCGCGCTGTCTCGTCGTCACCGTGAGCGACACTCGCACGCTCGAGGACGATCCGAGCGGCGATCGCGCCTGCGAACTCCTGCGCGAGGCCGGCCACGAGGTGCGCGAGCGCGAGGTGGTGCGCGACGACCGGCACGCGATCGCCGCGGTCGTGCGGGCCGGTGCGGTCAACCCGGAGATCGACGCGGTCCTCCTGACCGGAGGCACCGGACTCGCGCCGCGCGACGTGACGCCCGAGGCGGTGGCGGAGATCCTCGAACGCCGCCTCGACGGCTTCGGCGAACTCTTCCGGATGCTCTCCTTCGAGGAAATCGGCCCGGCGGCGATGCTGAGCCGCGCGGTTGCCGGCACGATCGGCCGGACGGTGATCTTCGCGCTGCCCGGTTCGACGGCGGCCGTCGACCTGGGCGTGCGACGGCTGATCGTCCCCGAACTCGCCCACATCGCGGGACTGCTCTCGTCATGAGGGTCCGGGTCCTGTTCTTCGCCTCGCTGCGCGAGCGGGTCGGCGACCGGGAGGTCGTGCGCACGGTCGAAGACGGTGCGACCGCAGCGGATCTGGTGGCTCGGCTCCGCGCGGATTTTCCCGCTCTCGACGAGGCGGGGCGCTTCGCGATCGCCGTGAACTCGGAGTACACCGACGGTGGGCACCGCCTCGCCGACGGCGACGAGGTGGCGCTGATCCCGCCGGTGAGCGGTGGCCGGGGTTCCGACCGGGAACTTCGGCGCGACGTGCCGGCGGCGACGGCGGGGGCGGGGACGAGCGGCCTTCGCACACGAGCTGCACGCACCCGTTAGCGAAGATGGAGTGTTGCGCATGATCCGACTCACCCCCGACCCGATCCTGCTCGACGACCTCCTCGCCGCGGTCAGCGACCCCAAGGCCGGTGCGATGGTCCTCTTCGTCGGCACGACGCGCGACCACAACGAGGGTCGCAACGTCGAACGACTGGAGTACGAGGCCTATCCCGGCATGGCAGAGAGGGAGATGGAGCGGATCGCCGGCGAGGCCCGCGAGCGCTGGTCGATCGCCCGCGTGGCCGTGGTGCACCGCACCGGCGTGGTGCCCGTCGGCCAGGCGAGCGTCGCGATCGCCGTGTCCTCGGCGCATCGTGCCGACGCCTTCGAGGCCGCGCGCTTCACGATCGACCGGCTGAAGGAACTGGTGCCGATCTGGAAGAAGGAGTTCTTCGAGGGGGGTGCGGTCTGGATCGGCGACCAGGCGTGCCGCGTCGGCACCTGGAGCGACTCGGCGGAGGGAGCCGGCGGCGCGACCGGGGGTGCGACGCCCGGTGGCTCCGGCGCGAGCCCCTCGAACAGGCGCGGCGGGGTCTGAGGGAAGCGCCCGGAGTGCGTCCGTCCGACCTCGACACCCTCGAGTTCCCGCGCCTGCTCGCCGCGGTGGCGGACCACGCCGCTTCGTCGGCCGGGCGCGAGGGATGTCTCGCCCTGCGCCCGGCGACCGCCGCGGTTCTCGTGCGCGACGAGCTCGCGCGGGTCGCCGCCTACCGGGCGATCACCGACGACGAGGCCCCGCCACTCGGCGACGTCCCCGACGTACGCGCCCTGCTCGCCGAGTCGCGCGCCGGCGGCGCGCGACTCTCCGGCGGCGAACTCAAGGAGGTCGAGAGCGTGCTCGTCACGATCGCCGCCATGCGCACCTACCTGCGCATGCGCGCCGCCGGGCAACCGCTCCTGCTCGGCTTCGTCGGCGAACTCCATGCCCTGCCGGAACTCGAGGCATTGCTCGTGGGCGCTCTCGACGAAGAGGGTGGCCTGCGTGACGACGCGAGTCCCAAGCTGCGTGCCTTGCGGCGTGAGTTGCGCGCGCTGCGGGGCGACATCGAGGCGCGCCTTTCACGCCTCTTCCGGCAGTCGGGCACCTCCGGTGCGATCGCCGACCAGTACGTCACGGTGCGCAACGGTCGCTACGTCGTCCCGGTCCGCGCCCAGGCGGCGTCCGAGATCGCGGGAATCGTGCAGGACCGGTCCGCCTCCGGGGAGACACTTTTCGTCGAGCCTCTATTCGCGGTCGAGTCGAACAACCGGGTGATGATCGCCCAGCGCGAGGAAGCCCAGGAGGAGGCCCGCATCCTCGCGGAGATCACCGCGGAGATCGGCCGCAACGCCGATGCACTCGCGGAGGCCTTCGCGGCCCTGGTGGCGCTCGACATGCTCGGCGCACGTGCGAAGTTCGCCCGGCGGCACGACGCGACGTGCCCGGAGATGGTCGGAGCGGGGATCGCGCTGCGACTCGCCCGACATCCGCTGCTCGCCCTCACCGGTCGCCCGGTCGTCCCCGTCGACGTCGAACTCGACGAGGAGGTGCGCCTGCTCGTGGTGACGGGCCCCAATACGGGCGGCAAGAGCGTCGCGCTCAAGACGCTGGGGCTCGCCGCCCTGATGGCGCAGTCCGGAATCCCCGTCCTCGCGGCCCCGGGTGCGAGGCTGCCGCTCTTCGACGCGGTGTGGACCGACATCGGCGATCCGCAGAACGTCTCCGGCGACCTCTCGACGTTCTCCGGTCACGTGCGCAATCTCGGCGAGATCGTCGCGGGTGCCACCGCGCACTCGCTCGTACTGCTCGACGAGCCCGGCACCGGCACCGATCCGGAGGACGGCGCCGCACTCGCCAAGGTCCTGCTGCGCGATCTCGCCGGGCGGGGCGCCCGCGTCCTCGCCACCACGCACTTCCAGGGTGTGAAGGCGGCCGCGCTCGCCGCCGCAAACGCACGGGTCGCCTCGGTCGACTTCGACCCGGAAACCTTCGCACCGCGCTACCGGCTGGTGATGGGGAGCGTCGGGCCGAGTCTCGGCCTGACCATGGCCCGGCGACTGGGTCTTCCCGAGCGCCTGCTCGTCGAGGCGGAGGCCGAGCGCGGCACGGCCACGGCGGACCTCGCGGCGGCCGCTGGTCGGCTCGAGGACGAGCGGCGCCGATACGAGGCGGAGGCCGAGCGGACGCTGGCCGAGCGCGAGGGGCTCCGGGCGGCCCGCCTCGAGCAGGAACGGCTGGCCGCGGAGTTGCGGGCCAAGCGGGAACGCAAGTGGTCCGACGAACTCGGGGAGGCCAAACGCTTCGCCGACGACCTGAAGCGCGAGGCACGACGGATCCTCGGCGAGGCAAAGCAGCAGGCGCGCGAGGACGCGCGGGGGGCCTCCCGGCGACTCACCGAGGCGGGCCGCGCCCAGGATGAAGCGATCTCGGCGAAGGAACGCGAACTCGCCGGCGGCTCGAGCGAACGGGATGGTGCGGCGTCCGTCGGTCGCCCCCTCGCCGTCGGTGACGCGGTCGAGGTGATCGGCAGCGGACTACGCGGGACGATCGCCCGGATCGACGGTGCACGCGCGGGCGTTGCCCGTGGGTCCGTCCGCTTCGACGTCCCGCTCGCCCAACTCCGGCTGGTCGCGGGCACACCCGGCTCGAATGCGACCTCGAGCGGCCGGCGCGCCCCCTCGCCGGGCGCGCTGATGCGTCGCGCCGCGCGCCACGCCGCCGCCGACCCGTTCCGGGAGCGCGCCGCGCCGACCACCGGGGAAGAGTCCGACGACATGGCCGAGGGAGCACCTCGCCCGCTCGTTGCCTTCACCGAGTTGAACCTGATCGGCGAGCGCGTGGCTCCCGCGCTGGAGAGGCTCGAGGCCTTCCTCGACCAGTCGCTGCTCGAGGATCGGACAGCCGTGCGTGTCGTCCACGGCTTCGGGACGGGCGCGCTGCGCACCGCGGTGCGTGACTTCCTCTCGCGCTCGCCCTACGTCGCCCGCTTTGCCGAGGCGGATCCGGGGCACGGCGGCGCCGGCGCGACCGTGGTCGAATTGCGCTGATCCGGCGCGCAGGTGGCTCAGCGCAGCTGGATCGAACGCAGGTAGTCGACCAGCACACGGGAGCGGAGCAGGTTCTGGCGAACCGCATGCGGCCGGCCCGTGAGTTCGGCGTCGAATACGTCGCCCCACACCGGCATAGCGCGCGAGCCGTGCGCGGCGACCGCGCGGCGACCGTCGATCACCGCGACGAGTCCACGCTCGTCGAACTTCCCGTGGTTGCGCGCGGCGAGCCGGGTGAGATCCGGAGGGCGAACCCGCATCTCCGCGGCGACCGGACCGTCGCCCCCTCCGGCGGTGCCGTGGCACGAAGCGCAATAGCGCAGGTAGAGCACCTCGCCTCCGGTCGCGCCCTGGCGAGGGGCCGGCAGATTCGAGGATCCCGACACCATTTCGGTCCCCGACCCGCCCGACGCAGGCCCGGCGGCCGTCGCGAGGGCCACCGCCACGGCAAGAGCGCGCGCCATTCGCGTACACGACACGGCCCGAAGGCGGCTCGAAAGGCTCGATCTCAAGCGAGCTCCGCCGCGGACGCCGGCGACACGCCCGGGCGCATGTGCGGCGGCAGCGGGAAGCGCACGTACTCGTCCATGAGCATCTCGGCGAGCTGGCGGTCGGGCGGGGTCTCTCCGGCGAGTCGCCCGCGGCGGCGCAGGTCCTCGGCGAGCATTCCCAGGATGATCTCGTGGCCGAGGTCGTCGGTGTGCTCCTCGACCATGCGACGCTCCTGCTCGTCGGCGAAGCAATAGGCCTTCCAGGAGATCGACAGGCGGATGTCGTCCCCGTGGTAACGGGCGACGTCGCGGCCATCCGCTTCGATCGCCCAGTCGTCGCCGCCGCGGTGCCGCAGGCGGATGCCCGGCGGGTACTCGGGCACGGCGGCGCCGGGCGCGCCCACGCTGTCGACGCCGTGGAAGACGCTGTCGGTGTCGAGCAGCACGGCGGTGTTGTGCTCGGGGTCGAGCGACACCTCGGGGCCCTCGGGGCCCTCGGGGTAGTAGTAGAAGCCGCCCCCGGTGCACCGTCCGTACCACGAGACGCCGGTCGCGATCGGCATCCGCCAGCGGTCGAAGAGTCCGGAGTGGTGCATCACGACGAGAAGCCATTCCGGCTCGTGCTTGCGGTTCGCGCCGCGAAACTCGGGCACGTCGGTGTGGACGCCGAGTTCCTGGCCGGGCAGGATGATGTTCGCGTAGACGATGTTCGGCACGACGACCGGCTTGCCGAAGAGCCGCTTTGCCGCCGCGACGAAGCTTTCGTTCGCGAGCATCGGCTCGATGCCCGCCACCACCGGTCGGTCGTAGGCGTAGGTTTCGCGCAGCGTGTTGCCGCGGGCGACCAGTTGCTCGAACGTCATCTTCTCCGGCGAGCGACCGCCGGTCTTGAACAGGTAGGTCGCCGCGTCGTGCCGCTGGAGCAGGCCCGCGCCGATCCCCTGCGCAGGCGACGATTGGGGGTAGTTGCCGTAGCCGCCGGGGAACGACTCGCAGAGTCGCAGCATCGCGTCGGCGTCCGCCGACGAAAGGAACGGATCGAACCTCTCGATGAAGACGCCCATGTTCGCCTGCCCTTTCCCGGTCGACCGGGCCTAGAACCCCTGCAGCGTCGCGAACCGATCGCGGTGGAAGGTCGCGTCGCCGAGCGTCTGCTCCGCGGCTCGGGCCCGCTTGAGATAGAAGCCGATGTCGTACTCGTCGGTCATGCCGATCCCGCCGTGCATCTGCACCGCCTCGTTGGCGATCTGGACGTAGCCCTCGGAGAGGCGCGCCTTGACGACCGAGGCGAGCAGGCTCGCGTCCGGGGAGCCGGTATCGATCGCACGGGCCGCCGCCATCACCGCCGAGCGACCGAGTTCGACCTCGACCAGCATCCGGGCCGCCCGGTGCTTGAGCGCCTGGAAACTGCCGATCTGCACGCCGAACTGCTTGCGCTCCCGGAGGTAGGCGACGGTCGCCTCGAAGGCGCGGGACATGCCGCCGAGCATCTCGGCGCAGAGTCCGACGACCGCGCGATCGAGCACCTGCTCGACGAGAGCGCCGCCCTGACCGGGCTTGCCGACCAGCGCGCTCTCGCCGACCTCGACGCCGTCGAGGACGATCAGTGCCGAAGAGCGATGATCCACGAGCTGCTGGCGCTGCACCGTCACGCCCGGTGCATGGCGGTCGACGAGGAAGAGCGCGATTCCGTCGCGGTCGTCGGCCTCGCCCGCGACTCGCGCCGAGACGACCAGGCACTGGGCGCCATGCCCGTCGAAGACCATGTCCTTGTTGCCGGTGAGCCGGAAGCCGCGCGAGGACTTCTCCGCCCGCGTACGCACGCGGAAAGGACGGTGGCGAGCACCCGGCTCGTGGTGGGCGAAGGCGAGCACCGCCTCACCCGCGGCCACGCGGGGCAACCAGGCCTTCTTCTGTTCCGCATCGCCGCCGAGCAGGATGGCGTTGCCGGCGAGAAGGACGGTCGAGAGGAATGGCTCCGGCGCCAGCGCGGCACCGACCTGCTCGAGCACGACCGCGAGTTCCGCGTACCCGAGTCCCAGTCCGCCGAATTCCTCGGGCAGGACGATCCCGGGCCACCCGAGGTCGCCCATCTGCTTCCAGACCTCCGGCGAGAAGCCGAGCGGATCGGCGGCGTCCCGCATCCGCCGCAGGCGCCCCACCGGAAGGTGCGCACGGACGAAGTCGGCGGCGGTCTTACGCAGCAGTTCCTGTTCCTCGGTCAAGACCAGATCGCTCACGTTCACTCCTCGGATGGATGCCTCGACGGCCAGCGGCGCCGACGCCCGGAGGACCTAGCATGGCATCCGGTCCGCCAGAAACCGCCAACAGCCCGAGGTCATCGGCCGAGCGAGGATCGGCCTATCGGCCCCGGGGCGGTCCGCCGAAGGCTGCGACCACGTCGTCGCAACGGACGATGGTCGCGAGCAGACGGAGCGTGTTCTCCAGCACCGCCGCGGCGTACTCGCGCGGCGTGCCGGTCACGCCGTCCTCGGGCATCACCACCTGGTAGCCCCGATTCACGGCCTCGATCGTCGTACCGAGGAGCGCGATATTGAGGCTCACCCCGACCAGGACGATCGTGCGGACGCCGAGGCTGCGCAGGATCGAGTCCGTCTCGCCGTCGTGGAACACCGAGACCCCGTGGTGGCGGGGCACCATGTAGTCGGTCTCGGCCGGTCCGAGTTCGGACGCCAGCATCGCCGCGTCGCTGCCGGCGAGCAGCCCCGGGCCGCCGGCCTTGCGCGTCGCCGCGAAGAGCCGGCAGTTGAGCGTCGTGCCGCCACCGTCGGGTCGACGCACGACCGTGCCGTGCAGGACCGGCACCCTCGCTCCGCGCGCCGCCTCGAGCACCCCGCCGATCCGCGGCAGGATGCCGCTCTCCCGTACCGCTTCGGCGAGCGCCGAGAGTGCGCCCGACGTGCCGACGACGCCCCGCTGGCATTCCACCGTGATGACGGCGGTCGTGCGCGGATCGAGAAGGTTGCGCAGATCGATCGGCATACAAGGCCTCCCGTGCCACCCGGATCACCGGGAAGGGTTCGGCGGATCGATCCGGTTCTAGCCGGGGGTACGGCGCGCAGCCAACGGCGGAGTCTCACGGAGACGCCATGCGGTCGATGTCTCGCTCAGCCGATCAGGACGCCCGGGTTCAGGATGCCGCTTGGGTCGAGCGCCTCTTTTGCGGCAAAGAGAGCGCGCGCGAAGAGATCCGGTCGCTGCCCGTCGTACCAGGGCCGGTGATCGCGACCGACTGCGTGGTGGTGGGTGATCGTCCCACCGAGGCGCGACAGCGTCTCGGAGGCGGCGGCCTTGATCTCCGCCCACTGCTCGAGTTGCGCGCCCGGACGCCCGGGCGCGATCACCGAGTAGTAGGGCGCGGGGCCGTCGGGGTAGACGTGCGTGAGACGGCAGGTCACCTGCCCCGCGCCGCAGACCCGGCGCACCGCGTCGCTTGTCGCCGCCACCAGATCGCGGTGGAAGGCCGGGAAGCGGTCCCAGGTGATCGCCGTCTCGAAGGTCTCCGACACCAGCCCGAGCCGGGCGAGCAGGTCGCGCAGGTAGGGGCCACCAAGGAAGGCCTGACGCCAGGCACCGACCGCGCCCTCGCGCGCCGCGGCATCGTCGGTCCGGGTGCGACCGGCTCCTTGCGGAACCACGCCGCCGTGGTCGCGCGCGATCTCGAGCGCACGCGCCATCGACGGAGCCGGGTCGTGGTCGGCCGACTCGAAGCCGAGCACGAGTACGCTCTCGGCCCCGCTCCCGGCCCCGGAGTTCGCGGCCTCGCCCGCGTCGAGCAGTCGACAATTCGTCGGGTGAAGTCCCGACTGGCTGACCGCGCGCACCGCTTCGGCTGCGGCGAGGAAGTCGGCGAAGCCAACCGAGGCCGAGGCGCGCATCCGCGGCCGGTCCTGGAGACGCATCCAGGCCTCCGTGATCACGCCGAGAATGCCCTCGGAGCCGATGAAGAGCCGGTCGGGGCTGGGCCCCGCGCCCGATCCCGGGAGGCGTCGCGATTCGACGACGCCCGAGGGCGTGACCACGCGCAGCGACTCCACGAAGTCGTCGATGTGGGTGTAGAGCGTCGCGAAGTGCCCACCCGAACGCGTCGCGATCCAGCCGCCGAGCGAACTCACCTCGAAGGATTGCGGGAAGTGGCGCAGCGTGAGGCCGTGGACGCGGAGCTGGTCCTCGAGGGCCGGCCCGAGTACGCCGCCCTGGATCCGCGCCGCCCGCGACGTGCGATCGACCTCGAGGACGCGGTCGAGCGCGCTCAGGTCGATCGTCACGACGCCGCGGCGCGGTTCGCGCGGCGGCTCTACACCGCCGACGACGCTCGATCCTCCGCCGTAGGGAATCGCGACTAAGTCGCTCGAGCCGCACCAGTCGAGCACCGCCGCGACCTCCGACTCGTCGCGCGGACGCGCCACCACGTCGGGTGGGTTCGGGAACTCCCGGCGCAGCGCTCGCACGACGTCGCGAAAGCTCTTGCCGTAGGCGTGCCCGGCGCGCTCGAGCGGCGCGCTGGAACAGATCCCGGCGAGAGCCGCCGGGGGGCGGACGCGCACCTCGGGCAACTCGATCTCCTCGATCCGCGGCTCGGGCAGGGGAGCCGGCAGCGCCTTGCCGAGGCGCTCGCCGAGCATGCGCGCGATGCCCGCCTGCTGCTCCAGGTTCGGCCCCCCGCCCTCGTAGCCCCAACCCCAGAACTTGCGACGCGCGGCCTTGCCGTCCATTACGACCTCCCACGAACTCCCGCCGGGGAGCCTCTCGCGGGATGAAGAATCAGATTGGCCGGCCCGTTGCACCTCCCGCGGTCGCTCCCGACCGGGTGCGCCGGTCGAGTTCGAGAAACCGTCAGGCGATGCGGGCCCGCGTCTCCGCTGCGCGCGCACTCGTCGCTCGACTGCGCGGGACGGACCGCCCTCGGCGATCATGGCTGCGCGGAGGCACGGCGGATTGCAAGGACGTCTGGACCCGATAAAGCCGGCGCATGAGGTTCACTGCTCTCCCGGTGGTCGCGCTCGCATCCCTGCTCCTTCCGGCGTGCTCGCGAAGTCGGGTGCCGGCCGCACTCGTCGCGGATGGCGCGACACAGCGCCGAGTCGTCGCGGGCGAGGTCGTGGGCGGCGACGGTCGCTACGGCGCGCACGCCTGGCTCGGGATCCCCTACGCGAAGCCACCGGTCGGCGACCTGCGCTGGCGCGCGCCCCGTGCAGCCGAGGGCTGGACGGGGGTGCGCGACGCGCTGCAACCCGGAGCGCCCTGCGTGCAATACGCGAGTCCCTTCGGCGGTGTCGACAGCGCGCCTGTGAACACGCCGGTCGGCCGCGAGGACTGCCTCACGCTGAGCGTCTGGACACCGCGCTTCACCCGCGATGCGGTGCCGGCCGGCGACCGGCGGCTCCCGGTCATGGTGTGGATCCACGGGGGCGGCAACTCGATCGGACAGACCGCCTTCTATGACGGGGGAAGACTCGCGACAGAGGAGAACGTCGTCGTGGTCGCGGTGCAATACCGGCTCGGCCCCTTCGGTTGGTTCCGCCATGCGGCGTTGCAGGAGGGAGCGGACGAACTCGACGGGTCCGGCAATTTCGGCACGCTCGACCTGGTGCGTGCCCTGGAATGGGTACGCGACGACGTCTCCGCCTTCGGCGGCGACCCGGGGAACGTGACGATCTTCGGCGAGTCGGCCGGGGCGCAGAACGTCTACTCGCTGCTCCTCTCGCCGCAAGCGCGGGGGCTCTTCCAGCGCGCGATCGTCGAGAGCGGTGGTCTTGCCTTCTACGGCGCCGAGGAGTCCGAGAACCTCGCCGACGCAGCGGTTCCCGGTCATGCCCAGGGTTCGGGCGAGATCGTGTTGCGCCTGCTCGAGAAGCAGGGGCGCGCCACCGACCGTGCCTCGGCGCAGGCGGCCCTCGCCGGCGGGACGGCGGCCGAAACCGCCGCCTGGCTGCGATCGCTCGACGCAACCGAGATCCTTCGCGCCTATGATCCGACGAAGTCCTCGGGCATGATCGACATGCCGCGCGTCATCGCGGAGGGTTCGGTCGTTCCGACCGGCAAGCCGCTCGACCACCTGCGCGCGGGCGAATGGGCCCGGGTGCCGGTCCTCGTCGGAACCAACCGGGACGAGAACAAGCTCTTCCTGTTCGCCGATCCGAACCGGATCACCAAACGGCTCTGGCTCCTGCCCCGCTTCGTCGACGAGAACTCCTACCTGGCGACCGCCGACGCGATGTCGCGACAGTGGAAGGCGACCGGCGCCGACGCCCCGGCGCGCGCGATGCAGGCCTCGACCGCCGCGACGGCGGGACCGTCGGTCTTCGTCTACCGCTTCGACTGGGACGAGGAGCCGACGGTGCTTGGCGCGGATCTCTCGAAGATGCTCGGCGCGTCGCATGGTTTCGAGATCCCGTTCGTCTTCGGCCACTTCGACCTGGGGCGCGCCGGAAACGTCGTCTTCGACGGCCGCAACGAACCCGGGCGTGAGGCGCTCGGCCGGGCCTTGCGCAGCTACTGGGCCCAGTTCGCGCGCACCGGCGACCCGGGACGCGGCGGACGCGGCGACCTGCCGGCCTGGACCCCGTGGCAGCCCGAGGGGCCCTCGAAGACGCTCGTCCTCGATACGCCCGCGAGCGGCGGCATCCACATGACCCCGATCGAGGAGACGACCGAGGCGGTGGTCGCCTCGGTGGAGTCCGATCCCAGGCTGCCGAACCAGGCCGACCGCTGCCGGGTCTTCGCGGAGATGGCGCGCTGGGGCCGGTCGTTCTCGCGCGAGGACTACCTGCGCACGGGATGCGGGGCGTTCCCGCTCGAAGCGCCTCGCTGAGCTACGACTTGTCAGCGAGGGGGGCCGCCTCTACCCTCTCCGCTGCCGCATGAGCGACTACGTCGAAACCGGGCCAGACGCCCTGCCGATCGATTCGATCGGACAACTGATCGAGCACATCGAGCGCGGCTGCAAGCCGCGCTCGAATTGGACGATCGGCACCGAGTACGAGAAGGTGGCGGTCGATCGCAAGACGGGCCGGGCGATCCCCTTCGGCGGACGGCGCGGCGTGGAGGCGATCCTGCGCGGACTCGCCGACCGCTTCGGCTGGGAGCCGCAAGAGGAGCGCGGCCGGATCATCGCGCTGTCGCGGCCCGGCGACGGCAGCATCACGCTCGAGCCCGGCGGCCAGATCGAGTTGTCGGGCCGAACCTGCCGGACGCTCCACGAGTCGCACGACGAACTCGCCCGACATGCCTCCGAGATCATCACGGTCGCCGACGGGCTGGACGTCGCCCTCCTCGGACTCGGCATCCAGCCGATCTCCCGGGTGGACGAGATCGAGTGGGTCCCCAAGCCGCGCTACGACATCATGGGTCCCTACATGAAGCGGGTCGGCACGCTCGGCCAGCAGATGATGAAGCAGACCGCGACCGTGCAGGTGAACCTCGACTTCGAGAGCGAATCCGACGCGATGGCCAAGATGCGGGTCGCGATGGGCGTGGGCGCGATCATCAACGCGATCTTCGCCAACTCGCCGATCAGCGACGGTTCGGCCAACGGCTTCCTGTCCTATCGCGGCCACATCTGGACCGACACGGACTCCTCCCGCAGCGGGCTCCTGCCCTTCGTCTTTCGCGCGAGCGCCGGCTTCGAGGACTATGTCGAGTGGGCACTCGACGTCCCCATGTACTTCGTGCGCCGCGACGGGGGATTCCGCGACATGACCGGCACGACCTTCCGACGCTTCTGGAAAGAGGGCCGCGACGGCCTGCGCGCGACCGTTGGCGACTTTGCCCTGCACCTCTCGACGCTGTTCCCCGACGCCCGGCTCAAGACCTACATCGAGATGCGCACCACCGACAGCCAGCCACCGGCGACGATGCTCGGTCTCTCCGCGATCGCCAAGGGCATGATGTACGATTCGGACTGCCTCACCGCCGCCTGGGACCTGGTGAAGGACTTCGAGCTGGAGGAGCGGCAGCGCATGGGGCGCGACGTCCACCGGGCCGCGCTCGCCGCCCCGGTACGGCGCTTCCGCGTACGCGACCTCGCAATCGAACTGGTGGAGATCGCCGAGGAGGGCCTGCGCAGGCAGGCGTGCCGGAACGAGCGCGGCGACGACGAACGCGCCTACCTCGAGACCACCCGCGAGATCGTGCGCAGCGGCCGCACGCTCGCGGAATCGGCCCTCGCGCGCTGGCAGGGCGAGTGGAACCGGGAGCCGTCGCGACTGGTCGCCGCGACGGCATGGACCCCGCTGCTCGCCTGAAGGCGCGGCCTCGTCAGTTCGCCGGAGCGACCGGTGCGCTCGGGACGGTGGTCGCCCCGGCCTGCTTGAGGAAGTCGGCAGCCTGCGGCCCAGCGGGCACGACGGTCTTGCCGTCCAGGTCCACGTTGTACTCGGCGCGCTTGTGCTCGCTGCCTTCCATCCAGTTGAGCTTCACCGTGTAGTTCGGCCCCTGGATCTGGCTCGCCGACCATGCGAACTGGCCGACGAAAGTCCCCTTGTCGCGCGCCTGGTTGCTCAGTTCGATCGTCGAGTCGGAGAGGCTGCGCGCCATGCCCGGCAGCTTTAGATCCTTGACCATCGACAGGGCCTGATTTTCCCGACCCTCCCAGCCCGCCCCGAGTTGGTGGCTCACGAACCAGATGAACCCGAGCGTCCCGAGGGCGAGCGCGAGCCAGCCGAGCGCACCGCCGAGGCTCCAGCCCTTGTTCGCTGCCGCTCCGGCCGGTGCGACGACCCTTCCGTCTGCCTTGTCTGCGCGCAGAGTCTGATCCCGATCCGTCCGATCCCGATCCGCCATGATGGTTTTCCCTCGGTTGTTGAATGCTCCCGGATATCCGGTGGAGGCGTCCGCGGTATATCCCACACCCGCCCGCGGGGGAACAGGTCACCCCTCACGAAGCAGGCCATGTCACATTAGCGTTACTAACGGTGCTAAGTAGACGAATTTGCTTGGTTCAATCGATCGACCCGGGTTAGCAAGGATCCCGTGCTGCGTCGTCTTTCACCGCCCCGCAGCACCCGACTTCAGGTCGGTCGAGGGGCGGATTCGCAAGGAGAACGGGGAATTCCATGCAAGATCGTTCAGGGGGTCTCTTCGAGCCGGACGTGCTTCTGCCCGGCCAGTTCTTTTCCTTCTTCCGCAAGGAGGTCGGTTTCGACCGGGAAAGGCGCCTCATGCTCGCCGTTCTCGAGGACGCGATCGACTGCTTCCAGAAAAACGCCCACGCCGAAGACGCGCGCAGCAAGCAACTGTTCGCCGAGTCTGCGGAGTGGATCATGTCCCCGGACCGCCGCTGGCTCTTCTCCTTCGAGAACATCTGCCAGATCGTCGACATGAACCCGGACTACCTCCGGCAGGGCCTCAAGCGCTGGCGCGTCGATCATGCACCGCGATGTGAGGAACAAGTCACCACAAGCGCTCTGCGGAGCGAGGATTCGGCGGCTGCCGGACTCTGAGCCATCCGACGACGGTCGAGTGAAAAGCGCCCCTCGTCTCCGACGAGGGGCGCTTTTCAGTTGTGGGCCGACTTCGTCGAGGTCGAGGAAGTCGGCCTGGGCTTCGAGGTCGACGAAGTGGTCGAAACGGTCTTGGCCGCACTCGTCTTCGCGGCCGCGGTGGTGGTCGTCTTGACGGTGCTGGTCTTCACCACCGTCGGTGGATTCGCCTTCACGGTCGCGGGGGCTCCGCCTCTTCGACGGGGGTCCGAACTCAGGTTCGTACCCAGCGCGGCGCGAGCCGGCAGCGACTCGCCGCGGGGAGCCGCCGCTTGCGGCCGCGGAGTCGTCGGAGCGTAGACCGCTGGCGGCCGCACCACCGGCGGCGCGACCGCCGCAGGACGGACGGGGGCCGGGCGAGGGGCCGGAGCGCTCGTCCTGGGAGCCGGGGCCGCCGCCGGAATCGGCTCGACATTGCCTCTCGTCTCCACGGGCGGAGTCGATCGATCCGGCGCCACCGCGGCAGGCGCGAGTCGCACGTCCGGCGCGAAGTGCGCGGGGCCTTCGCCCGCGGTCACGTCGGTCGGCACGCCGTTCTCCGCCTGCACGACCGCCATCAGCTTGTCCTGGTCGACGTAGTCGAGCAGCCTGCGCTCGCGCAGCGTGTCCATCGCGATGCGATGGGCACCAGGCTGGATCCCGTAGAGATCCTTGTGAACCTCCGCGAAGATGCGGCCATCGCGCAAGCCGATCTTGACGCGCTGGTAGACGAGTTCGCCCTCGGTACCGACCGGAACCATCGGGAAGAGCTTGTCGATGTCCTCCGGGTAGAGGCGCACGCAGCCGTGGCTCACGAGCATGCCGACGCCCCACGGAATATTCGTGCCGTGGATGCCGTACATGTTCAGCGTGAGACGCATCCGGTACTTGCCGAGCGGGTTCGCCGGGTCTCCACCGGGAATCATGGTCTCGCTGAAACCCTTGTCGGCGATGCGCTCCTTGCGGATCGAGTCGGGGATCACCCAGGTCGGGTTGACGTTCTTCTCACGCACTTTGAACTTGCCGGTGGGCGTCTTCCAGTCCTCGCGACCGAGGCCGACCGGAAAAGTTACGAGCGTGTTCGGCCCTTTGGCCCCATAGTAGTACATGCGCATCTCGGGGATGTTCACGACCAGCCCGCTGTAGCGGCAGCAGGGCAAGACGAACTGGGTCGCCACCACGAGCGGGGTACCCGCACGCGAGGGGATCCACTCGTCGACTCCCGGATTGGCCTCGGCGAACTCGTTGAAGCCGAGACCATAGTACCGGGCGAGGTCGAGGAACGTGTCCCCGTGCTCCGGGATGCGGGTCTGCATCTCGCCGATCACGGTGTCGACGCGATCGAGCGGGACCGAGCCTGGCGGGACGAACGAGTAGACCTTCGGCTCGTCCTGGCCGAAGTCGGATTCCTGCCAGACCTTGGCTTGGGAGGGGCGGGCGGCGAGACAAGCGGCCAGAGCGAGGGCCGCGAGCCGAGTCATTCGTCTGATCGATGGCGACACGGGACTCCTTCTTCCTACCATGACGGAACCGAGCGTCGTTGTAGCGGCAGGATGCCCGGCAGACAACGAGGAAAGACGGTCGGGACGACGTTTTCCTTTCCGTTGGGCATCATCTTGCGCTATGGTCGTGACGGGTTCGTCGGGAGGTGGTGGTGTCGAGGTGGATGGCATGCTTGCGCGCCTGATCGGCTGGGTCGCGGCCACGACCGCAGTTCTGCACATCGTCGCTGCGGCGAGTCCGGTTGCGGCAATGCCTGAACCGCCGACGGTCGCGGCGCGGGCCGCCCTGGTCATGGACGCGGCCAACGGCCACGTACTGTGGGAGCGCAACGGCGAAATGGCGCTGCCCCCGGCCAGCACCACCAAGGTGATGACCACCATCCTGGCCCTCGAGAGCGGCCAGATGAAAGAGGACATCGAGGTAAGCGCCTACGCCGCCTCCCAGCCGCCCTCGAAGCTCGGCCTGCGCCCCGGCCAGCAGGTACGGCTGCGCGACCTGACCTATGCGCTCATGCTCAAGTCGGCCAACGATGCCGCGGTGGCCGTGGCCGAGGGGCTCGCGGGCAGCGTTCGGGCCTTCGCACGCCGGATGAACCTCAAGGCCCGCCAGATCGGCGCTCGCAACACCTACTTCACCAACCCGAGCGGGCTGCCCGACGACGACCATCGGACCTCGGCGCACGACCTCGCCCTGATGCTGCGCTACGCGATGACCGTGCCGGGCTTCCGCACCATCGCGGGCACGCGCTCCACTTTCGTCCCGGTCGAGGGCAAATCGGTGCGCATGGTGCCGGTGACGACCCACAACCGGCTGCTCGACAACTACGTCGTCCAGGTGTTCGGCAAGACCGGCTATACGCGCGCGGCGGGCAAGTGCTTTGTCGGGGCCGCCGAGATCGACGGACGCGCCGTGATGGTCGCCGTACTGGGCTCGACGAACGTCTGGGGCGATACCCGCAAGCTCATAGAGTACGGCCTGAATCTGGTCGCCCCGCAATCGGTCGCCGGGCTCGACTTCGGCACGGGCGCGGGCGGTGGTACCTGGAACGACCGCGACGACCGGGACGATCTCGACGTGCCCCCACCACCTCCACCTGGCGGAACGCGCTGGGCCCGGGGCGTCGCCGCCCCGGATCCCGAGCGCCTGGAGCGGGCCTGGGCGGGCACGGGCCGGCGGGTCGTCGACCCCGAGGAGCAACGCCGCCGCGACGAAGCGGAAGCGGAGCGGGCGGCGCTCGCGGCCGAGCGGGCCTCGATGCGCGAGGCGCGCGCCGAGCGTGCGGCGATCGAACGCGCGGAGCGCCGCGCGAAACTCGCCGTGGCACAGGAGCAGAAGCGCCTCGCTCTGCAGGCTCGCCGGGAGGCCGAACGCGAGGCTCGCACGACCAGGCTGACGAAGGAGGCGGATGCACGTGCGGACCGCAAGGCCCGCATGAACGTCGAACGCCTCGTGCAGGCCGAGCAGGCGGAGGCGGCACGGCGTGGCCGCTCGGCGAAGTCCGCGAAGGAAGACGCGCACATGGCAGCCGCCGTACGCGAGGCCATCACCGCACGCGAAGCCCGCGACGGGAGAGGTCGCGGCGGGCGTACGGCCACTCGCGAGACAGCGACGGTCGCGACCACTCCTCGAAATGCGGGACGCGGTGGTGC
>Ga0114969_10001247_pt1 | contig 21668 bp, 16 predicted proteins | sample M_130807_MF_Meta_FD_87316 | JGI IMG/M metagenome (GOLD analysis project Ga0114969, IMG submission 87316) | Freshwater microbial communities from Lake Montjoie, Canada to study carbon cycling - M_130807_MF_MetaG | ecosystem: Environmental > Aquatic > Freshwater > Lake | place: Lake Montjoie...
AGTATTACGTCCTCGTGCAAATCGTTAATCTTGTGCTACGGCCATTGAGGTGCCAAAAATTGATTATCTGTGCTGTTAGCATTTGGCTTAAGTTATATCCACAAATTGCTTGAAAGATGATTAATATCAAAGCATAAAATAATTCGATTTAACACTATGATTTAAATGATAAATTTATTTTTAGTTATAATGATAAGCGCATTATTATAATTCGCTATCTTTTCTATGCACAAAGTTATCCACAAGAAGGATCTTGCGGATCGCCTCGCAGAATCCCATCAAATTTATCGACAATGCACGCTAAGGTTCGTCACCAGCGGCTAGCTATGGCATGCTTAGCTCAGTCTTTTCACGAATAAAAAAGAAACGCTATGGCCCAGATTGCAGAAAACCCATTAATCCTGGTAGATGGTTCTTCCTACCTCTATCGTGCCTATCATGCCTTCCCACCGCTAACCAACTCCGTTGGCGAGCCGACCGGGGCGATGTACGGTGTGCTGAATATGCTGCGCAGCCTGCTTCTGCAGTACACCCCTAGCCATGTGGCGGTGGTGTTTGACGCCAAAGGCAAAACTTTCCGTGATGATCTGTTTGCCGAATACAAATCACACCGGCCACCGATGCCGGACGATTTGCGTGCGCAGATCGAACCCCTGCACCAAATGGTGAAGGCCATGGGGCTTCCGCTGATCGTGACGCCAGGAGTGGAAGCTGATGACGTGATTGGCACCTTGGCACAAGAGGCGGAAAAGGCCGGCCACGCGGTATTGATCAGTACCGGTGACAAGGATATGGCGCAACTGGTGACGCCAAATATCACCCTGATCAACACCATGAACAACACCATCCTCGGTCCACAGGAAGTGTGTGATAAATACGGCATTCCACCAGAGCTGATCATCGATTTTCTGGCGCTGATGGGTGACTCGTCAGATAACATCCCCGGTGTACCTGGCGTTGGTGAGAAAACCGCTCAGGCGCTGCTGCAAGGGCTGGGAGGATTGGATGCGCTCTATGCTAATCTCGACAGCATCGCCACGCTGAGTTTCCGTGGGGCTAAAACTATCGCCGCCAAATTGGAGCAGAATAAAGAGGTGGCTTACCTCTCTTATAAGCTGGCGACGATTAAAACCGATGTTGAGTTGGAACTAAGCTGCGGCGAACTGCAAGTGAACCAGCCAGATGTTGATCAGTTACAGGCGCTGTTTAAACGCTACGAATTCAAGCGTTGGATGGCAGACGTTGAGGCTGGCACTTGGTTAGAAAATAAAGGTGGCGGGCGTAAAGCCAGTACCGGAGCAAAACCGGCGGCAGCGGCTGAAACACCTAAGGTTGCCAGTGAAGCCACGCTGTCGCAGGAACGTTATGTCACGATCCTTGATGAAGAAACCTTTGTTGATTGGATAGCACGCCTGAAAAAAGCGGACGTGTTTGCCTTTGATACCGAGACTGATGGCCTGGATACCTTAACCGCTAACCTGATTGGTTTGTCCTTTGCTATTGAGCCGGGTGTAGCTGCCTATTTGCCGGTCGCACATGATTACCTTGATGCTCCCCCTCAATTGGATCGTGCACACGTGTTGGCCACTCTGAAGCCGTTGCTGGAAGACGAAAAGGCGCTAAAGGTTGGGCAGAACCTGAAGTTTGATAAGAGCCTGCTGGCGCGCTATGACATCGATCTGCGTGGTATTGCTTATGACACCATGCTTGAGTCCTACGTACTGGACAGCGTCAGCGGTCGCCACGATATGGACAGTCTGGCCGATCGCCATCTAGGTCATAAAACCATTACCTTTGAAGAGATTGCAGGTAAGGGGAAAAATCAACTGACCTTTAACCAGATTGCCCTTGAGCAAGCCGGGCCTTACGCCGCTGAAGATGCCGACGTTACGCTGCAGTTACATCTGGCGATGTGGCCAAAACTGAAAGAAAGTGAAGATCTGCTGACGGTATTCAATGAAATTGAAATGCCGTTGCTGCCGGTACTTTCGCATATCGAACGAACCGGTGTGCTGATCGATCAAAATATTCTGGCGGCACATTCCAAAGAGTTGGCTAAACGCCTGGCAGAGCTTGAAATGCAAGCGCATGAACTGGCTGAAGAGCCATTTAATCTGGCTTCAACCAAGCAGCTCCAGGCAATTTTGTATGAAAAACAAAAGTTACCAATTTTGAAGAAAACCCCCGGTGGTGCTCCTTCAACCAATGAAGAGGTTTTGGCCGAGCTGGCGCTTGATTACCCATTGCCAAAAGTACTGCTGGAATACCGTGGGTTGGCGAAACTGAAAACCACCTATACCGACAAGCTACCGCTGATGATCAATCCGGTTAGCGGGCGGGTGCATACTTCTTATCATCAGGCAGTGACGGCAACCGGGCGTCTTTCCTCCAGCGATCCGAACCTACAGAACATCCCGGTGCGTAACGATGAAGGCCGCCGCATCCGTCAGGCGTTTATTGCGCCAGAAGGTTACCGTATTGTCGCTGCTGACTACTCGCAGATTGAGCTGCGTATCATGGCTCACCTGTCGCAGGACGAAGGTCTGTTGAAGGCCTTTGCTGAAGGTAAAGATATTCACCGTGCCACAGCGGCAGAAGTGTTTGGTTTGCCGCTCGACAAAGTGACCAGCGAACAGCGCCGCAGTGCCAAGGCAATTAACTTTGGCCTGATTTACGGCATGAGTGCGTTTGGTCTGGCGCGTCAGTTGGGGATCCCGCGTGGCGAGGCCCAGCGCTATATGGACCTTTACTTCGAACGCTACCCCGGAGTGCTGGAATATATGGAGCGTACCCGCCAGCAGGCCTCTGAGCAGGGTTATGTTAGCACGCTGGATGGTCGCCGGTTGTATCTGCCAGACGTACGTTCCAGTAACGCGATGCGCCGCAAGGCAGCTGAACGAGCGGCGATTAACGCCCCGATGCAGGGTACCGCAGCGGATATCATCAAGCGTGCGATGATCGAAGTGGATGCCTGGTTGCAAGCGCAGGAAAAGCCGTTAGTGCGCATGATCATGCAAGTACATGATGAATTGGTGTTTGAAGTGCATGAATCGGCCATTGAAGAGGCGAGTCAGCGCATTCACGAACTGATGGAAGGCGGTATGAAACTGGCGGTACCACTGAAGGTGGATATCGGCGTTGGTAAAAACTGGGATGAAGCCCACTGATTGCTTTGCTGCGTTCTTCAGGGGATGGCATCTAACCGGCGATAACCTAAGCACTTTTCGTAATTAAGCTACAATATACGGCGATTGTTTCCCCAACATCGCCGTTCTTAGCCTTTATACTGTGTAACTAAACTACAAAAAATTCTTTTGCGCTGTGAAAAAATGATGTAGAGTTACAGGCGTAGGGTACAGAGGTAAGATGTTCTATCTTTTCAGACCTTTTACTTCACGTAATCGGATTTGGCTTAATATTAGCCGCCCCAGTCGGTTTTGACTGGGGCGTTTTTTATTGTATAAACAAAGGCCAATATAGCTTTCTCTTCGCTTTCTCTGTTTATTCCCTTTACTGCCAATGGTCGATAACCCCCTGTTTTTATCTGCATTATTCTCTCAATTTTGCCATAAGTCTTTCTGAAGGTTTTTAGTCAGAAATGTAACTAGGTAACAAAATAAAGCACAGCACAGCGTGGCGATCTGTAGACGTAAAAAAAGCCGATGTCTCCACATCGGCTGTTTACTCAACCAACGGTTATTCTCCGCCGATTTCGTCCTCTTCCGGCAGTACCTCGGGTGGGATCTCATTAAACCAGGTGTTTAGCTTTTGGCTCAGCTTGTCGACGCCAATTTTTTTCGGTGAAGAGAAGGCTTCAACCTGAACATCCCCCATAAATGGCAGCACTGCCTCACGCACCATATTCAGCTGTGCCTTGCGCGCGCCTGACGCCAGTTTATCGGCTTTGGTCAGCAGCACCAGCACGGGCGTGCCGACATCAACAGCCCATTGAATCATCTGCTGGTCGAGATCCTTCAGCGGGTGGCGGATATCCATCAGTACCACCAGGCCTTTCAGGCAGTTGCGCATCTGCAGGTATTCCCCCAGTGCGCGCTGCCATTTGCGTTTCATCTCTTCAGGGACTTCTGCGTAGCCATAGCCAGGCAAATCCACCAGACGAATACCTTCTTCCACTTCGAACAGGTTGATCAATTGGGTACGGCCAGGGGTTTTACTGGTACGCGCCAACCCTTTCTGATTGGTCAGGGTATTCAACGCACTGGATTTACCGGCGTTGGATCGGCCGGCAAATGCCACTTCAATACCTTCATCCCCCGGAAGGTGGCGAATATCGGGCGCACTGGTGACGAAGTGGGTCACATGATAATTGTAATTCTTGCTGGTCAAAATTTTCGTCTCCGTGAGGATGGCTATCTGGTGGGCGATTATAACTGCATCGGTATCAAAATGGTGTTTTTCTCAGTTTTTATGCATCTAGCGAGTAGTCCATTCGAGCAAATTGGCTTCTATCGTGTAAGACATTTGCCATTCCAATAGAGGGTAATGTCTCTTTATTTAAATGTTCATTTATTAATTTTCGTTAAAAAACAAATTATTAGTGTTTTTGTGGTGAAAATATCACTGTAAGTCTGTTGTAGGTACCTTGAGTACAACTCCTAAAGGCGTAAAGTAGGTCTCAACGCAGGACGCGAAGGAAACAGGAACATCCAGGAAGGGTGATAAATCTCATGGAATACACAGGATGTGTAATGAGTATCAGGATGGCTTCAGATGGAATTGAAACTATTTGTACCGGAGCGTATGAATAGCATATGGATGGTGAAGTAACTGCAATTTGGATGCATGCGGGAAGCACACTCAGGAAGAGTGAAGGCTAACGGATTGCACCAGGGACGAATTTCCTTTTCAGGATGAAGGACATAGTTGCAGGGAATGCGGTTATAGCAGATGGAAAAACTGGGACGTTGAGTGTACGCATGGAGTGCGGAGTAGGAATATCCTTCACTTGAAGGTGTGAAATAGGCGGCAGGTTTAACCTGCCGCCTTTTTTCTTTGTCTACTTTCTGCTAGATTCCGCCGCAATCGTATAGCAATTCTATACTGAATCTACACACCTAAGAGCACACGCAATGAACCAGCCATCAAAAGCACCTCGCACCCCACGCAGCAGCGCGGCGACGTCAAAAAGTAAAAAGAAAAGCCGTGTGGAGCTCGATCAGGAAGCTCGTGATCGCAAACGTCTTAAAAAACGCCGTGGTCATGCTTCAGGCTCACGCACCCAGGTTGAGTCCGCCAACCAGAAAGACAAAGCGGCGGCACAGCCCAAAGATCCCCGTATTGGCAGTAAAGTGCCGGTAGCGTTGGTGGTTGAAGCCAAAGCGAAAGCCAAACCTCAGCCAAAACCGAAGGCAGAAGCTAAGCCGCGCCTGTCGCCGGAAGAAGAACTGGCGAAACTGGAAAATGATGAACGTTTAGATGCATTGTTGGAGCGCCTGGATGATGGCGCTACCCTGAATGCGGAAGATCAGGCTTACGTTGAGAAAACCCTGGATCGTATTGATGCACTGATGGAGCAGTTGGGCATCGAGTTGGGCGATGAAGACGACGAAGTCGAAGAGAAGCAGGAAGATATCCTGAAACTGCTGAAAAGCGGTAACCCAAAAGACGTATTTTAATGTGACATGTGGCTGATCCCGGCAATAGCCCTACTGTTGACATGTTATCTACTGTGGTTATTCGGTAAACTATGGCGGCTGTCGAAACGCAAAGCGCGTTTTCGCAGCGCTTCCGCGGCCAGACAGCATAGACAACTGCCCATTTCCCGGCCCGGTAGGAAAAAGTATCGGAAGGAGTGAGCAAACATGTCTGAACAGACAATAGTCTGGGATTTGGCCCTGATCCAAAAGTATAACTATTCGGGGCCGCGTTACACCTCATACCCCACAGCGCTGGAGTTTAACCAGAGCTACGACGAAGCGGCGTTTCAACGCGCCGCTGCGCGTTATCCTGAGCGCCCGCTCTCGCTGTATGTGCATATTCCTTTCTGTCACAAGCTCTGCTATTTCTGCGGCTGCAATAAACTGGTGACGCGCCAAACCCATAAGGCTGACGAATATCTGGCAGTGCTGGCGCGAGAGATTGCCGCGCGTGCGCCGCTGTTTACGGGCCGTAAGGTTAATCAGATGCATTGGGGCGGCGGAACGCCGACTTACCTCGACAAACAGCAAATCAGCCGGTTGATGGCTATGCTGCGCCAGCATTTTGATTTCCTGCCGGATGCGGAGATGTCGATCGAGGTTGATCCGCGCGAAATTGAGCTGGACGTACTGGATCATTTACGTGCTGAAGGATTCAATCGCCTGAGCATGGGGGTGCAGGACTTCAATAAAGAAGTGCAGCGCCTGGTGAACCGTGAACAGGACGAAGACTTTATCTTCGCGTTGATCGCTCGTGCTAAAGCCTTGGGGTTCAACTCCACCAATATCGACTTGATTTACGGCCTGCCAAAGCAGACGCCGGAAAGCTTCGCTTTCACATTGCAGCGCGTGGCGGAACTGAACCCAGATCGTCTGAGCGTCTTCAACTACGCACATTTGCCGAATCTGTTTGCTGCGCAACGTAAAATCAAAGATGCTGATTTGCCGAGTGCGCAACAGAAGCTCGATATTTTGCAGCAGACCATCGCTTCGCTGACCGAATCAGGTTACCAGTTTATCGGTATGGATCACTTTGCCCGGCCGAATGACGAACTGGCGATCGCCCAGCGCGAAGGTAAGCTACACCGCAACTTCCAGGGTTACACCACTCAGGGGGACAGCGATCTGCTTGGTCTGGGGGTTTCCGCCATCAGCATGCTTGGTGACAGCTACGCGCAGAACCAGAAAGAGCTGAAGGTGTATTACGCCGATGTAGGAGAACGTGGGAATGCGCTATGGCGTGGCCTGGCGATGACAGAAGACGACTGCCTGCGTCGCGATGTGATTAAAACCTTAATCTGCAATTTCCAACTCAGCTATCAGCCCATTGAGCAGCAACACGCTATCTGGTTTACCGATTACTTTGCCGAAGATCTGGCATTGTTGGCACCGTTCGAGCGAGATGGGCTGGTGGAGCGTGATGAGCGTGGCATCCGCGTCACACCGCGCGGGCGTTTGCTGATCCGTAATATCTGTATGTGTTTTGATATTTATCTGCGCAAGCAGGCTCGCACTCAGCAGTTCTCACGGGTGATTTGATGCTTAAAATAACAGCCGCTGAGATGCGGCTGTTATTTTAACTGAAGAAATTGATCAGTGCGGCGCACAGTACCGCAGCAAAGGCCGCCTGCGGTGTGTGGCTGACGGCAGAACTGACGTCTGCGCCATGGGTAATAAAGACGATAAAAGAATCCAACATCCTGAGCCTCCGGGGTTTGCGCCATAATCATACTGCTGCTGCGTACCCTGTAAAGCCGTAATTAGATGATTTTTTGTGCGCTTGATAGTGTTTTTACTATCCAGCACACAGATTACTCCATCCCCAACTCTTTCAGTTTCCGCGTTAACGTATTTCTCCCCCATCCCAGCAGGCGAGCGGCTTCCTGTTTGTGCCCCTGTGTGTGGCGTAATGCGGTGGTGAGCAAGGTTCTTTCCATCTCGGGCTGGGCTTCTGACAACAGATTTTGATGCCCGGAACGCAGCGCACGATCGGCCCATTGCGCTAGCAGAGTAGCCCAACTGTCCGGCAGGCTGTGGCCAGCGGATTCTGGCGCCGTGGTTTCAAACAGCTCACTGGGCAGATCCTGAATCAGCACCTCTTGCCCGGCGGCCATTACCGTTAACCAGCGGCAGGTATTCTCTAACTGACGCACGTTGCCCGGCCATGGCAGGCGGGTGAGTGCAGTTTCGGTTTCTGAGTGCAGATTTTTCGCTTCCACCCCCAGTTCTTTCGCTGCAACCTGCAGGAAATGGCGTGCCAGGCGTGGGATATCTTCCCGGCGTTCGCGCAGTGGCGGCAGGTGGACACGGATCACGTTCAAACGGTGGAATAGGTCATCGCGGAACTTACCTTCTTGCACCCGTAATTCCAGGTTCTGGTGGGTGGCGGCAATGATACGCACATCCACTTTTACCGGCGCATAGCCCCCAACGCGATAAAATTGACCATCCGCCAGCACGCGCAGCAAACGGGTTTGCACATCCAGCGGCATATCACCGATTTCATCCAGGAACAGCGTGCCGCCGTCGGCCTGTTCAAAGCGCCCTTGGCGGATCTGATTGGCACCGGTAAACGCGCCTTTCTCGTGGCCGAACAGTTCGGATTCGATCAGGTCTTTAGGGATCGCCGCCATATTCAGGGCGATAAACGGGGATTTGGCACGCGGGCTATGGCGGTGCAATGCATGGGCGACCAGTTCTTTACCGGTTCCCGATTCCCCGTTGATCAACACGCTGATGGATGAACGTGACAGGCGGCCAATAATGCGGAACACGTCCTGCATCGCTGGCGCTTCACCGATAATATCGGCTGCCGGATCGCTAACCGGCTGGCTACGCGCCGGTTGCTGCTGTTCCTGATAATGGCTGATGGCGCGCTCTACCAGCGCGACGGCTTCGTCAATATCAAAGGGTTTCGGCAGGTAGTCAAATGCACCTTGCTGATAGGCGCTGACGGCGGCATCCAGATCTGAATGCGCGGTCATTATGATGACCGGAAGCATCGGATGGCGCTGTTTTATCTGCTTAAGCAGCGCCAAACCGTCCATACCCGGCATGCGAATGTCGGACAGCAACACATCGGGAGTTTGTGTGGCAAGTTGCTCCAGTACTTCATGGCCACTCTCAAAGGTGACGCAGCTTACACCAGCTCCAGTGAGCGCGCGTTCAAGCACCCAGCGGATGGAGCTATCGTCATCGACGATCCAGACTATCCCTCGTTGCATAGCGACCTCTACTTACGAATGGGCAGGTAAACCGAGAATTCGGTATGCCCTGGCCAACTGTTAAATTCAATTTTTCCGCAATGCTGATCGATAAGATTACGGGCGATAGATAATCCCAGGCCGGTTCCCCCCTCGCGGCCACTGACCATTGGGTAGAACAGGGTGTCTTGCAGCAGCGCCGGTACGCCAGGGCCGTCATCTTCGATATCAATGCGTGCTGCCAGCCGGTAGCGCGTGCCGTGCAGGGTGATCTGAAACGCGGTACGCGTACGCAGCGTGATGGTGCCACCGGCGTGGCCCAACGCCTGTAGGGCGTTGCGGGTGATGTTGAGCAAGATCTGTTCTATCTGGTCTGGATCGTGTGCCAGCTCTGGCAGGCTGGGGTCGTAATCACGCACCAGCGTGACGTTATCCGGTTTTTCCAACGACACCAATTGGCAAACGCGTTCCGCAACCTGATGAATACTCTGGGTAATATGCTGACCAGGCCGCTGTGGCCCCAGCAAGCGATCTACCAGATTACGCAGCCGATCGGCCTGCTCGATGATCACCTTGGTGTATTCGGTCAGCGCCGGATCGGGCAGCGCCTTGGCCAGCAACTGTGCTGCGCCACGCAGGCCACCGAGCGGATTTTTGATTTCATGTGCCAACCCGCGCACCAGATCGCGTGCTGCCACTTGCTGAGCATGCTGTAACTGTTCCTGGCTCAATCGGCGCTGATTATCCATCGGTGCCAGCTCGATCAGGATAAAGCCTTCAGGCAGCGCCTGGGCGGTCAAGGAGAGGATGTGCGCACGGCTATCGACCACCAGGGTCACTTCATTGTCAGTAAAGCCCTGGCCTGCATTGAGGCTCTCGCGCATCAGATCGATGTTCAGCGAAAAATAGCCCAGTAATTCAGGCAGTGGCGTACCGAAAAGTTTACGGGAACTTTGCGCCAGCAGTTGCTGCGCCGCCGGGTTGGCGTAGTGAACAGCAAGCCGGTCATCCAACAGCAGGATGCTATTGATCAGAGAATTGAGGATCTGCCCAGCATCGGGTAGCTTGCCAGTTGCCATACATGCCCTTCATCTTTCAAGGCACAGCGTTGTTGGCCGCCCTTGCTTACTCCAGTCACTTGGCCGACCAAGCATCCTGGGGATGCGTTCGGTTGCCGCCTAGCTATACCATGGAACCTATTGGGTACAGAAGACGTCTGCACCTTTTTAGTGCATCCATCCTACTCCATCCTGCACTATCGCGGTATGAAATAGTTTTGCAGAAAATACGGTGGAGAAAAAAGCCCATCAGAGATGGGCTAAAAAGTTTCCACGGCAACAAAAAAACGGCAACTGAAACCGGTGCGCCATCCGCGGACAGCGCAGGGTATCATTTAAACGCTGTAGTACAGCTCGAACTCTACTGGGTGTGGCGTCATGCGAACGCGGTCCATCTCTTCTTTACGCAGTTCGATGTAAGCATCGATCGCGTCGTCAGTGAACACGCCACCACGGGTCAGGAACTCGCGGTCTTCGTTCAGTGCAGCCATCGCTTCGTCCAGTGAGCCAGCCACTTTTGGAATCTCAGCTTCTTCTTCCGGCGGCAGGTCATACAGGTTTTTGTCCATTGCATCGCCAGGATGGATCTTGTTGATCACGCCATCCAGACCAGCCATCAGCAGTGCTGCGAAGCACAGGTATGGGTTAGCCGCTGGATCAGGGAAGCGCGCTTCGATGCGGCGAGCTTTCGGGCTGGAAACCACTGGAATACGAATAGACGCTGAACGGTTACGGGCGGAGTAAGCCAACATCACCGGTGCTTCGTAACCTGGGACCAGACGCTTGTAAGAGTTGGTGGTCGGGTTAGCCAGGGCGTTGATCGCTTTAGCGTGCTTGATGATACCGCCGATGTAGAACAGGGCGATGTCAGACAGGCCGCCGTATTTGTCGCCAGCGAACAGGTTAGTACCGTTCTTGGACAGCGACATGTGGCAGTGCATACCGGAACCGTTGTCACCGAACATCGGTTTTGGCATAAAGGTCGCGGTTTTACCAAATGCGTGCGCCACGTTGTGCACCACGTATTTGTAGATTTGGATTTCGTCGGCTTTCTTGGTCATGGTGTTGAAGCGGGTTGCCACTTCGTTCTGACCTGCGGTGGCCACTTCATGGTGGTGAGCTTCAACCACCAGACCCATTTCTTCCATGGTCAAACACATGGTAGAACGGATGTCCTGTGAAGAGTCAACCGGTGGTACTGGGAAATAACCGCCTTTCACCGCCGGACGGTGGCCTTTGTTGCCGCCTTCGTATTTAGTGCTGGTGTTCCAGGCGCCTTCGATGTCATCGATGCTCACGTGGGAACCACGGATGCTGCTGCCGAAACGCACGTCGTCAAACAGGAAGAACTCTGGTTCTGGCCCAAACAGCACGGTGTCTGCAATGCCGGAAGATCGCAGGAAATCTTCTGCACGTTTGGAGATCGAACGCGGGTCACGGTCATAGCCCTGCATGGTGCCTGGCTCGAGGATGTCACAGCGAATGATCAGCGTGGTTTCTTCAAAGAACGGATCCAGAACCGCGGTGCTGGCGTCTGGCATCAGCACCATGTCAGATTCGTTGATGCCCTTCCAACCACCGATTGAGGAGCCGTCAAACATTTTGCCTTCTTCGAAGAAGTCGGCATTTACCTGATGAGCAGGGATGGTGACGTGTTGTTCTTTACCCTTGGTGTCAGTGAAGCGCAGGTCTACAAATTTCACTTCATGCTCATTCAGCATCGTTAAAACGTGTTCAGCGGACATACTTAACTCTCCCGGATTTATCGTTGTCGTCGTCGTGGAACGAATTTGTGGAAACTGGCTTGATTTCGCCTTGCGTAGACTAAAGCGAAAACTGTGCCAACTATTTTAAAAGCGCAATAATCGCCTTTCTGCGCGGGTTTTACCCATCCCTAGTATGCACCATGGGTGATGCAATGCACTGCTGTGGTGCAAATAATGCCTACTGGGGCACTTAAATGGTGCAAAACGTCATCAGTTGCTGCTTTTTGCACCGTGAATGAGATCACAAACTGACCTGTACACAGTTGTTTATAAGAGAGTGTTGTGATCTTGTTTAGTACCTCGCTTAATACGTGTACAATAGCGCGCTATTTCTAATGCCTGAGGCAAAGCTGTGATCGAAAATTTGCGTAACATCGCCATTATTGCCCACGTTGACCATGGTAAAACCACCCTGGTTGACAAGTTGCTGCAACAATCCGGTACTTTCGGAGAGCGTACAGAAGCAACTGAACGCGTAATGGACTCCAACGATTTGGAGAAAGAGCGTGGGATTACCATCCTCGCAAAAAACACCGCCATTAATTGGAAAGACTACCGCATCAACATCGTGGATACCCCAGGACACGCCGACTTCGGCGGTGAGGTTGAGCGAGTGATGTCAATGGTCGACTCGGTGCTGCTGGTCGTGGATGCGATGGATGGCCCAATGCCGCAAACCCGTTTCGTGACCAAGAAAGCGTTCGCTAACGGTCTGAAACCGATCGTGGTCATCAACAAGGTTGACCGCCCTGGCGCGCGTCCTGACTGGGTCGTTGATCAGGTCTTCGATCTGTTCGTTAACCTGGACGCCACCGACGAACAGCTCGATTTCCCAATCATCTATGCTTCTGCACTGCTGGGTATCGCAGGTCTCGACCATAACGAGATGGCCGAAGACATGACCCCGCTGTATCAGGCGATCGTTGACCACGTGTCTGCACCGCAGGTTGAGATGGATGCTCCATTCCAGATGCAAATCTCTCAGCTGGACTACAACAACTACGTTGGCGTGATCGGCATCGGCCGTATCAAGCGCGGTAAAGTGAAGCCTAACCAGCAAATCACTGTGGTCGACAGCGAAGGTAAAACCCGTAACGGTAAAATCGGTAAAGTGCTGACCCATATGGGTCTGGAGCGTATCGAAGCCACCGTTGCTGAAGCGGGCGACATCATCGCTATCACCGGTCTGGGTGAACTGAACATCTCCGATACCATCTGTGATGTGAACGCGGTAGAAGCACTGCCTGCGCTGTCGGTTGATGAACCGACCGTAAGCATGTTCTTTAACGTCAATACCTCACCGTTCTGCGGTAAAGAAGGCAAGTATGTGACTTCACGTCAGATCCTTGAGCGCCTGAACAAAGAACTGGTACACAATGTGGCATTGCGCGTTGAAGAAACGGCAGATGCTGATGCATTCCGCGTTTCAGGTCGTGGTGAACTTCACCTGTCGGTACTGATCGAGAACATGCGTCGTGAAGGTTTCGAACTGGCGGTTTCCCGTCCGAAAGTTATCTTCCGCGAAATCGATGGCCGCAAGCAGGAGCCATTCGAAAACGTGACTCTGGACATCGAAGAGCAGCATCAGGGTTCTGTGATGCAGGCGATGGGCGAGCGTAAAGCTGACCTGAAAAACATGGATCCTGATGGCAAGGGCCGTGTGCGTCTGGACTATGTGATCCCAAGCCGTGGTTTGATCGGTTTCCGTAACGAATTCATGACGATGACTTCCGGTACGGGTCTGCTGTACTCCACCTTCAGCCATTATGACGACGTGCGTCAAGGTGAAGTGGGTCAGCGTCAGAACGGCGTGCTGATCTCCAACGGCCAGGGTAAAGCGGTAGCATTCGCCCTGTTCGGTCTGCAAGATCGAGGCAAGCTGTTCCTGGGCCATGGCGCAGAAGTGTATGAAGGCCAGATCATCGGTATTCACTCACGTTCTAACGACCTGACCGTGAACTGCCTGACCGGTAAAAAGCTGACCAACATGCGTGCTTCTGGTACTGACGAAGCAACTACCCTGGTTCCTGCCATCAAGATGTCTCTGGAGCAAGCTCTGGAATTTATCGATGATGACGAACTGGTAGAAGTGACGCCAACCTCGATCCGTATCCGTAAGCGTCACCTGACGGAAAATGATCGTAAGCGTGCAAGCCGCGGTCCTAAAGAAGCTTAATCAGCTGATTTAATCCGCAATGCTTAGGGCGCGTAAAGGCGCCCTGAGTTTTTTCCTCAGTCTTTCCCCCGTTTCTGCGGCGTGTCGTGCGCTTTTCCTCCTTGTTCCCTGTTCAGCCTTAACTTTTCCCGTTACAGTAAAATCTCACTGGCCCATCAGGAGAGGACTATGCTGTATATCTTTGATTTAGGTAATGTGATCGTCGATATCGATTTCAAACGTGTGCTGGGAGTGTGGAGCAATCTGAGCGGTACACCGCTGGCGATATTGACCGATCGTTTCAGCATGGGCGAAGTCTTCCAGCAGCACGAACGCGGTGAAATCAGCGACGAAGATTTTGCCGCTAAACTGTGTGATGAGATGGGAGTTGCGCTCAGTTTCGAACAGTTTGCCACTGGTTGGCAGGCGGTGTTTGTCGCCCTGCGCCCGGAAGTGATCGACATTATGCATCGCTTGCGCAATGAAGGGCACCGTGTAGTGGTGCTGTCGAATACCAACCGTCTGCACTGCAACTACTGGCCGCAACACTACCCGCAGGTTGCCGAAGCTGCCGATCATATGTACCTGTCGCAAGACATCGGTATGCGTAAACCCGACGCCAATATTTATCAGCATGTGCTGGCTGCGGAAAATACTCCGGCGGATCAGGCGGTGTTTTTTGACGACGTCGCCGCTAACGTGGCAGCGGCTGAAGCGTTGGGGATCAAAGCGGTGCAGGTGACCGATCGGCAGGTTATTCCAGTGTATTTTGCTCAATGACCACCGCGCGTTATACCCGTTATACTTCAAGCTGCTTGGGTGTTGGCTGCGTGCTGTCGCCCCAGTCACATAGTTATCTATGCTCCTGGGTTCCCCAGCGCTTGCCGCCTACAAGCAACTCGAATTATTTTGGGTATAAGCTTAAGGCGTAGGGCTCGATCTCAAGGAGTGGATATGTCGTTTTTCCGCCGAAAAAAGCTGCCTGCGTCGCTTAAGCCCGGAGTGACCTTCGGGCGGTTGCTGATGAAGCGTATCGATAGCGATGGCCTGACCATGCTGGCAGGCCATCTGGCCTATGTTTCTCTGCTCTCGCTGGTGCCGTTGGTCACCGTGGTGTTTGCGCTGTTTGCCGCCTTTCCGATGTTTTCGGACATCAGCGTTCAGTTGAAAAGCTTTATTTTCTCTAACTTTATGCCTGCTGCCGGCAACGTGATTCAACAGTACCTCGAGCAGTTTGTCGCCAACTCTAGCAGGATGACGGCGGTAGGGGCCTGCGGTTTGATTATCACCGCGTTATTGTTGATCTCCTCGGTGGATTCCGTGCTGAACACCATTTGGCGCAGCAAAAATAAACGCCCGATCGTGTTTTCCTTTGCCGTTTACTGGATGGTGCTGACATTGGGGCCACTGTTGGTAGGGGCCAGCATGGCGATCAGCTCTTATCTGCTGTCGCTGAAATGGCTGGCACAGACCGGCGTCAACGATCTGCTCGATGATGTGTTACGCATTTTTCCGCTGCTGCTTTCGTGGGTATCCTTCTGGTTGCTGTACAGCATCGTCCCCACCGTGCGGGTACCGCCGAAGGATGCGCTGGTCGGTGCGCTGGTAGCCGGGGTGCTGTTCGAACTGGGCAAGAAGGCTTTTGCGTTTTACGTCACCATGTTCCCGTCTTATCAACTGATCTATGGCGTGTTGGCGGTGATCCCCATTTTATTCCTATGGGTGTATTGGAGCTGGTGTATCGTGTTACTCGGTGCTGAAATCACCGTCACGTTGGGTGAGTATCGTCTTTATCAGCAACAGCAAAAACGGCAGCAGGAAGAGCATTTATGATTGCGTTAATTCAGCGGGTGTTAAACGCCAGCGTGGTGGTTGAAGGTGAAACGGTAGGCAAAATTGGCCCTGGTTTGTTAGTGTTATTGGGCGTTGAGGCGGATGATAACGAACAAAAAGCTGAACGCCTGTGCGAGCGGGTGCTGGGATACCGCATCTTTGGCGATGAGAACGACAAGATGAATCTCAACGTACAGCAGGCCGGTGGCAGCGTGCTGGTGGTGTCGCAGTTTACGCTGGTGGCCGACACCGAGAGAGGCATGCGCCCGAGTTTTTCGCGCGGTGCGGCACCGATCGATGCCGATCGTTTGTATCAATATTTTGTTGGCCAGTGCCGTGAGCGCGGTGTGGAAACCCAGACCGGAGAGTTTGCCGCCGACATGAAAGTGGCGCTGGTGAACGATGGGCCGGTGACGTTCTGGCTGCAAGTGTAAGCATGATAAGAGAGAAGGCGTCTATGTATCACCTACGAGTCCCCGTAACAGAACAAGAACTGAAATCGTATTACCAGTTTCGCTGGGAGATGCTGCGCAAGCCGTTACATCAGCCAGTGGGTTCGGAAAAGGATGCCTACGACGCCATGGCGCACCATCAGATGGTGGTGGACGAGAATGGCAAGATTGTGGCGATTGGGCGGTTGTATATCAATGCCGACAATGAAGCCGCTATCCGCTTTCTGGCGGTTGACCCTACGGTACAAGACAAAGGCCTGGGTACGCCGGTGGCGATGACCCTGGAGTCGGTCGCGCGTCAGGAAGGGGTAAAGCGGGTGGTGTGTAGCGCGCGTGAAGATGCCGTCGATTTCTTTGCCAAACTTGGGTTTATCAATCAGGGCGAGATCACCGCCCCGCAAACCACCCCCATTCGTCACTACTTGATGATTAAACCGGTAGCCACGTTGGATGATATCCTGCATCGCCCTGACTGGTGCGGGCAACTTCAGCAGGCTTGGTACGAGTATATTCCGCTGAGCGAAAAGATGGGCGTGCGCATCAGCCAATATACCGGGCAGCGTTTTGTCACCACCATGCCGGAGGTGGGTAATCAGAACCCGCACCATACGCTGTTTGCCGGCAGCCTGTTTTCGCTGGCGACGCTAACCGCCTGGGGGTTGATCTGGCTGCTGCTGCGCGAGCGCCATCTGGGTGGCACCATTATTCTGGCGGATGCCCACATCCGTTATAGCAAACCGATCACCGGTCGCCCACGAGCGGTGGCGGATCTCAGCTCACTCAGTGGTGATCTTGCCCGTTTGGCCCGTGGCCGCCGGGCGCGCGTGCAGGCGGAAGTCCATTTGTTTGGGGATGAGGATAAAGGGGCAATCTTTGAAGGCACCTATATGGTGCTGCCTGCCGAACCGGATGAACCGTTAGACAAGGGCGGTTCAGAGGCGATAGCCAGTTAAAGATCAATTGCCGCAATGCTGGTCAGTTAAGCGAAAAACAGCATAAAGATGCAGCAAAGGCTGAAGGTGTGGCCCCCCCTCTCCCTGTGGGAGAGGGCCGGAGTGAGGGGCTTGTTGTGCAGAGGAGCCCCTCACCTAACAGGTTAGCTTTAACGAACGGTATTGCGCTTATGGCAGCTGTTGCTCCAGCGTTTGCCCTTCTTTGCTGGTAACCTGTAAGTGGCCCTGTAATGAGGATTTAAACGGTTCATCCCCGTTCAGCATCCCTTTCAACTGCAATTGCAGATTACCATCACCTTCCAACGGCACCTGTTGCCATCCCCATTGCTGTAAGGTGTTTAACGGCACCGAGCGCCCATCAAGAGATAGCGTAAACGGCTTGCCGGGTAACTGGCTGATATTGGCCTTGGCATCCAACAGGCCATCCGGCATAAAGGCGCTCAGTTCGGTAACGTTAATCTGTTGTGTATCGGCATCCAGCGCCAGAGAAGGGCGGCGAACGTCAACTTTGTTGAAGGTGGCATCGCTGCCGTTGAGCTTCAACGAGCCGGACCAGATGCCCCACTGATGATCGTTGGCCAGCAGTAGATTGCTGCCGTAACCATCCAATGCGGTGATCTGGAAAGGGAAATCCGGATTGATGTCGATAATCAGATTACGATTGGTCGTCAGTTTGCCGATATACACTTGCGCTAACCAGCTTGGCAGCGGTTGCAACCATAGCGCCCGCCAATTGTTTGGCAACGTATATTCCAGCGCGGCCATGGCCACTTCATCGAGTTGCAACCGCTTGTCGGCGCGCAGCCAACTACCGGAGGTGCGTAACAGCCCACCCTCCCAACGGGTGGTGAACTGTTGAATGGTGATACCGGCCGGAGAAAGCTGCATATTGATGATCGGATCGACCAGATGGAAACTGCCATGGATGAGATCGCCCGCGTTAAAGCTAAGCGTTCCATCCTGGCTGCTCCAGTCACCCTGTTCGAAGGTGACGTTTTGCAGCGATAAATCGAGATCGTTAATTGCCCACTCTTTCCCTTCCAGGCGTGCATCGATCAAATCAAAGCGCTTCACCGTAATCGGTGGCAGTGTGGTGATGTGTTCCCAGAGTTGCTCCAGCGTCAGCGCGGTTTGCAGGCGTACATTACTCAGGCGCAGGCGCTCTACCAGCCAACTACCGTCTGCGGCCCGGCTGGCCACCCCGGTCAGATCGCCTTGGGCCAAGTCAGCCCCGAAATCGCTTAAGATCAGTTGGTCTTGCTTGATTTCACCTTGCACCAACACCTGTGAGGCAGGAACACCGTTCAAGACCATCAAACCGGCGCTGAACTGGAACTGGTTGTTTTCACCCAGCACATGGGCAGTGGTCGGCTGCCAAGGAGTGACACCGGCATTCACTTTTTGCGCATTCAACCGCCAGTTTGCATCATTGGACTGCAACGCCATATTACTCAGTTGCAGCGTATCGGCCTGGATCGGCAAGGAGACGCCCTGCTGTGATTGGATATTGAGCGTCCCGTCGCGCAGCGTCACGCTGCCGAAGTAACCTGGCTCAGTGATCTGCCGTAGGCTGAAGGCAAAATCCACCTGCTTGGCGGCCAGCACCTGAGGCTGGTTAGCCTGAGCCAATGTGACCTCTTCCAGCGTGATTTGCCCTGGCTTACTCCATGAATGGGTGATTTTTTCCACCGATAGGCGGTATTCACTGTTATTGCTTATCCAACGGCTCATCCAGCCCGCAGCCCAGCGTGTTTGCCCCAAGACGTATAGCAGCACCACGGCGAGCACAGCCAGCAGTAACAACGTCAGCAACAGTTTTCCGATAAATTTCATCGTCCGAATCCGTAGCGGTCAGAAAAGATACCCTGTTTATGCCGTAATTAGGCCGTCAGCTCAAGTGCAATAGCCTGAAAGACAATAAAAAAACGGCCAATAGCGCTTCTGCTAACGGCCGTTTTACCACTTAGGGTCGGATTGGTTATTTTTCCTGCGGGAACAGCAGGTTTAACACAATGGCGGTGATCCCACCGGCGGCGATGCCAGAAGAGAACAGGGTTTTCAGCCAATCCGGTGCAAACTGCAGGATCAGTGGTTGCTGAGAAACGCCCATCCCAACGGCCAGCGACAGCGCCATAATCATGATCGCACGGCGGTTCAGGGTCTCGCGGGACACGATACGCACACCCGAGGCGGCAATGGTACCGAACATCACGATGGTGGCGCCACCCAGCACCGGTTCTGGGATATGCAGCACAATACCGGCGACCGCTGGGAACAGCCCCAGCACGATCAGCATCAAGGCAACCACGAAACCGACGTAGCGGCTGGCTACGCCAGTCAGTTGGATCACGCCGTTGTTCTGACCGAAGCAGGAGTTCGGGAAAGTGTTGAATACGGCCGACAGCATCGAGTTCAGGCCGTTAGCCAGCACACCGCCTTTAAGCCGCTTCATATATAGCGGGCCGCTGACCGGTTGTTCGGAAACGTCGGAAGTTGCCGTAATGTCACCAATTGTCTCCAACGAGGTCACCATAAAGATTAGCATCAGCGGTAGCAGCAGGTTCCAGTCAAAGCCCAAACCGTAATACAGCGGTGTTGGGATGTTGATCATGGCCGTATTGGTGGCGGGTTGGGTTTCTGGCAGCATGTCCATCGCCCAGGCCAGCAGATAACCCACGGCCATGGCGATCACCAGCGAAGCCACGCGCAGGTAAGGATTGCGCTGGCGGTTAAGCAGAATGATCACCACCAGTACTACGCCAGCCAGCAACAGGTTTTTCGGTGCGCCAAAAGTATGGTCGTTCATGGCTGCGTAGCCACCGCCAATGGACGTCAGACCCACCTGAATCAGCGACAGGCCGATGATCATCACTACAATACCGGATACCAGCGGGGTGATAATGCGGCGCGCCAGATGCAGCACCCTCGAGAGCAGGATTTCAGTACAGGAAGCCACCATCAGTGTGCCGAACAGCGCCGCCATCATGGTTGGCACGTCGGCACCGCCGTTTTTCAACGCCAGCCCGCCCATAATCAGCGGAGAGACAAAGTTAAAGCTGGTGCCCTGAATCGATAGCAGACCAGAACCCACCGGGCCCCAGGTTTTGATTTGCAGAATCGAGGCCAAACCTGAAGCAAACAGCGACATGCTGATAATGTGCTGCGTATCCTGCGCGGGCAGGCCAAGTGCCTGGCAGATCAACAGGGCTGGGGTGATCACGGCAACAAACATCGCCAGCAGATGCTGACCGGCGGCAAACAGGGTTTGCGGCAACGGCGGGCGATCTTCCAGGCGATAAATCAGTTCACTGGTGCGTGGAGCGGTTGCTGATGCCTGTTGCGCGGTATCAAGCTCAGCGGATTGGATGGACATGGTGTAGCATTCCCTGAAGCGGCAAAGGAAGCATTTTAATGATCCGTATCACAAAAGCAAACGGTTGCGCATTAATATTTTTGCCAAATTTAGCCTTATGAAAGTCACATTTTCATTCGTTTTTTCTTTTGTTGTTAGTCTTTTCCACTGATAATCGACCACTCATCGAGTTAAAAGCCTGACTAAAATTATGGTTTATAATTTATTGTATATCGATTCTGACACGGAGTACCTGAGATGTTCCATCTCGATACCTATGGCACTTTAGTTGCTGCCACGCTGGTTTTGCTCCTTGGGGGCAAATGTGTACGATCCATTCCTTTGTTGAGAAAATATACTATTCCGGCCCCGGTGGCGGGCGGTTTACTGGTGGCGTTGTTGTTGTTACTGGTGAAAAAAACCGTCGACTGGGAAGTTAGCTTTGATATGTCGCTAAGAGATCCCTTGATGCTGGCCTTTTTCGCCACCATCGGCCTGAATGCTAACCTGGCGCGTTTACGGGCAGGGGGCAAGGCGCTGTTTGTGTTCGTGTTTGTCGTGCTGGGCCTGCTGTTGGTGCAGAACGCCATTGGTATTGGCATGGCGAAAATACTCGGCTTGAATCCGCTGATGGGGCTGATTGCTGGTTCAATTACGCTTTCTGGCGGCCATGGCACCGGCGCTGCCTGGAGTAAGGTGTTCATCGAACGCTATGGTTTTGAGAATGCGACAGAAGTCGCGATAGCCTGCGCCACCTTTGGTCTGGTGCTGGGTGGGCTGATCGGCGGCCCGGTGGCGCGTTATCTGGTGAAACATTCTTCAACCCCGGAAGGAAACCCCGAAGACAGCGTGCAGCCAAGCGGTTTTGAAAAGCCGGAAAGTGGCCGCCTAATCACCTCGCTGGTGATGATCGAAACCATTGCCATGATCGCTATCTGCCTGAGCCTCGGGAAATTTATATTTGGGTTACTGAATGGTAGCGCCTTCGAACTGCCCACGTTTGTTTGTGTGCTGTTTGTGGGGGTGATCCTCAGCAACACGCTGTCGGCTACCGGTTTTTATACGGTGTTTGAGCGCGCCGTTTCGGTGTTGGGCAACGTCAGCTTGTCTCTGTTTCGTGTACTTCCGGTGAACTCGTATTTTCATAATAATTTCAGCAGGTAATATCGGCACCATCCTCCACTGACACAAGGGTGTTTACCGATGCAAAAACAACGATGGTTCATTGACCAGAAAAAA
>Ga0114969_10001248_pt1 | contig 21664 bp, 18 predicted proteins | sample M_130807_MF_Meta_FD_87316 | JGI IMG/M metagenome (GOLD analysis project Ga0114969, IMG submission 87316) | Freshwater microbial communities from Lake Montjoie, Canada to study carbon cycling - M_130807_MF_MetaG | ecosystem: Environmental > Aquatic > Freshwater > Lake | place: Lake Montjoie...
ATGATCGACGTGCCTCCCCCGGTCGCCAGCGTCCGTCCGGAACGATGCCACGCGAGCTCGCGTACCTTGGACTCGTAGCCCGACATCGCGAGTTCCTCGCCGGGCCGATACGGTTGCTCCCAGATCTGGACCGCGTTGTCCTGCGTCCCGCCGACCACCCAGCGGTCGTCCGGCGACCACGACACCGAGATCACCGAAGTCTTCCACGGCAAGAGCCCCGCCGGCGCGGATTGCGCGACGTCGTAGAGGTGCACGCCCCCGTAGCAAGCCGCGGCAAGGCGGAGTCCGTCGGGGCGCCACGCGAGCCCGCTCAGCGTGCTCCGGTGATCCCGGAACTGTCCCGCGACACCCCGGTCGGCATGCCAGAGCGTCAGGATCCGTCCCGCGCCCGCCGCCAGCCAGTCGCCGCTTGGCGACCAAACGAGTTGTTCCACCCAAGCCGCTCCCGCCGCGAAGTCGCCCGCCGGCTTCCCGTCGCGTGGGTCCCAGAACCGGACGGTGCCATCCTGGCCGGCACTGGCCACCAGCGGGCGGCGGGGATGCCACGCGGCGCGGAAGGTTCCGCCTTCGTGCCCCGGCAGGCCGCGTTCGTCGGAACCGTTGGCCCCAACGATCCAGAGCCGGCCGTCCACGCCCGCGACGACGAATTCGTCGGACGCGGGCGACCACGACACCGACGCGACCGCATCCGGCAGTTTCCGGGTCCAATCCGCCGCGCGCAGCGGGATCGATGTTGGCGAGGGCATCGTGGGATCAGGCCAGACAACGGCGGAAACCGGTGTTCAGCGCGTCGCGGTCGAGGTTCCGGCCGATGAACACGATCTGGCTGCGGCGGATTTCCCCATCCTTCCACGGGCGGTCCGCCTTGCCTTCGAAAAGCATGTGGACGCCTTGGAACACGAACCGGTTCGCGGTTCCTTTCAGGTTGAGGATGCCTTTCATCCGGAAGATGTCCTGGCCCTTGGTCTGCAGCAGTTCGCTCAGCCAGGCGTTGAGTTTCTTGGGGTCGAGTTCGCGGGCCTCCTCGATGCCCACGCTGCTCACCGTCTCGTCGTGGGTATGGTCGTGCCCATGCCCGCCGTGGGTGTGCTCGTGGGAAGGTTCGATCTTTGTCCCGTCCCGGAGCAAGGCCCCCTCGAACTCGTCGAGTCCGTGCTGGGTGAACAGCGCGTAGTTCCCGTGCTCGGCGATCGCCACCCGGAATTCGCTCCGCCCACTGCCGAGCATCAGCTTGTGCGCCTTCTTCCCGGGCTTGATCACCCCGCCGGACCGCACCCCCATCGCGATCTGCCCGAAGGCCTGCGCGGCGATGCTCTCGGCTTCGTGCAAAGCCTCGTGCAATCCCCCGACGCAATGCTCGCCATCGCCATGCCCGTGGTCATGGCCGTGTTCGTGATCGTGGCCTTCCTTGTGGTCATGGCCGTGCTCGTCGCCATGCCCGTGATCGTGGCCGTGTTCCTCGCCGGGCGGATGGTCATGGTCGCATTTCGCGTGGTCATGCGCATCCAATTGCAACAACACCACGCCCATCACCGGATCCGGCCCCGGCTCGAGCCGCAACACGTGCTCGCCGGCATCCAAATGGTACGCCCCGCTCCATTCGAACGGCAGGTCCCGGTCCAGGAATCCCGGTTCCAAGGTCAGCTTGTGGTCCAGGTCGAACGCGTGGATGTCCAGGACCATCTCCACCGCCAGATCGCTCTGGGTCGTGCGGTGGATCTCCGCCACCGCGTTCATCGAACGGATGCGGTGCTCGAGTTGCTCGAGTTCGGCGGGCGTCGCCAAATCGACCTTGTTCAGCAGGATCCGGTCGGCGAAAGCGATCTGTTCCTTGGCTTCGGGCGCGTCGTCGATGTGCAAACCGATGTGCTTCGCATCCACGACCGTGACGATGCCGTCGAGCCGGAACCCCGCCTTCACCTCGTCGTCGGTGAAGAACGTCTGCGCCACCGGTCCGGGATCCGCCAATCCCGTCGTCTCCACCAGGATGTAATCGAAGCGATCGCGTCGCTTCAGCAGCTGCCCGAGGATCCGGATGAGGTCGCCGCGCACCGTGCAGCAGAGACAACCGTTGTTCATCTCGAAGATCTCCTCGTCGGCATTGATCACGAGGGCGTTGTCGATCCCGATCTCGCCGTACTCGTTCTCGATGACCGCGATGCGCTTGCCGTGCCGCGCGGTGAGGATGCGGTTGAGGAGCGTCGTTTTTCCGGCGCCAAGGAATCCGGTGAGGACGGTGACCGGTATGCGGGTGTCGGTATTGGCCATAATGCAGCGAGAACGGCCAGCCTATGCGTTGCCGGGCCCCGTGGCAAACGTGTCGACGGCGAACCTGAAAACTCCAACTCCCCGTTGCCCCCCGGGGTTGCCTCGACCAATGTCCGGCGTCTTGAACGGCGCGACTGCCCACGGATGGACCGAGGAACCGCGACGGTGGAATCGTTCCCCGTTGCTGTGGGCCCTGCTTGTCTCCATCGGTCTCCACGTTGCCGGGATTGTCGGTTGGGAAAGCGCCCGGCTGCTCGTCCGCGCCTTTCCCACCCTGTTTCCCCAGTGGGTCCGCGAGACCGTCCTGCCCAAGCAGGAGATCGCTCGCCCCGACGCGTTGAAACCGGATCCCGCCCGTCCGCGGCCACCGGCCGAGGAAGACGTCGAGATTCCCCTCACGTTCATCGAGGTCGATCCGTCGTTGGCCACCAAGGACGCCCCCAAGGCCACCAGGCTGTATTCCACGGAAAACACCCGCGCGGCCAACCCCGGTCCGCCGAAGCCGAAAGCCACCCAACCGCGGATCGAGGGCAAACGTCCCGATATCCCGCGCACGATGGACATCGCGAAGCCGACACCGCCGGCCCCCGCGCCGGCTCCTGCCGCGCCCGCGCCGGAAACCGCCAAGCCGCCCGCCCCGGCCGCCCCCGAGGCGAAGCCGCAGCCTGCCCGCATCGCCCAGGAACGCGTCGAAAAGCAGGATTCCGGCGGTCTCAAGCCCGGCGAGGCGCAGTTGGCCAAGGCGAATCCCGACGCCGTCGTTCCCCGTCCCCAACCGCGACGGGATCCGCGCGAGGCGCAGGTGCCGCAACCCGAGCAACTCGCCCAACCCGAGTTGCAGCCGGTCCGAAGGCCGATCAAACGCCTCGCCGAGGCCCGGGAGCAAAAAGGCATCATCGTCGGCGAGAAGATGCAGCAGGAGGGCGGTGTCGAGCGCCTCGCCATCGAGTCGTCCATGGATGTCCGGGCGTCGCCCTACGGCAATTACGACCGGGCGTTCATCGCCGCGGTGCAGCAACGGTGGTACGCGCTGCTGCAGGAGCATCACTACGCCTTCGAACGCGGCGGGAAGGTGACCCTGAAGTTCAAGCTGCGTTCCGACGGCGCCGTCGCCGACATGACCCAAGTGGAGTCGGAGGTCGGCGACGTCTGGGCGTTCCTCTGCGAAAGCGCCATCCTCACCCAGTCGCCCTTTGCCCGTTGGCCGGTCGAAATGCGCCGCATGGTGGGCGCCGACACGCGCGAGGTTACCTTCACGTTCCACTATTACCTCTAGCCGGGTGGCCCGGTGCCGGGCATCCACATCGACCCGCCGGATGCGGCGCACCCGCGTTCATCGGACCGAGGGTTCGAGGTTGTCGCCCGGGCTCACCCTGAGTCGCTCCGCGTCGCCGCCCGACGCGGGGGCCAGGCGTTGGCCATCGGGCGACCAAGCGGGCAGCCCGTCCAGTGCCGGATGCCGGGTCAGTCGGGTGGCCTCCACGCCGAACAGGTCCGTCAGAGGGACCTCGCGGTCGCCAGGATCGCCGCCGCCGCTCGGTCGCAGGCTCCCGGCAATCCCAGCGAATCGACCACCCGACCCAAGGCCGCCCGGCTTTCTGCCAGCGCCCCCGGGTCGCGGAGCAGCGCCAACGCCGCCTCGGCAATCGCCCCCGGCGTCGCCGCGTCCTGGATGAACTCCGGCATCACCACCCCGTCCGCCAGCAGGTTCGGCATCGCCAGATACTTGACCCGGATCAGCCGCCGCCCGATCTCGTAGGTGCTCCACGAGGTCCGGTACAACGCCACCGTCGGCACCCCGTACCAGGCGCATTCCAAGGTGACCGTGCCCGTCGATGCCAAGGCGAGCGTCGCCGCCGACAAGGCGTCCGACAGACCCCCGACTTCCGCCGCCGGCATCGCCAGGCCCTCGCGCCCCGCGATGGCCCGGGCTTGGTCCGCGAGCGACGCGTTCGGCAGGACGAGCCGGGCCTCGACCGCAAATCCCTGCCGGATCCGTTCGAGCGCGCGGAGCAGCACCGGCAGGTGGCGTTCCAATTCCCCGGGCCGGCTTCCCGGCAAGAGCACGATCCGGGCGGGCCCCGGCACGGAACGGGGTTCGGGCCGCCGGCCACCGTGGCGATCGACCAGCGGGTGCCCGACGAACTCGAAGGGAACCCCGGGGGCATGGCGCGCATACCACGCCTTCTCGAACGGCAGGATCCCCAGCAACAGATCGTGGTTTTCCTCGAGCACCCGCGCGCGGCCGGGCCGGGAGGCCCACACCTGGGGCGATACGAATTGCACGATGCGCGGCTGCCAATCCGTGCCCCGCGTCCGGCGGCGCAGCGCCTTCGCGAAGCGAAGGTTGAACCCGCCATAATCGATGCCCACGACGAAGTCCGGGCGCAGTTCCAGCGCCCGCCGCATCAGGTCGTCGAAAATCCGTCGGAAGGCCGCGTATTTCCGGATCGCTTCCCAAAGTCCGATCACCGAGTGGCGGGTGAGATCGACGAGGAGTTCCGCGCCGGCCCCGGCAAGGTGTTCGCCACCCGCCGCCACGAACGACGGCTCGAGGCCAAGCGCCGGCGCCGCGCGGCGAATCGCGCCGACCAACTCGGACGCGAGTTGGTCGCCGCTCGGTTCCCCCGCGATCAGCATGAATCGGCACGCGCGCACGGGCGGTACCCTGTGCCAAGGTGCGCCGCGGGTCGAGGAGTCGGTGGACCCTCGCCGCCCCCCGAATCCCCGCTTGGGATTCGCGTTCGCCCTTGTCTAGGCTCGCCCCCATGCACGCCGGTGCCCGACCAATCCCCGCGCGAAACACCGCATGAACGACGGATCCGAACCGATGCCGTCCCGGGCCCAACCCCGCGGACAGGGACGCATCCTGGTGGTGCGCGGCGGCGCGCTGGGCGACTTCATCCTGACGTTGCCGGTGCTCGCCGCGTTGAAGCGCTCGTTTCCCGACGCGCACCTCGAAGTGCTCGGATATCCCAAGCCGGCGTCGCTCGCCCTCGCGGCGGGCCTGGCGGACGCGGTGCGGCCTTTGGAATCGCGCGCCTTGGCGGGGTTTTTCGCGGGGCAGGGCGCCTTGTCCCCGGAGTGGTCGGCCTACTTCGCCGGCTTCCATGTCGTCCTCAGCTTCCTCTACGATCCCGACCGTCTCTTCCGCGAGAACGTCGGGCGCGTCAGCCGCGCGCAGTACATTGCCGGACCGCACCGTCCCAACGAGGGCGCCGCTTCCCACGCCACCGAACAGTTGATGGTGCCCCTGCAACGTTTCGCGATCTTCGATGCCGATCCGATCCCGCGCCTCGGCATGGCCGGCCTTCCGGCGGCGGCGGGGTCCGGCACCCGCGTGGCGGTCCATGTGGGAAGCGGTTCGGAAACCAAGAACTGGCCCGAGCCTCTCTGGGCGGAGTTGCTGGCCACCTGGGTGGGCTCCACCGACTGGCGGATCGTGTTGGTCGGCGGCGAGGCGGAGGTGGAACGCGTCGAACGGTTGCGCCGCGCCTTGCCCGCCGACCGCTGCGAGGTCCACCTCAACCGCCCGCTCCCGGAACTCGCCCGCGAACTGGCCGGGTGCGCCTTTTTCGTCGGCCACGATTCGGGCATCTCGCATCTCGCCGCCGCGGCCGGCACCCGGGGACTCGTGTTGTGGGGCCCGACCAACGAGACCGTCTGGCGCCCCCTCAGCGACCGTTTCCTGACCCTGCGCCATGCCGGCGGACTTCCGAACCTGCCCGTCGCGGTCGTCGATGCCCGCGTTCGCGAGTGCGTCGGCGTCGCCTGACGGCCCGGCGCGCGCGGCCCCTCGCGGACCCGCCGCCGGAATCACTTCCCCGGGCGCCACCCCAACTCGACGTCCTTCGTCGTCTCCAGTTCGAGGAAAAGCCTGCCGGGATCGGTCTCGAACCGATGGGCGGCATCCGACGTCGCGTCCTTGCCCCCGATCCGGATCCGCGTCGGCCGGGCACAACCGCCCACCAGGATCTGGTACTTGCCGCGCGGCCAACCCTCGACCCGGAACCGAAGGGTCTCCCCCGAGTCCCCAACCTCCAGGATCCGCCCCGGGGCCGTCACCCACAGTCCATGGCGTCGGAACACCCGCTCGTCGTACACCGGCGGCAGCCCGTACGATTGGATCGCCAACGGAAGCAGCGTCGCCGGATTGATCGGGACCGGATTCCGCTGTTGGGCGCGCAGGTCGTACGAGTCGGGAAGACAGCCCTGGAACTCGGGCTCGTCGGCCCGGTGCATCTGCTGGATCCCGGCCTTCGCGATGCCGTCGGCGAGCCGGATCCAAGGGCCTTTCGGGTCGTGCCGCGCGACCCGGCGGATCGCGTCGGCATAGACCAACCCACACCATTGCACGGGCAAACCGATCCAATTCGGCGCGACGAACTGCGTCGCGCCGAGCACCGGGATGGTGCTGTAGACCCCGACCGGACCCTGGGCAGGCGCGACCAGATAGACGAAGGGAACCCCGGTCCACGCCCAGTGGATCGCCTGCCCGAGCAAACCCGGGTCGCCGGTGAATTCGTACCCCAGGGTGTAGGCCCGCGCCAGATGCGCGCTCGCGAGGATGTCCGGGGTGTGCAACGGCACTTCCCAGGTCTGCGCGCCTCGCGGCACCCCGTCCCGATAGACGTCGAGCTTCCGGAGTTGGTCGATGCACCGGTCGACCAGGGCGCGGTCGCCGCTGGCCAGCGCGTTGTCCATGGCCGACACCAGCAGGGCCCCCGTCAATCCGTTGGCATGGTCGGCCCAGTGCGTCGAACCGAGCCTCGCGTTGTCGCCGGATGCCCGGAACGGGACCGTCCCGTCGGGCCGGAATCGCCCGAGGATTCCCCGGCACGTTTCCGCGGCGGCCACCGCCGCGGCCGGCGCCTCGCGCGATACCAACGCGGGCAATCCGTGGCGGACGTGACCGATCTGCGCGGCGTTGCGCAGCGCCGGTCGGACTTCCCCGAACGCGGCCTCGCTCGCCGCGTCGAGCCGCGCCGAGAGCGCCGGGTCCCGAACGTGCGCGGAAAGCCACGCCTCGTAGACCGCCGCGTCGGCCGCAGGGCCGGCATGGAAATTCCCGCCCACCGCGTGCCGGTAGCGGTTTCCCTCCCGGATCTTCGAATCGAGCCAGCCGTGCGCCGCCAGACGGAAATATTCCAGATCGGACAGGTCCGTCGCGATGGCCGCGGGCAGTCCGTGCCTCGAGAGGTATCCGCGCACGGCCGGCACCACCGTGCCGCCGGCGCCGCCGGACAACACCGCGTCCAGACGCAGCGTTAGTCCCGCCGCGAGGCGCCGCCCTTCGTAGGGCAATGCCGCGCCGTCCTCGCGGTACGCCGGATCCGCCCCCGGGAACTGGACGCACCACGCGTGGCCGCCCGACCCGAACGTCCGGTCCGGCGAATCGTGCAGCACGGACCAATCGGCACCGGAATCCCATTCCATGGCGAGCCACCGGCCGTCCCGCGACAACGCCGCCAGCGGAAAGGTCCGCTTCAGCGAATCGGGAACCAACCGGTTGGCCTGGGGCCCGGCCAGATCCCGTTCGGAACTGCTTTCCTCGTTTTCCAGATACTCGACGCCCGCGAGCAGGCCCTGAGTCTTGTTGGTACCGAACGAACCCACGCCCGGAAACAACGCCAGCATCGGCAACGCCAGCACGTCGCGGTCGGCGTCCACGGTCACGCGGGTCGTTACCGCGATCGCGCCGCCGCCGCGCACCGGCCGAAAGTCCTGTTCCCATGACCACGTTGCGCCGTCCGGATCGCGGTACCCAGCCCGCGTCCGGATGCCCCGTGCGTCGGCATGGAACCGGAACCCGCCGTCCTGGGACGCGGCCAGTTCGAACCATCTTGCCGTGCCGCCGCGGGTGTATCCGACCAGACCGCGCGGATGCCCGACGGCCATGGGCACGCCGTCGACCTCGATCCGGAACATCCCGGGACCGGAGCGGGAATGCCGGAGTGCAAGCCTGCCCGCCGCGAGCAGGGCGTCGTCGCCGTGGACCCGGAACTCGGGCGGCGCGGGCCATGCCGGTGCGATCGGCATGAGCCGCGGCGCGAACGCGATCGATCCGATCGTGCAATCGCCGCGCATGCCCGGCGGATCGAATCGGAGGCGCGTCCCGGGCCCAAGCGCCGGCATCGGGACCCGGAGGCTCGTCGTCTGGCCGCGCGGCACGTGGAACCGGACCGAATGTTCCTCGGAGGTCGGTCCCGGCCCGAACCAAAACACCTGCGCGCCCCCGCCGGCTTCCGACCGGATCCGGATCTCCATCCACAGCGGCACCGCCGCCGGATAGTCCCGCGCCGGACCGTGGATATAGGGGTCCGGGCCGGAAATCCCGATGCGAAGGCCGTCGGCGGTCGCCGCGAGCGGCCGGCTGTCGTGAACCGCGATCCATTCGCCGGCATCCCGCGCCGAATGGAAATCGAACGACGGGAAGTTTGCCGCGCCGGCGGTGATCCGGGCGACGACCAGCGCCGAGATCGCGAGAATCGTCGGGAGGAATCGGGGCACGGCCGACAGTCTACGAACCGCCGTCCGCGAAGGGAATCGCCGTCGATAAGTTCCGCTTGGGCGCGCGGCACGGGCAACGATAGGGTCCTCCCCGTGAACCGCGTCCGGATCAAGATCTGCGGCATCAAACGGGAGGACGATGCCCTGGCGGCCGTCCACGCCGGGGTGGACGCCCTTGGCTTCGTCTTCGTGCCGGGCACCCCGCGCTTCGTCGAACCGGCCGCCGCCCGGCGCATCATCGATCGCTTGCCCCCCTTCGTTGCCCGCGTCGGTCTGTTCGTGGATGCCGATGCCGAGACGATCGCCGCCACCCTGGCCGCGACGGGCATCGACACCGTGCAATTGCACGGCGAGGAAACGCCCGAGTTCGCGGAACAATGGCGCGGTCGGGCGAAGGTGATGAAGGCCTTCCGGATGCGGGGTCCCGAAACGCTCGAGTCGATGGAGCCTTACCGGCACGCCGTGGATGCCTGGTTGCTGGATGCCCACGTGCCCGGCGTCTCGGGCGGGACCGGCGCGCGGTTCGACTGGGACCTCGCCGTCGAGGCCTCGTGTCGCGGCGTGCCGATCGTGTTGGCCGGTGGTTTGCGGCCCGACAACGTCGCCGAAGCGGTCGCCCGCGTGCGTCCGTATGCCGTCGATGTTTCCAGCGGCGTCGAGAGCTCGCCGGGCCGGAAGGACGCCTCCAAGGTCCGGGCACTGGTGAAAGCCGTCCGCGCCGCCGACCGCGCGGGCTGAACCCTTTCGCGGCATCGCGCGCGGGAACGGCGTCGCGGCCTGCCCGCGGACCGATGGCCCCATCCAAAAAAACGATTGGGACCAAGCCGGGCCCGTGTTGCAGGCTCGGGCCATGGACGCAGGCGACATCCGCAAGATCCGCGAGGCGGGCTTCATCGACGAGGCGCGCGAGGCGGCGATCGTCCGGCACTTCCGCCTCGAGCACGAACGCAGCCGGTTGATGGTGGTGTTCGGGTTCCTTGGGGCCATTCTGGTCGCCGCCGGCTTGATCCTGCTGGTCGCTTCGAATTGGGATTCGATCCCGCGCTCGGTCCGCATCGGCGGCGGCATTGCCTTGCTGCTGGGCGCGCACGCCGCGGGATGGCGTCTGGACCGCGACGACTCGCATCCGGTGCTGTCGGCGTTGTGCCACCTGCTGGGCTCCGGGCTCTTCCTCGCGAACATCGCGTTGGTGGGCCAGACCTACAACCTGTCGTCCCGACCCCCGAACGCGCTGCTCCTCTGGTGGCTGGGGATCGCCCCGCTGGCGTGGATTCTCCGGTCCCGCGCGCAACACGTGCTCGGCTTGGCCGTGGCGGTCGCGTGGGTCGTGACCGAGATGAACCAGTCCGACAGCCTCTTGTACCTCGGGGGCGGCACGCGCCAACTCGTGGTCCTGCCGATGTTCGGCATTCTTTTCGGGGCGATCGGCCGGTTGCTCGGGCGTTGCGTGTATCCGGAGTTCGGCCCGCCGACCGAGAAATGCGGGCTGTTGATGCTGCACCTCGGCTCCGTCCCCTTTGCCGTCGGCGCCTATTACGCGTGGGATGGATCGCACGTCCCGGCCCCGGCCGTCCCCGCGGTGTTGTCCGCGATCTGTGTCGCCCTGTGGATCGCCGCGGCATGGCGTCCGGCACCCCACGAGTCCCGCACGTGGCGCAACGCCTGGCTCGGGGCGCAGGGCGTCTTGCTCGCGTTCCTGTGGTTCGTGTTCGCGGTGGCCCGTCACGACGGGCCGCCCGACCGCTCGTTTGGCCCGCATTGGATCGGCACCGGCCTCCTGTTCGCGCTTTGCCTGCTGCAGATCCGGGTGGGTGTCGACCGTGCCAGCCGGTTCTGGGTGAATCTCGCCCTGGCCTTCGCCGGGATCCACGTGGTGATCGCCTACATCCAGTTGCTGGGATCGATGCAGACCACGGGCACACTCTTCCTTTCCGCCGGCGCGTTGCTCATCGGGCTCACGGTGTTGCTGGAACGCCAACGACGCTCGCTCGCCGCCCGCATGCAATCTCGGTCGGATATCCTCCCGTGAAAAGAAACCTGCTTCTCCTGGTGGTGGGCCTGCAGGTGCTGTGGATCGTCGCCGTGTCCGCGGTGCAGGAGACCCGCCTCCGTACCGGGACGGTGATCCGACTCGAGACCCGGCCGGTCGATCCCCGCGACTTGTTGCGCGGCGACTTCGTGATCCTCGCGTACCCGGTGGGCACCGTCGCCCCGTCGTTGTTCCCGGGCGGAACCCCCCCGGAAACCACGGTGGGCTCGAAGGTCTGGGTGCGGTTGGGCACGACCAACGGATTCCATGTGGCGCGCGGGGCGTCGTTCGTGCCCTTGCGGGGCACCGCGGCGGAACCCGTCATGGCGGGAACCGTGAAAGCCGTTCACGGCGACGGCGCCTTCGACGTGGCGTACGGCTTGGAACGCTTCTATGTCCGGGAAGGAACCGGCAATCCGCATGGCAAACTCACGGTGGAGGCCTCGGTATCCGCCGCGGGCGACGCGACGATCCGCGAAGTCTACGTGGACGGCGTGCCCTACGCGAAGGCGATGGCGGCCGAGCGCCGGTGAGCATCGCCGGAAGCCGATCGACCCGTGGCCGGTGTCCCAAGGGGACGCTCCCACACCGATGCGAGAAGCACCCTCGCGGCCCCGCCGGCGCCCTGCCGCCTCGGCTCCATGGCGCTTCGCGCGAGGGGTTCGACATCGCGCCCGGGGCCGTGTCGCGATGCGACCCCGCCCCGAACGTTGAATCCAGCGGCGACCCCGGTCCCTATCGGGCGGACCGCCGGTACCATGCCGCCATCCGGGCCAATTGTTCCCCGACCGGTCCCATTTCAAGGTCGGGTACCAGCGTCCGGTCCAGCGTCTCGGGCGCCGCCGCCGGCGCGATGGGTATCGGATGCGACCACGTGCGGGCGATCCATTGCAGCAATTCGAGTTTCGAAACCGGTTGGCTCGATCCGGCCTGGAACAAGGGCATCGGGTATCGGTCGGGCCCGGCGATGATGCCCGCGGCCAATTCGGCCCAGGCCAGGGTGGTGATCCCGTTCCAGCGGTGGTTGGCGTAGCCGTTGACCGGTCCGGTCTGCCGCAGGAACCATCCCATCAATCCGTGACCAACGCCGAGTTCCGGCCCGATGATCGAAACCCGGATGACCCACGCGCGGCCGGGCATGGCGACCGCTTCGCCGAGGGCCTTGCTCCATCCGTAATCGTCGGTCGCATCGGCTTCGTCGTGGGTCGCGTAATGGCCGCGGGTGCCGGCGAAAATGCCGTCGGTGCTGGCGTGGACAAGCCGCTGGCCGGGACGGAGCCGGCGTCCGAGATGCAGGGGGAGGACGGTGTTGAGCAGGTGCAGGTCGGCGGCCGTGGTGGCCTTCCATGCCGCGAGTCCGATGGCATTCACCACCCAATCCGCACCGGAATCGCGGACTTCCTCCACGAGGGGATCCCGGGGGGCGCCGGTGAACCGCTTGTCGGAGGTCAGCACGCGGTGCCCGGCCTCGGCGAGGTGGCGGGCGACGACGTGGCCGAGCATGCCTTGGTGGCCGAGCACATGGATGGTCATGCGGTGTATGCGGCCGGGAGGTAACGGAACCCCGTGGATCGCGCGAGGAAAATGGCCGGGGCACGCCGACGCGGGCGGACCCTCGGGTGCGGGATCAGGGCGAGAGGGTCACGGCATAGACGGTGGCTCGCTCCAGATGCAGCCGGATCATGGCCCGGCCATGGGGCAGCGCACCCTCGGCCTGCCCGGTCCACCGTGCCTCGTGCCGCAATCCGTCGCCGCGCAGGGGCACCGCGTCCCCGCCCGCGAAGCCCCGCAACCGCCGCCCGTCCTCGCCGAGCAGTTCCACCCGCACGGCCCCGCCGGTGGCGTCCGCGTTCACGGTCAGGTGTCGGAACCCCTCGAGGTCGACCGGCTTCAGGGTGACCTGGCCGACGCCTTCCAACGGCTTGCGAAGGGTCGGCTCGGCACTCCGGTCCACCGGACGGATTCCCGCGAAACGGTCGCGCCGCAGGGTCGCGAAGCCAATGCCCGTGGTGAACGAATAGTCGTCGCCTCCCGTGGCGCCCCCCGAATAACCCCCGTAATAGAACCGGATCTCGTCCTCGAGCACCACCGGCGTGGCACAGGTCAGGACCGCCCCGCTGTCGAACCCGCGATCGCCGCCACGCGGCAGGACCAGGTTCCGCCGGAACGGGCGGTTCCACCGCAGACCGTCGCCACTGATGCCCAGTTCCACGTCGACCACGCCGCCGCCCTCCGCCCGGTTCAGGATCTGGATCAGGGCGAAGTACCGCCCGGCGTGCCAGAAGACCGGCGCGGTGTGAAATTCGAGCCCGGGCGGATCCGCGTCGTCCGGGGTCAGCAGGAGTCGCGGTGCCGACCAATGGACGAAATCCCGGCTCTCGGTCCGCCCGATCCCGTGTTTCCAGCCCATCCCGCCCGCGGGACCGTCGATCCACATCTTGCCGTAGATCGCGAACACGCCGCGCACCGGGTCGTAAAACGCGTCGGTGCCGTCCGATGCCGAGAGCGGGATGGCCCACGGCCGGTTGGTTTCGCCCACGAACGGGACCGGTTCCTCGTAGTCGCCGTAGAAGGCCCTCAACAGCGGCGCCTGGGAATGCTTGGTCCAATGGATCCCGTCCGGCGAAAAGGCCACGCAAAGGCCCGGGTATTCCTGCCCCTGGTCCCGCGCGAAGTCGAAATACGCCATCTTGTACCGGCGCGCCGGATCCGCCGCGGACGGATCGACGACCACCGAGGCCCCGTAGCGGTCCGACCGACCGCCGTTGGCCGTCAACACGATGTTCCCGCCCGGCCCGCCGTTGTAGTCGAAGAGATTGAGATCCGGTTTCGAGAAGCGGATGCCGTCGGCCGATTCGGCATAACAGACCACGCATCGCCGGGTGCGGTCCCGGGAGCGGTCACCCGAGAACGCCTGGTACCACAACTGATACTGCCCCGTGGCCGAGTCGCGGTGCACGCTCATCCAGCCGATGGCGATCTCCCACGGCTTTTCCCGGCCGTGGATCACCGGATTGCCCTTCCACCGTTCGAAGGACTGGGCGACGCGCCGCGTGCCCGAGCGGTACAGGACGTCGTCGTCGTCCGCCAACAGGATTGTCCGCGGTGCCGCGGGCTGCGCCGCGCGCAGTGCGGTGAAGCAGAGCGCGGCCGCGACCGCGAGGCGGGGCAGGGAACGGCGCCAACGCTCAATCCGGGACGGAATCGGGGACTTGCGGTTCATGGGAGGCTGGGGCGGATGCGGTCGGAGCCGGCCTTGGCCTTGCCGGCTTCCATGATGGCGATCCCTTCGGGACCGAATTTCGGGTGCCACTCGATCTTGTCGGTGGCGCTGACCAGAATGCCGTCGAGATGCTTTTCCAGCGCGAATCCGATCGGGACGTTGCCGCCCCGGTCGCGCAGGTCCGCCGCGACCGCCCTCTGCGTCTCGGGCGACAACGTCTCGAGGAAGGCCACGAATCGGTTGGTCGGGTTGGGATCGGATTCCGAGGTGTAGACATAGGCCCGGACGCCGGTGCCCGGACCGGACGGGGTGTCGATGGGAGGGACCGCGACGTCGGGGCCGGGGAACAAGGCGTGGGTTTTCAGGTTGTAATACCAGAGCGTTCCGCGGGGGCGCCGTTCCGCGGTGCAGGCGGAGGAATACAGCAGGAAGGAGGCGCCCGCGATCGCGAGGATCGCCACCACGGCGGTCAGTCTGGGCCAGCGGTCGAACATGGTGGGAGGGCGGGGGTGTTGTCGCTCGGACGCGGGGTGGACGCGCGGCGTCTCAGGGCAGCCGCTGGTTCGCCGCGACGCCGAGGGAGAAATGCCGCCACCAGTCCTGGTTGATGGGGTCGTTGGAGGCGACGCCGCCGGTGGACCGGGCGATCTCGCGGGTGCGGTCGGCGAACCACGCCGCATGGCCGTCGCCATGGACCACGTTGTATCCGGAGCGATGGCAGAGGTCGCCCATGCCGAGCATGAAGATATCGGCGCTCAGGGCGCCCTGGCCGAGTTGGGTGAGGCGGGTCGACCGGTCGAGTTCGGGCACCAGCAGGTAAACGTAGGAATTGTTGATGCCGTTGGCGCCGCCGGTGGTGTGGAGCGGGAAGTTCTTCTGCCATCCGAAGGGCCCGTCGTGGGCGAGGTTCCGCTCCTTCATCGAAGGACAATAGAACACCCGGGGCTCGCGGATATAATGCGGGTAGAGCTTTCCCAACCCGGTCAGCAAAGCGATGGCCTGCGATTCGGTCGCGGGAATCTGGCCGTCGGGGGACAGCGAGTAGGCAAAGCCGGACCGGGCCGGCAGTCGGTCGTCGTGGTCCTGCGCGTACAGGGAGAGGCCGATGGCCTGTTGGCGGAGGTTGTTGAGGCATTGCGAGCGCTTCCCGCGTTCCTTGGCCTTGCCGAGCGCCGGCAGCAGCAGGCTGGCCAGCACGGCGATGATGGCAATGACCACCAGTAATTCGACCAAGGTGAAGCCCCTGCCGGAGGCGTGGCGTCCGGGCCGGCGGGTGGCGGTGGTTTCCATGGTGCGGATCGGCAAGGCGGTCGCGCGCGGACGATCACCGAGGGACGAGATGCAGCCTTCAACAGGGGGTTTCCCGCGTGCAACGCAAAATTGGGAGCCCGTCCGAAAACTCGACGGCCTGGACGCGCTCCTCTGCCCGGCCAAGGCCGGATGCCACTGCCACCTGCTCCCCAGGAACTTCCCGCCCCACAAGACGGTCTATCATGCCTTCGCGGCGTGGAACCGGGAGGCTGTCCTGGCGGCGCGCCACGACCGACTGCGGGCTTTCGCTCGGGAGCAGGCGGGACGCCGAAGCCGGCCCACAGCCGCGATCATCGATGGCCAAACGGTCCGGTCGCCTGGCTTGGCCGCGGAAGCGGGATACGACGCGGGCAAGAAGACCAAGGGACGCCAGCGCCACATCATGCCCGAGACTCTGGGCCGCATCCTCTCGATCCTGGCGACCCCGGCCGACCGTCCGGAGCACGGGGGCGCGAAGCCGAGGTTGGACGAGTCCCTGGGCCACCACGGTTGGCTGCGGAAGCTCTGGGTGGATGGTGGCCTTGGCAGTTAGGACATCGCCAACCCTGCAAAGGGACTCCGCGCCGGCATGGATGTGGAGGTGGTGAAACGGTCGGACCAGACGCAGGGATTCGAGGTGCTACCGGGGCGCTGGGCGGTGGAGCGGCCGTTCGGTTGGCTAATGCCATGCCGGCGCCCCATGAGGGATTGCGAACGGACTGTCCGGAGCGCGACCGGCCGGATTCACGCGGCAATGATCCGCATCATGCTTCGCCGGCTGGCGTGATCCCGAGGCAGTTGAGTCTTCGGACGGGCGCTCAATTCGGTGCGATGGGACAGGTGATGGAACCGGATGACCTCCCGGTACGGGTCGAGGAGGCGGGCATTGGGGTCGGGACGAAAGCGCGGCAACTGGCGCGGGCCCGTGGGAATCCCGGGATCCGGCGACAATCGGGAATAGGGCTTGCCAGCGGCCGCCGTGCTGTTATGCCCAAGATCATCGGGACTGTCTTTCATAAGGGTCTGCCGCCATGACACCTCCAAAAGCAGGGAAAGGTTGCCGATGCGGCCCTATGCCAATGGACTTGTCCAAAACCCGGGGATTGGCCCTCCTATGCCCAACAGCCCGGGCAATTCCCCGGGGAACGGGGGTCCTATGACCAAGTGCTTGGGCATACGGGGCAAATCCCGGCGTTATGACCAACCAGGCGCTTAGCCAGAATTCATGTTCGCCGTGACCTGCATGCGCAAACTCGCGATCTTCATTATCGGCGTTGCTGTGCTCTGTGGCCTTGCGGCTGCACTCGCCCTGAATCCTTTGACGCCATCCAGTGTGGCTATAGCAGTCGGGGATATCCAAACTAATCGCTACCGCGATGATTCACTGGTTGCTGTAAGCATCACCATCAGCAACCGCTGTCCAGCCCAGATGGCTTTCGACACCACGTATCAGATGAAGACGGCTTCAGGCTGGGCAAGCCCGAGCACGATAACCACGTGGCATTCGTCTTCCGACGATGATTGGACGCCTATCCAGCCTTTTGCCGCTCGGACAATCCATCTTCCTGTGCCCGGCAAGACAGATGCGCCATGGCGCGTAGTCGTGCAATGCACCGGGACCTACAGCGCCCTGACTCCTTTTGAACGGCTGCGGCTCAATACGTACCTTTTTCTCTTTCGGAGCGAGCCGGTGCGTTTTTTCCTCAGCAGTGAGCAACCGGCGAACCCGGCGCTGCAGGCAACAGCCGCCGCGCCGGGCAGTTGACCGGTCTATGAAACTCGAACATCATCATTGCAGGCCACGCCCGCTTCCGGCGGCTGTGCGTGAGCTTTTTCGTTGGGCCTCCTTACTTCACCCATGACCATGACCAAGCCGTCTGCTGTGCGCTTCGGAATGTGGGCGATCCTGACGTCCATGGGATTTTTGTCGCTGCTTTGGGAACGAGCCCTCGCCCCGATTCTCTTTCTTCTGTCGTCCCTCGTCCTCATGCGGCCTGAGCAGATGCGGCGGGTCATCCCGAGGCGGGACATTGTTGGGATCGCGTGGTGCCTGCTCCTCGTCGTAGCTGCCATTGTCGCTTTGAAGACATTCGTCCCGGCAGCCGCAGGTCAGGCTGTCGAGCGTTTCATGAGGTTCCCGGTGGTTGTCTTGCTTCTCTGGGGACTCTTTATGGCGGCCGGCTACTACGGCTGGCGACGGACCGTTCCCCGGGCGGCCCAACCCGACAGTCCAGCGAACGTTGGCCAGCCGTTGAGTCCCGATTCCACGTCAACCCCACCGGCGGCTGGCCCCCGTCGCTGACCTCTGCGTTAGGGCGCGAGCAGTATGAATCGTGTAGCCAAAGTGTGGGATTTCATTTGGGGCACATTGCTCGTCGGGATGCTGCCGATGTTCGCCTTCTGCCTGATTCTGCAATTAGGAGTATTGGTGAAGTCTGAGACCGATGGCGGTTGGGTTCGCAAGTTTATATTTTCCTTTTGGCTCGTCTCCACTTTTGCCCTTTCCTTCTTTACGCTGTATTACGTTGGTAATTGGCGACAAAAGCATCGGATGCTACCTCCTTCGCTATTTGCGTTAGAGATGGTGCTTGGTTTGTTTTTGGCGGGCGCGGCATTCATTTTGATGGTGGTCTTTTGGGGCTTTGCAAACCTTGAGTAGCTTTGTAGTTCTGAGCCCTAACTGTTCCCTCGAGCGAATGCGGGCTGAAGCCCGCATCGCTCAGGTCAGTCGTTCGGCCATTTCCTAAGGTGCATATGAAAGCCCTGCGAATCTCGGAGCCTGAGAACGGCTGGTTGGATATCTGCTTCACCGCCGAGCGTGGGTCCTACTCGATAGCCGCCTCTCACGTTCCAAACGATTGCATTCGAGAGTTGGTTCAGGCCGTCGCTCGTATCGTTTCAGGCTCACCGGACGAGCGGGTGAGGTTGTCATCGGAACCCGGCTACGCGACTTGCCATTTTCAGCGGGCAGACACCGAGATTTCCTTGGTAGTTTTCGAACATCGTGCGGATGGTCCGGCGTATGAGGCGTCTTTCCCTTTGCTGGCCTTTGCGAGGCGGCTGGTTTTCGAGTGCAAACGCATCCGCTTGTCGTTTGGGAGAGCGGACGCATGGCAGTGGCCATTTCCGGAGAGCGAGATCGACGCACTTACCGTAGCCACACAGGGAGCCGAACATTAAAGGGTGTATTGCTGCGAAGCCAGCAACTACACCCTTGGTTGAACAAGCCCGGTGGAACGCCCGGATCTCGGATCCCTATGGCGCTGGTGTTGGGAATGGAACCGGTGGCAAAGGGCGATAGGCCCGCTTTGCCGCGGTATAGGTCATGACCGCCCGCGTGTTCGTGGCGTTCGGAAGCCGGAATCGGCCCGGATGGGACTCTTGGCCCGGCGAAATCGGGCGATCGATCGTGGGTTTCGGGGTCCCAGGGCCAGCGTGAAGGCCGCGCGACGCGAGGGGTGCGGCGACCGTCCCCGAAAAATGGGCGACGGCGGTGTTCATGGGGCGCACGGGGAGCATGACGTGGCGCTGGGTCCGGGCGGTCCGCGCTGGCGCCAGGGCGAGGCCAGCGACAGCAAGTGGATCATAGGCTGGCGACAACCCGGACAAAGCGGGGCGATCGCCGGAGGCGCCGGGGCGGGATGGGTGGCGCCAGGGTCGACGACCCGGCCGGAGTGGAGTTGCACGCGAAGACGGTTGGCTTTGGCGGCCGGATGACAGAAGCCGTAGTAACGGATCGACCGCAGCCCCTTGGGCAAGACATGCCTGAGATAGCGCCGGACAAACTCCACGCCGGGGAGGGTCTGGGTTTCGACCCGGTTGCCGGCCGCGCGATTCTTCCATCGGAAAGTGACCGAGTCGTCGGTCACCGCCACGATCCGCGAGTCGCCGATCGCGGTCTTGGCGACATAGGCACCGAGATATTTGAGCGCGGAGGCGCCGCTTCCCACCGGTTGGACGTGCACGCCCCAGTCCTTGTCCCAGACCGCGGGGTCCACCTGCCAGCCATGGGCCCGGAAGAGTTTATAGACGTGTTGGCGGAAGGCGCATTGAAGGTGCGGCAGGTAAAGAAGGAACCCTGGCTTCTTGATCCGGACCCAGCGGCCGTCGGCGTCGAGTCCACACCCTGGAACCAGGCAATGGATGTGCGGATGAAAGCCCAGTTGCTGGTTCCAGGTGTGGAGGACGGCGGTGAAGCCGCTGACGGCGGCGCGCAGTCCCTTGTCGGCGGCCAGCTTCTCCGACAGGGAACCCGCGACCGCCTTGAAGAACAGGTCGTGGGCTTTGCCGGCGTGGGGACCGTGCAAGCAACCGCGCAACTCGGCCGGCAGGGTGAAGGTGACCAGGAAATGGGGCGCGTTCACCCGCTTGCCGAGTTCCCGTTGCACCCATCGGGCCGTGGCGGCGCGGCCGCATTGCGGGCAGGCCTTGTGGTTGCACGAATGCCACGCGAAGCGAACGCCATGGCAATCCCCGCACGCAAAGGCTCGCCCGCCCATGGCCGGTGTTCGGCAATGGGTGATGGCCCAAATGGCGCGGCGTTGCGCGTCGGAAAGCGGCGGGCCGGATTCCAGGAAATCCGGCAGGAACCGACGCAACGCCCCCAGAACCGTGGGGGTGACGGACACGCGAGGCTAGCGCGGTAAGCCGCGGTATAGGTCCTCCATCAGGCGCAACGCGTCGCGGGTGGTCTGGTGCGTCACGTGCAGGTAGACCATCGTGGAGGTGATCTGTTTGTGTCCGAGGAGTTTTTGGATCGTGTGCAGGTGCGCGCCGGCTTCCAGGAGGTGGGTGGCGAAGCTATGTCGCAGGGAATGGATGGATGCGTCCGGGAGATTGAGTTCCCTGCGGGCGACGATGATCAGGCGCTGCAACGAGGAGCAGGGCATGGGGGCGGTGGCCCGGTGCATGCGCTGGGCGAGGGTTTCGAGGGCGTAGTCCCCGCGTCCGACGTTGGGAAACAGGAGCAATGGATGGCGGTGGACGCGCCAGTAGTCCTGGAGTTCCCGCCAGAGGGCGGTGGGAAGCGGCACGACCCGGTCCTGGTGGCCCTTGCTGTTGCGGACGAGCAGTTGGTTCTCGGGGCCGCGGATGTCGTGGATGGTGAGGGCGAGGCATTCGCTCAGGCGCAGTCCGCAGGCGTAGATAAGTTTGAGGGGCGTGCGGTATCGGCGGAGGCGGATGTGGGCGAGGAGGTCGCGGACCTGGCTGCGGGTGAGGACCGCCGGGAGGGTGTCGTGGTCCTTGACGCGGAGTTGGGAGAAGACGGTCCAGTCGTGGTGGCCGAGCAGGTCGACGAAGAAGAGGCGGGTGGCGGCGCTGGCCTGGCGGAGGGATTTGGGTTTCCAGTGCTTCCTGAGTTTGACGTGGAGGAAATAGTCGCGGAGCTGGGACTCGGAAAGCAGGGCGGGATCGCAGGCGAAATGTTGGTGGAGCAAGCGCACCTGCCGGTAATAGGCATGGCGTGTGCGATTGGCGTCGTAGCGCAGGGCCAGCGTCTGTGCGAAGCGGGCCATGGAATCGAAGGGATGCGTGTAGTCGACCGGGTTGACGAACTCCCGGCCGGTGGTCCGTAGGGTCTGGACACCGGGAGGCGCGGTCGCCGCGGGATCGGGCGCGGGGCCTGACATCGCCGGCCCCGCTGCCTTGGCGCGTCGAAGGGCGTCGGCATTGCGGCGGTGGCGCGGATGGATGGAGGTGGATTTGGAATGGAAACCGTAATCAGGGCTTTTCATGCGCCGCCGGTTCTACAAGCTCACGGCATGACGGTGCCCGCCCGATTGCAATCCGAGGGCCTACCCTCCGGGTCGCCGCGTAGCGGCTTAGTTCAACAGGCCGCTCCAGGGAACGCCGGTATTGCGCTCCGGTTCCATTCTCACGCTCTTGGCCCGGCGTCCCAGAGCTGATCGTTGGGCGCTTCTGCGCGCATCCATTAGCCGACAACGATCGAAACCAAAAAAAGATGAAAATGATTCTCAGACGAGCGCTCGGCTTCACGGTGGTTTCCCTGCTCATGCCGTGTCTTCTCCTTTGCCTGCAAACCGGTTGTACCACCCACCCCCCGACCGCTTCCGAATTGCAACGTCTCCAAGGAACATGGGGGGGAGCATGGAGGGTCCAAGCGACGCAAGGCGGACCACTTGTTAAGGACCCCGGCGCCAACAACGCCACCATCACAATCACCGGCAATTCACTCCACTATCACCGGGACACCAACTTTTGGTTTGAGACGACATTTACACGCCGGTGTAAGAAGCTTTCTGTAATTTGCTTTCCGGCTGCTCCCACCCAACCCCTGCGGGGGAGGTGGAGCGATGGCGAGCGTAGCGAGCCGAGCGCAACCG
>Ga0114969_10001254_pt1 | contig 21624 bp, 20 predicted proteins | sample M_130807_MF_Meta_FD_87316 | JGI IMG/M metagenome (GOLD analysis project Ga0114969, IMG submission 87316) | Freshwater microbial communities from Lake Montjoie, Canada to study carbon cycling - M_130807_MF_MetaG | ecosystem: Environmental > Aquatic > Freshwater > Lake | place: Lake Montjoie...
AGAATAGAGCGCAGCCAGACCATTGTGGCCAATAGGGAAGCTGTTGCGTATAGCTTACTGACAATGGCTAATACCAAGATTACAGATATCTTTGAGTGGGACTCGATGGGTAACGTCACAGTTAAAGCATCGAAAGATATCCCAGAACACGCACTGCAAAGCATTAAGAAGATCAGCCAAAAGGTTGATCGAGATGGGAACTCTACAATTGAGCTAGAGTTGTTTGATAAGGTAGCAGTATTGCGGATATTGGCCAAGGCCAGTGGGCTACTGGATACCCCCGATGATGGACAAAAGCCAAGTGTTATTGGTGTCAATATTCATGGCCCTGATATACAAGATGTGGAGACTCATTGAGCAATCCTGATCAACTCACAGGCATCAACATAGATCTTAGATCTAGCCCCACAGCATTTAAATTCTTGCAAGACAAAAACTTTGTCTCTGGCCTCATGGGTCCAGTCGGTAGTGGCAAGTCCTATGTCTGCGCTGCCAAAATTATGATCAAGGCTGTCCAGCAAAAAGCTTCTCCTGTGGATGGCATTCGGTATAGCAGATTTGTAATTGTCAGAAATAGTTATCCAGAACTCAAGACCACAACCTTAAAGACCTGGGCAGATCTCTTTCCTGAGAATGTCTATGGTCCTATTTTGCACACTCCACCTATCACGCATCACATTAAGCTGCCACCCAGAGGAGACGCTGCAGGCATTGACTGCGAAGTGATTTTCTTGGCGCTTGACCAACCTAAAGATGTCAGAAAGTTGTTGTCTCTAGAGTTGACTGGCGCCTGGGTGAACGAGGCTAAAGAATTGCCCAAAGCTGTGATTGATGGTCTGACTCATAGGGTTGGCAGATATCCAACCAAACGAGATGGCGGTGCAACATGGCATGGTATCTGGATGGATACCAACCCAATGGATGATGACCATTGGTGGCACAAGATTGCCGAGAAAGAACCCATCATTGGTAAGTATGCTTGGAAGTTTTACAAGCAGCCAGGCGGTGTAATTGAAGTGCCATCAGATTTGCTACCTGAGAACCCAGAAGCTAATGATCATATCTTTGCATCTGCTAAGTGGTGGAAGATTAACCCCAAGGCTGAGAATTTAAAGAACCTACCGCCTGGTTACTATCTCCAACAGCTACCAGGCAAAACACTAGATTGGATCAGATGCTATGCCGAGGGCAAATATACCTTTGTGCAAGATGGTAAATCTGTTTGGCCTGAGTACGATGACAACATAATGAGCGCAGATCTTGAGCCTGATCCTAATCTACCTATACAGATAGGGCTAGACTTTGGTTTGACACCAGCTGCAGTCTTTGGCCAACGCCATCCTAGTGGCCAGTGGCGTGTCTTGCATGAGATTGTTACCTTTGACATGGGGCTAGAGCGCTTTGGCACTGCACTATTGGCTGAGTTACAGAGTAAGTTTCCCAAGTATGAAGTGCGGATATGGGGCGATCCTGCTGGTTTACAGCGAGATGCAATCTATGAAACTACAGCATTCGAGTATTTGCAAAGTTTAGGACTCAGAGCAGAGCCAACAGCTACCAATGACTTTAAGGCCAGACGAGAAGCAGCCTCCGCACCCATGAATAGACTGGTTATGGGTAAGCCTGGGCTACTGATCAACAAGAATTGCAAGTTATTGCGTAAGAGTTTGTCAGGTGGCTACCACTTTAAAAGGATTGCAGTGGGTGCTGGACAAGAAAGGTTCAGAGATACACCTAATAAGAATGAACACTCACACGTTGGTGACGCATTTGGGTACTTGCTTACAGGTGGTGGTGAGTATCGTCAGCTTACAAGGGGTACAAACCGCACCAGTAGCAAGACATTTGTTGCACCAACCATAGCAACTGACGATTTTGATGTCTTTGCCTAGCGTATTTGACTCTTTACCCGAAATGCCTGGTTTGTCATGGGTTCCATTCCATGCAGGCCATGTTGCCGTGATGAATGTCAAAGCTCAGAACTTTCAAGCAGTCTCTAAAGCGGTAGATATTGGTGCAATGATGGAAATGCAGTCCAGACTTGGTAATGCTATCACTGCGATCCTCCACGGCAGACCCGTTGCCTGCTTTGGCTCAGTCCCACTGTGGGTGGGGGTTGAGGAGATGTGGTGTTTTATAGAGGAGCGAGGGCGAAAATACCCAAAGACTTTGACAAGAGCTGCCATTTGCTATCGTGATTACAGAGTGATAGCTAAAAACTTGCACAGGATGCAAATTACTGTACGATGCGAAGACTTGAGAGCTGTGAGGTGGGGTACTGGCATTGGCTTTGAGATAGAAGGTCTGATGAAAAAGTATGGCCCTGATCAAGCAGATTTTTTTATGATGTCAAGGAGTTAAACATGAGTTTTTTATTGCCTAGTAGTGGATCTTCAGCAGCAGCCGAGAAACAAATCGAGTTGCAAAAAGAGCAGATTACTAAACAAGATACACAACTTGCTGCACAAGAAACTAATCTTGCACAAAAGACTCAAGCTGGCATGAAGGCTAGACGAGGTGGCGGTTTACGCTCATTGCTCTCATCTGAACGCACAGATAGTGAACTTGGAGTTACTTCTAAACTGGGTGGAATGTAATGCCAGACCACATGAAATCCAAGATGCAAGACAAAGTGCATAAGGTGATGAAAGAGTATTCCACTGGAAAACTCAAATCTTCTAGCGGTCAAAAGGTCAAGTCTCGCCAACAAGCAATTGCTATTGGTATGAGCGAGGCCGAGGCTCTCAAGAAGAAAAAATAAATGGCAGTGATTTACGTCACCAGAGAGTCTGAGAATCAGAGCGCACAACTTATTGCTCTGACTCATAAGAACAATGCTGGCGTACAAGTAGTAGGTGGGGCTGATGCTCCAACCATTACTATTGATGTAAACCACCAACGCAACCATGATGGCCGAGCGTTTTATGCGTACAAGATTGCATCTGATACTGTTCCACTTGCAGCTGGCGCCAGCATTGATATCGTGTTGGCATCTCCATCTGGTGTATATCCACACGTAACGCTAGATGCAATGTCTCTTGGTGATGCAGAAATGTACATCTATGAAGGCACATCTACAACTGGTGGCACAGCGTTTACTGCAGTTAACCGAAACAGAAACTATACAGTGAGTAATCCTAGCCAAGTGGCTATGGTAATCAACCCAACAGTAACGTCTGTTGGCACTGAAATAAACGCATTGATTATTCCTGGTGGATCTGGCAAAAAAGCTAGTGGTGGATCTGGCGGTTTATTAGAATTTGTTTTAAAACCATTGACCAACTATCTGTTTAGATTAACCAATGTAAACGGCACTGCACACGCTGCTTACCTAACCCTAGAGTGGTACGAATAATGGCAACAAACATGATGATGCAAGCTGAAGATGAAGCTGCAGGCGAAGGTGAATACCAATGCCCACTGGCTACCAGTGATGTTAAAACTAATTTGAAAAACAGAAACTGGGCATTTGAGAATGTCGGCTATGGGCCAGCTAACCCTCTTGATGAAAAAAACAACGAAGTATTTTGGTTGCGTAAAGCGGTTATCTGGGCTACTGTGCTTGATGAGGCAAGAGGTATGCGTTGCGGTAACTGCGCTGCATTTATTGAAACGTCATTCATGCTCGACTGCATCAAGAACGGCATTGAAGCTAAGAACCCTGCAGAGGAGTCTGGCTATGACGAGGATGTTATGCAAGCTGCACAACTAGGATTTTGCGAGTTGTTTCACTTTAAATGTGCGGGTACACGTGTATGCGATGCGTGGCTAGTTGGTGGGCCAATCAATGATGAATTACAAGCAGATGATATGAAAGACTAATATGGCTAAGATGAGTGTTGAGCAAATACTGCAAAGGCACAAGCTGGCGCAGAACAAGAAGGATGACTTTCGCAGTCTCTATGAGGATGCAATGGAGTTTGCTCTACCTCAACGCAATCTATATGGTGGTGAATACGAGGGCAAAGTAAGTGGTAAAAAGAAAATGAGTCGAGTATTTGACTCTACGGCCATCAACTCTACCCAGCGTTTTTCCAATCGTTTGCAGTCTGGCATATTCCCACCACAAAGAAAATGGTGCAGACTTGAACCTGGCACTGATATACCAAGGCAGCGCAAATCTGAGGCACAACGTGCATTAGATCTTTACGCAGACAAGATGTTTGCTGTACTCAAGCAGTCTAATTTTGATATTGCAATGGGTGAGTTCTTGCTCGATCTGTCTGTGGGTACTGCAGTAATGCTTGTGCAGCCAGGCGATGCGGTAAACCCCATCAACTTTATTCCTGTTCCACAATACTTGGTCAGCTTTGAAGAAGGCGTTAATGGCCAAGTAGACAACGTGTATCGCAAGATGCGTATTAAGGGCGAGTCTATCCAGATGCAATGGAAAGATGCCAACATACCACAAGACTTGCAACAACGTATTAGCGAAAAGCCTACAGAGGATATTGATCTCATCGAGGCTACAGTGCTTGACATAGCAAAGGGTGATTTTAATTATTATGTTATCCACGAAAAGAGCAAGACTGAAATTGTTTATCGCAAATTAAAGTCTAGTCCTTGGGTGGTATCACGATATATGAAAGTGGCAGGGGAAATATATGGGCGTGGACCTGTATTGACTGCATTGCCAGACATCAAGACTCTTAACAAGGTCAAAGAGTTATTGCTCAAGAATGCAAGCCTGGCCATCACTGGTGTCTACACGGCAGCTGATGATGGTGTGCTAAACCCAGCCAATGTGAAGATCACGCCTGGGGCGATCATTCCAGTGGCCAGGAATGGTGGACCACAGGGTGAGGCGCTTAAACCGCTGCCACGTGCTGGTGACTTCAACGTCTCCCAGCTGGTGATCAATGACCTGGTGCAATCCATCAAGCGCACACTGCTCGATGAGAGCCTGCCACCAGACAATATGTCGGCCAGATCTGCCACTGAGGTGGTAGAGCGCATGAAGGAGCTGGCTCAAAACCTTGGCTCTGCATTTGGACGATTGATAAACGAAACAATGATTCCATTGGTAACCAAGATATTGGAAGTCATGGATCAAAATGGCATGATTGATTTGCCATTGCGTGTAAATGGGTTGGAGGTCAAGGTGTCTCCCGTTAGCCCATTGGCAATGGCTCAGAACATGGATGAGATTAACAACATATTGCAGTTCATGCAAATAGCACAAGGCATGGGTCCAGAGGCTCAGTTGGCTATTAAGGCAGGCGCTGCGGTGGATTACATTGCTGACAAACTAGGTGTTCCTCAGATTGTGAGAGCCACTGCCGAGGAACGTGCAGCTCTCATGCAACAGATGGCACAGGCTGCAGCCATGGCACAACAGCAGCAGCAGACCTTACCAGCGCCAGCAGCTGCAGCACCAGCGGGAGGTATGTAATGGACTATGGTCAAAGAGCAGACAAAACTCAAAAAGGCATGGGGTTCTTTGGTGAATTAAAGCGCCCTGGTGGTGGTGTATCTACTGAGATATCGATAGGCGTAGGCATCTATGGCAAAGAGATGGAGATTCCACTAATAGTCCCATCTTTGTCTAAGCAAGAGTTGGATTACTTACTAAAGACGCCAGTTAAATCATCTAAATTTTTTGACAATATGCCACCGTCCATATTGCAAAAAGCTATGGATCACGCAAAGGTGCGAGTTGACCAGGAGAAGTCTCCATTTGCTGGACCTGACGAAATCATGGAGCCACCTAAGTGAGCGGGTGGGATGACCTAGAGGCAGAGCCTGCTGCCTATGAACCTGATCAAGACAGGGTAGATCTGAACCTCCAGGTGGCAAAAACCTTTGCCAGCGCTGAAGGTCAAAAAGTGTTGGCGTGGCTGCGAGAGTTTTATCTTGAGCAACCATGTTGGCAACCAGGCTCGGAGTCTTCACTAGGAATGTTCAGAGAAGGACAAAACAGTGTGATCCGAGATATTGAAAACCGCATTAGAAAGGCGAAACAACGATGAGCGAAGCAAATGACAACCCTGGCCTGCTTGAATCTGCAGCATCTGAGGATGCACCAGAGGCGCAGATAACCGAGGGCCAAGAGCAATCGATCAGTCACGTACAAGGTGACCCACAAGCAGACGATACACCACTTGAAAGACCAGACTTTTGGCCTGAGAAGTTTTGGAACAAAGACGAAGCAGCTCCCGATTTAGAAGGAATTAGCAAGTCTTATGTAGAGTTGGAAAAGAAGTTTCGAGCTGGTGGCCACAAACCCCCAGAGAATGGCGAGTACGACATTGAGACATTGGGACTCAAAGGGGATGACCCAGTAGTGAAGTCTTATGTTGGATGGGCGCAAAAGTATGGCATCAGCCAACAAGCTTTTGAAGACCTGGCACGGGAAGTTACAGGCATTGGCAACGACAATGTTGCACAAACGAAACAATCTATTCAACAAGAGTTGGAAGATCTTGGACCTAATGCCAAAGCTATTGTTACCAATATGGCTCAGTGGGGTAGGGGCATGGTTAGCAAAGGTATTTGGAGCCAAGATGAGTTTACCGAGTTTACCCGCTGGGGAGACACGGCAAAGGGCATTAGAACGCTCCAAAAGTTAAGAGAGACGTATGAGGGCAGAGTGCCAACAGAGACGCTTAAAAACGATTCTGGTGGCTCTGTGTCTAAAGATGAGCTAGAGCAAATGGTAGGAAACCCTGAGTACAAGACCAATCCTGCCTATCGTGCTAAAGTTGAAAAGCTGTTCGATAAGATGTATGGTTGAGTTGGCATGATCTCCTGTTGGAGTTTGACCCCTTGACAGGGGTTTTTTTTTTGGCATAATAGATTCTGTCAAGCATAGCAGTTAGACAACCCAAAGCCTTCAAGCTCTGGCTTTCTATCCCGAAAGGGACACGCTGCTATGTGGAAAGCTAGAACTTGAGGGTTTTTTCGTTTTCCTGACTCGCAGGCTATGCGGTACGTCAGTGGTAGTCTGTTAAATAAACCTGTTACACGGCAAGCCAAAGCAGGAATGGTGGGCTAAGAATAGAGCCAGGTGGTAGGTCAGCAATGACTGCAAGTCTGTTCAGTGTGATGCGATGGCATGGCTCCGTAGGGCATACCTCAAAGCATAAGCGAACTGTTGGTCTTTACCACGGTAAGGCTGTGCTTTGCTCCAACATTCACCATAGGGCAGTTATAGGAGATAGCAGCAATGAGGATATGTGCTTGTGGTGGAAGTATAGAAGTAGCAGAGTTGACTAGTGGCAAGGTGTGGATGTATTGCTCTTGTTGTAAAAGATATGAAATATTTTAAAATAGGGTATTGACAAATTCTGAATATGGCTATAATAGTGTTACTGATAACCGCAAGGCCAGTGACGATAGTAGTCTATCCAGGGGTGCGCTGTAAGGCACAAGTCTTGGCCCAGAGTATTCTGGACAACCGTTGGCGATAAACATTTCATCAACCGTTTTCTAGGAGAAAACAAATGGCGATTGGCATTTCCACCGCATTTGTAACCCTGTTCGACACGGAAGTTAAACAAGCGTATCAAGCTGATGCTGTCTTGCGTAATGCTGTCCGTTTGCGTACTGGAGTTACAGCAAGCACACACAAGTTCCCCAAAATTGGATCTGGCGTTGCACAAGTTCGTGTACCCCAAACTGATGTGGTTCCTCTTAACGTCACTTATTCACAAGCAACTGTTACATTGACAGACTATATTGCTGCTGAATACTCTGACATATTTAACCAGGCTAAAGTTAACTTTGATGAGCGTCAAGAACTCGTACAAGTTGTTGCTAAAGCTATTGGCCGTAGATCTGACCAGATGATCATTGACGCATTGGCAGCATCAAGCACCAGCTTGACTGTTGCTACTAGCATCGGTGGCGCTGGTACAAACTTGAACATGGCTAAATTGCGTGAAGCTGCACGTTTATTGAATACAAACAATGTGCCTGCAGAAGATCGCACAATGTTGATTCATGCATCACAGTTGTCTAGCTTGTTGTCTGAGACTGCTGTCACAAGTTCTGACTTCAACAGCGTCAAAGCATTGGTGCAAGGTGATATTAGTAGCTTCATGGGATTTAACTTCATCACTATTGGTGACCGTTCTGAAACTGGTTTAACTGGTGGTGGTTCTGGTCAAACCCGTAAGGTGTACGCTTTCCACAAGATGGCAGTTGGCATGGCTGAGAGCATGGCAATCCGCAGTGAGATCAACTACATTCCTGAGAAAACCTCATGGCTTGTTAGCTCGATGTTCTCTGCTGGCGCTATTGCTATCGATGCTGGTGGCTGTGTTGACATCACCTGTACAGAATAAGGAGTACACATCATGGCTTTTTCTTCAACGGGTTTAAACCCTATCGGTGGTCAATCAAAGGCTGGTAATGCTCCACAAATTTGGACATACACCAGCACTGATGCTCAATCGGTAATTCGTGCCTCTGGCTACTTCAACTCTGTTGCAGCTTTAATTAAGGTAAACGACATTATCTTTTGCATCTCTGCTTCTGGTGGTACACCAGTATTGTCTACTGCTTATGTAAATTCAAACACAGGTACTGTGGTTGATATTACTGACGGTGTGACAATTACTGCAACTGATACTGACTAACCTTAGTGTCTATTGAGCAGGCCAACTACTGAGCAATCGGTGGTTGGCCATTCTTACATCTGAGGTGATTTATGGCGAGTGGCGATACAGATTTAAAAGTATGTTCCGATGCCCTGCTGATGCTTGGGGCTAAATCTATATCTTCATTTAATGAAGGCACAGACTCATCTAACCTGTGTGATCGTATTTATCCTGACGTTAAAAAGTCTACATTGCAATCTTATCCTTGGAGTTTTACATTCAAGAAGGTGCAATTAGCACAGACAACCAACACCCCTGTTAACCAATACAAATACGAGTATCAGCTACCAAGTGACAGACTTGGGACTATTCGTAGAGCTTACAACTCTGACCAAGTTGGCGCCAGAACATTTAGCGATTGGGTTATCCAAGGCGATAAATTGTTGACTAATGAAGAGACTGTGGTCATTGATTACCAGTATTTGCCTACTGAGTCTGAGATGCCTAGTTACTTTATTCAATTGCTTAAATACATGATGACTTGGCATTTAGCTGATCCTATTACTGATCAGATTACCAAGACACAGTATTGGCAGGGCATTGCTACTGGTGGTCCTAGCGAGAATAATAGAGGTGGTTTTTTAAGAACTGCTATGGTCATTGATGGCCAAGGCAACACCTCGCAATCCTTTGAAGACTTTAGCCTCATTGCTGTGAGGAACTAATGTCTAGACTTGTTTCATTTCAAACTAACTTTAGCAGTGGTGAATTAGACCCATTGCTACGGGCAAGAGTTGATTTAAATCAGTATCAGAATGGCGCTGAGACATTAACTAACGTGGTTGTTCAACCACAAGGCGGTGTACGTAGGCGTGGTGGATTAAAGTATTTATTTGAGATACCCAGTGCTGCATCTCCATCAAGTGGCACTAGATCTGTTCCATTTGAGTTTTCGGTGGATGACAGTTATATGTTGATATTTGCTAATCAGCGTATGTATATCTTTAAAGACAAAGTACAGATTACCAATATCAATGGCGGTGGATTAGATTATTTGGCGGTTACTGCGGTGACCAGCTCTATTTTGGCTAATATGTGTTGGACTCAAAGTGCTGATACTTTGATCATTACACACAAAGACATTAACCCAATTAAGATTGTGCGTGGGGCTACTGATGCTGATTGGACTGTCAGCAATGTAACTTTTATTGGCATACCAAAATATGCTTTTACATTGACTCTATCCAACCCAGCAGGCACATTGACACCAAGCGCTAAGTCTGGTGAGGTGACTCTTACTGCTAGTTCTGCTGTGTTTAGCTCTGGCTCTGTTGGCCAATACGTTAATGCCAACCCACAGGGACGGGCAAGGATTGTGGCTTACACAAGTACAACTGTAGTGAGTGCAGTGACCGAAATTCCATTTTTTGATATAACTGCTATTGCTAATGGATCATGGGAGTATGAGTCAGGATATGAATCAGTATGGTCAAGCACTAAGGGATGGCCAAGGACTGCTACATTCCATGAAGGTAGACTTTACTTTGGTGGATCTAAGACACGTCCATCAACTATTTGGGGTAGCAAGGTAGCTCAGTTCTTTGATTTCCTGCCTGACCAGGCTTACGATGATGATGCGGTTGAGGCCACATTAGATACCAATAGCTTGAACATCATTACTGACATTATTAGTGGGCGAGACTTGCAAGTGTTTACCACTGGTGGCGAGTTCTATGTTCCACAAAATGGACTTGATCCTATTACACCTACCAACTTCTTTGTGAAGGCGGTGAGTCGCAATGGATCTAGAGAAGGTATCAGGGTTCAGATTCTGCAGTCTGGCACGTTGTATGTGCAGCGCCAAGGTAAAGCACTTAATGAGTTTCAATTCAGCGATACAACTTTGTCCTATGTCAGCCAGTCTATTAGCTTATTGTCTGGTCACTTGATTAACACGCCTGCTGAGTTGGCATTGCGTAAAGCTACAAGCACCGAGGAAACAGACACGCTGTTTATGTTGAATGGAGATGGCACAATTGCCAACTATTCAATTCTGCGCCAGCAAAATGTGGTTGCTCCAAGCAGGCTTAATACGGATGGATTGTTTAAGGATATTGGCGTAGATGTTGAAGATATCTATGTGGTGGTCAAGCGCACATTTAACTCTGTGGACAAGTATTATGTTGAAGTATTTGATACCACCATATTTACAGATTGTGCATTTACTGGTGGTGTGGCTACTACAATATCTAGCCTGCCACACATTGGCGAGACATTGAATGTTAAGGCTGATGGCGCTGTGTTATCAGATGAGGTGGTGAGTGGCGGTGGATCAATCACGATGGACAGAGCCAGCGTTACTAGTTATGAGGTTGGCCTGCCATTTACTATAAGCATTATTACTTTGCCAATTGAACCAAGATTGCAAGCAGGAGCCAGGACAGGATTTGTTAAACGTATTGTTGAGGTCAATGCCATTCTGTATCAGACTCAGCACATTATTGTGAATGACAACCTAGTGCCAATTAGAACCTTGGATACAGTTGGAATATTGGATACTGATGTGCCTGAGTTTACTGGCACTAAGTTAATTTCTGGCATTAGCGGATATGACCAAGATGCACAAATTACAATCACACAAACTTTGCCACTCAAGCTTAATTTGCTTGGGATGGAATATAAGCTTAGTGTGTATGGAGGCACATAAATGGAAGCAATAGCACTTTACTTTGCCGAAGCAGGAACAGCAGCAACAGTTGCAGAAGGAGCATCTTTTGCAGAAGCATTAGCACCAGCAACAGCTGCTGAAGTTGCTTCATATAATGCCCCATCTTTTTTTAGTGCAGCTAATATGCAAATTGCTGGCAGTGCTTTGGGTGCTGTATCTAGCGTTGCATCTTCTCAACAGCAAGCTGATGCCTACCGATTACAAGCTTCACAGGCAGAGCTACAAGGCCGCCAAGGAGCTTTAAATTACAATAGGCAGGCATTCCAACTGTTTGAGCGCCAGCAACGTCTGGCAGGCACTATAAGGGCTAGAGCAGTAGCTGGTGGTGTAGACCCATTGACGGGTAGCCCATTGAGTGTTGAGCAGTCTAATGCTTACAGAGCAGGAAACGAAATGCAGATTCTTAGCGAAAATGCAGGCTTGGCATTGTCTGGTGGATTGGCTGTATCTCAAAGTTTGAGAGAAGCTGCAAACACCACAGAAAACATTGGATTACTTAAAGGTGCTGGAATGGCTGCATTGGGTTATGGCACTTATGGCACAACAAAGTTACCAAAGACTGCATAAGAGATGGCAACATTACCTACCTACGAATACGCTGGCGCTCAGTACGCAGATTTGCCAAGGATAAGCACTGCTCCACAGCAGGCTGCTGCCCAAGGCTTTAATGTGCTGAGTCAGCAACTTGATAGGATGAGTGCATTCTTTACTGATCAAGCAACCAAAGACGCTCAGACTGCTGCTCTTAAATATGCGGTAGAGTTTCCACCAAGCAAAGAACAATTAGAAACAGCAAAACGAACTGGCACACCACCAGTAGTGCAAGGATCTGGGCGAGTATTCCAAGAAACGTACAACAAGGCATCTGCCCATTTACTTGGATCAGATATTCTTTCTAACTTTCAAAATCGTCAATCAGACAGATTATCTAGGATTGAATCAGGTGCGCCAGTAGACCCAGTTAGATTACAAAAAGAATTGCGTGATGATATTGATGGTTCGGTTTCTTTATTGACAAATTTAGATCCTGAGACATCTATTAGGTTCAGAGCGCAGATGACTACTGTTGGCCATACTGTTTATGCACAGGCTTTAAAGTTTGATGAGAAAGCAAGACAAGCAGCATATCAAGTTCAAATGAAGCAAAGTATTGATAAGTTACCAAAGATGTTGGAAACAATGATTGATACATATTCCAAAGTTCCATTAGGTTGGGAAGAAGGAACAGCATCAGCGCAAGATATTGATGGTATATTGCAAACTACCATTGCACCATTTCTAAGTAAGCAATCAATTGTATTGGCTGGTGGAAATCAGCTTGCAATGGAAGCTATTAAAGCGGTTGAAAATGCCAAATCAAATGCTATTGTTGGTAAGTTAAATGATAGAGATTTTGCTCCAACTGCTGGAATGGCATTTAAAAAGTTTATGGCTGGTGATGTTGGCGAGTTAACAAGTTTGTATAAGTCAATGTCTAAAGATCAACAAGTTGCTATCAGAACAGATATGATTAAATCTTATGCTGACCAAGAGCAGACTCGCAAAATTGACGAGGCTATTATTAAAAGCGAAAATAATGATAAAGGTAATGTCTTAAAGTTGGAGTTTCTTTCTGCGGGAGGTGGTAGAAAGAAAGAGATTATTAGTTCACTTGTAACTATGGGTGAGTTAACTATTCAGTCTGCTCAAGAATTACTTAAACCTAAAGACCCAGTGGCAAACCCAATGTTGGCCATGTCTTTGTATGACCAAATAAAACGTGGTGTGATTAACAGTTGGGATCAGATTGCTCCTTATTCAAATAGTATGAGTAGATCAGAATTTGAGTCTATTAGCCGAGCTGTTGTAGATGATCAAGGACGTAAAGCACATGAGCGAATTGATCGAGAGGCTGGCATTACTAGCCCTTATATTGATCCTGGCAAAGCCAAAGCAGAATTAAAGATTGAAGTAACTAAGTTATATCTTGAGGAGCTTCAAAAGAAAGAACCTAATTCAGAGGGTGTGCCTGTCTACAAAAGTCCTGATAAAGCTGTTGAAGATGCCATTAGGCGATATAACGGGGATAAACAAGTTATTGATAAAAAAAAGAAACGTGATGAAGCTGAAGCACAAGTTGATGCTGTTATGAAGACTGTGCCTAATTCCAAATTGCCTGATATGCCTATTGACCAGATTGACTTTGATAAAGTTAAGGGTTTAAGTAAAGGTGAAGTTGATCTCTTGAAGAAAGCTCAAAAAAAATACACGGATAATATACAAAAACAATAAATGGATAATATATGAGCCTAGAACGAGAACTCCGCACCAACTGGGATAATGTCTATTATCCAGAGCCTGATGTTGTTGAGCCACAGATGCCTGCTGGTCAACAGCCTGGTGATGTGTTGATGGCTGAAGTGGGTGCTAGTAAATTGCCACCTAGCTCATACAGTGGTGTAATGCCTCAAGGCACAACGATGACAGATACGGGTGGCGGTGCTGCTGTTGGATTTAGACCAGCTGCTCCAAAGCGTTCTACTGGCGGTGCGCTTGAAGTGCCAATAAACCCAATAGCTAGAGTTGTCTCACAAGCTGCAAATTGGTTTGGCGATTTGGTTGATAAAGGTGCATCTTTGTATGACACCATGAATTTAATTGTGCCAGGCGGTATTGATCCAAACGCTACAGTTAGTTTACCGACTGGATTTTCTCCAAGACCTGGACAGATAAACCCAGCTACAGGCGAGATGATGCCAGCTACTTTGGGTATGAATCCGCAAGAAGTTAACGTCAAAGCGTTATTAGAATCTATGCCCGTATCAGAGACAATAGGTGTGCGTGGTTTGTCTCGATTAGCCGAGTCATTGGGTACAGGTGAAATGCCTAAGTTCTTTGATGTACTTGATAGTCTTGGTTTAATCCCTGCGGGTACTGGTACAGCTGGAGTGTTAAGGGCTACTGCTGGTACTGCTGGCAAGGTTGCTAAAGAATTAGCGCCTACAGCTGGTGAGATGGTCAGCAAAGGTATGTCTAAGCTTGGCACACCACTACAGACAAACATAATCCCTGATGGGCCATCATTATCTGGCCCAATAGAAATAAGTAGACAAGAAAAATCTGTAATAACTACGGCTACTAAACGCAATCCAGTATTAAATCAGTCTGCAACAAAAGCAGTTGAAAATTTACATAATAACTACCCTGTATCTGATGGATGGACACCAGTAGAAGTTAACAAAATTACATTTAAAAAAGGTAAATCTGGTGAAAAAATACCAGAGATTGAAACAAATCAAATACCTTATGATTTCCACACGCCACCAGAAGGTGTGCCGAAAGAAGCATGGCAAGCAACTTTATCAAGCCGTATTGTTGATGAGGTTCAGACTGTTGTTGATAGAGCAAAATCTGGCGATCAATCTGCTAAAAACATTATTGCTGAAGCTGGTTGGTACAGGGCTATGCGTGATCAATTGAGATCAGAGTTTGGTGGTATTGGGGATGTCTTTGCTGACGTACTTGGGACAACATCTGCACAAACTGATGTGCGTCAAAACTTTAAAAATGCAGTTGCAATATTAAATAAATTTAGTCGTGGTGATTATGATAATGCCTTGGCTGCATATGAAAAACGAGTTAGCTCTGGTCAAAGTGTTGATCCTAAAACATTGAATGAGCTTTATAAAGCAGGAGAATTTGATTTAATTAGAAGTGATGCTGGTGCATTATTTAATACAAATAGCCCAGCAAGTATGGGGGCTTTACTTGATATGTTTAGATCAGTTAAAGCTGGTGATTCTCCAAAGACACCTAACTTTACAGGCAATTTGATTGGTCTTACTAATGAAGCAACTATAGATGTATGGGCTGCTAGGATGTTAAGACGTATGGCAGATTTACCAAGAATACCTCCACCAGCAGAAAAAGGTGTTGCTGGAAAACATTTGGCAGGCTCTACTCTTTATGAACCAAATGTTGGAAGTGAGTTTGGTTTTGGTCAAGATGTATTTAAAGAGGCAGCAGCAGAAATAAACAGCAATGGAATGATTAAAGGTGTTGATCCACAAATTGGAAATTTAGGCCCTGATGATTTACAAGCTGTTGCATGGTTTATTGAAAAAGAAAAATGGTCTACTAATGGGTGGACTACTAAGGCTGGCGAAGGTGGATCTCTTGATTATGAAATGTCATTAGCTGGATCTCCAGAGCAAGCTAGGATTGCAGAATTACGCAAAGGTCTTAATGCTGGATTTCAACCACCACCAATGCGTGTTGGTGAAAAGCGTGAGATGCGTGATACTTTGCCAATAGATCCAAATACAGTTGGCCCACCTTTACCGCCAATGGTTGGGCCATCTATTTACCCAAGCAGAGCCGATCAAGCAAGACAAACTGATATAGCTAATAAGATAGCAATGCGTCAGGAGCTTCAATCTATGAAGACTCCACTTGAAAGATATCAGCTCGGTGTATCTGGTGAGCGTCCTAATAAGCCAATGAGTAATTATGGCCAAGCAGAACTGGCTGCAGAATTTGATGATGTTGTACGCAATGACAAATCTGTTGTGACATACAACCTTGCAAATACTTACGGTTCATTCATGGGATCTACAGAACGTGCATTAAATGCAGAATTTGTTGTACGTCAAGATTTTTCCCCAACTACTCTTGAAAGACGTTTGATTGAGCAAGGTAAAGCATATGACCAAGATGCGGTCTTTATGTCTAAGGTTGTCAAAGATGGCACTGCGCCAAATGCAAGACCTGGTGTAGAAATCTATTTCAAAGAAAAGATTACTCCAGATCAGATGGCTAAAGTCACTGAGCGTCTACGTCAATATGGCGTTGATGGTTTTACGTATGTCACTGATATGCGTTTTTCTGATAAGGTCAATGTGCAAGTAAAAGCTGGTGCAGCTGAAACAGCAGGCTTAAATGGAATACGTTTTCAATACATACCAGAGTTTGATGACTCCTATAACGCTGCCAATAAAACGCAAATAATGGTTGAAAAACAAAGATTGTTTAATAAAATTGTTAGTGATACAATTCAAGATGGAAATGTATCAGATGCCAGAGTGGTGTACTACGATACTAAAGTCCATTTTAGGAGTGACTACGATGCTTACCTTGGAAGAAATGCTGAAGGAGGAAATCCAACGTCTGGGACAGGATCATCCAGCGGTGCAAATGCTACGCAATCAAATAACAGCGGAAAAGTCGGGCAAGACTTTGCAAGAGGTGTATCTGACAGGCTCCGTAAAAAAGCAATCAAGTCAAGCGCCAGCATAGGCAAGGGTCAACCAAGTGGGGGTACTGAGTAATGGCTATTCAACCACTTGACTTACGACTTGACAAACTTAATCAGCAAATAGCTGATACTGATCAACGCATTGATTTAGCTACTCAGCCAAAGGTTGACCCTAACATTGATGCTACTGTGCCTACTGTGCCAGAAGACATTAGGCAAGATGATGTACAAGTAGCAGGGTTGTTCTCTGTGCCTGGCATGATTGCCAAGGCTATTAAGAATGTAGACATACGCAAGCCTCCTACTCCACCAGTAACACCAGAGGCAATTGCTGCTGCAGCCATTGAAGATACAACCAAAGCTGCCGTTGCTATTGGGGTCAGCACTCCTATCCCTGCTAAAGTTGTTACCAAGGTTGAGCTTGCTAAACAAGGGCGCCCTGGCATGACTCCAGAGGCTTTCCTAAGTCAGCGTCAAGAAGTTAAAGACTTAAGACTGACCACAGATCCTGCGCTTGAGAAACCACCAGAGTTGGAATTCAATCTGCCATTGATGGCTACAGAAGAAGATGTTAAATCTACTGTTGAAACCATTAACAAAATGGCAGGCATTGAGACTAAGCGCATTACCTTTGATGATGTAAAGACTGCAGCAGAAGGTGCTGGCATTGGTCCTAAGTTTATTGATGAGATTACATCAGGAAAACTAAAGGTTAATCCTGATAACACATACAAAGCATTAAATGCAATGGTAGCCAGTGCCAAGAATTTGGATGGACTTGCCAATAAAGTAGCTAATGGAACAGCCACTCCAACTGAAATAGCAGAGATGGCGCAGACTGTCCACTTTCATAGTGTCTTACAGCAAGGGGTCAAAGGCTACCAAACTAATATTGCTCAGTCATTGGCTGTCATGCGGATACCTAGAGATGGATCTGTAGACATCACAAGCATCATTGAGAACTTTGGCACTGAGACAGACATGGTTAAGTTTGCTCAAGCCTATTTGGATTTAAAGACTCCAGAAGGAAAAGCCAACCTTATCAAAGAAGCTGCTCAAGGTAATGTTTGGGAGAAGCTGTTTACTGTTTACATTAACGGTATCTTGTCTCGCCCTGGCACACACATTAAGAATGCACTAAGTAACACGGTATTTTTACCTTATCGTATGGCTGAACGTGCTGGCGCTGCGGTGCTAGGTGATCTACGTGCTGGTATTGGTTTGGGTGGTGATACATCTTATGAGCTAATGGAAGTACCTACCATGTTGGCATCTAGTCCTACTGCTATCAAAAATGGTTTGCAGTTAATGTCTCATGCTTTTGCTAATGGTGTACCAAAGGGTTGGACAGATCCTGTCAAGATTGCAAGACAGCAATCCCGCATGGAGTTGTTTAACTATAGGGCTGATGGATCATTGTTGTCATCTGGACTCAAGGCAATCAACTATGTAACTACTTTGCCTGGCAGAAGTCTGATGGCTTCAGATGAGTTTTTTAAAGGTGTTAACTACACATATGAGTTGGCTGCTGAAACTGCAAGACTTGGAATACAAACCTATGACGATGCGCTCAAAGGTGGTTCTAACATTGCTGATGCACTCAAAGCCAAAGATGATGCAATCAATCAATTCTTGCTTGAGCCACCAGACTACGTAGCTAACCTTGCAGAGATTGGTACTTTCACACAGAAACTAGAAGGTACAGCTGGCAAACTGCAAGCAAGTCTAACACCCAATACGGCAACTGGCTTTGCTTTGCGTACCCAGATGCCATTCATTGCAACCCCTGTAAACATTATGGGTGAGGTTGTCTCTCGCACACCATTGGCGCCATTCACTAAGTCTTATTATGCAGCCATGAAAGCAGGCGGCAAAGAGGCAGACATGGCCAACGTAAAGTTAGGTCTTAGTTCTGCTGTTCTTTATGTATATAGCCAGGCTGCTGTCAATGGTGAAATTACAGGCTCAGGACCAGGTGACAAGGGTACACGACAGGCTATGGAGCGCCAAGGGTGGCAAGCGTATAGCGATGTTTATGATATCTCTAAAATTAAAGAAGATGTACGAGATGTATTTTCTCCATTCCCTGGCACTCGATTTGGATCAGGAGATTATGCAGGCAAGGTCTTTGTGTCTTACCAAGGCACAGAGCCAATAGGCGCTTTTAAAGGTGTAGGTGCAGATTATGCAGACTATGTACGGTATGAGCAAGATGACAGTCGAGTCAACGCATACGTTGGTGGCATAGTCTTTGGTATTGCTAACTATATGTTGGAGCATCCATTCCTGACAGGCGTATCTAACATTGCTACTTTGATGGGTGGAAACATACCCAATACAAGAGAGCATCTGGTTACTATGGTTAACGGCATAGCCAAGATTGGCGCAACCACAATGTTCAAAGCTGTTGAGCCATTGAGTGGTATGGTGACTAGCGCTAAAGAAAAAATAGATCCTATGCGTAGAGACTACCAAGCAGATCCTAATTTACCTGCTGGCCTCAAAGGTTTGATGGATGGGTTAAACAAATGGAAGTCTGAAACACCAGGGCTTTCCGAGTCATTGCCACCAATGCTTAATATTTGGAGTGAGCCTGTATACCATGAGTTTGCATGGTCACCAATCCGCATGAAGGAAGGTTCACAGCGCCCTGTTGATCAGGCACTTATTCAGCTTAATGCTAATGTGGCTATGCCTGCTAGAACTGTGAGTAGACGAGATGAGACAACTGGCATATTAACTCCTACCAAATTAAAGACTGAAGAATATAATGAGATGCTGAGAATAGCCAATCAAGAAATGAATCTTGAGTCTGAGGTTATGGCTGCAGTTAATGTGGTGAAAGAAGATAAGAATCCTGATAACTTAATCTTTCATCAGAATGTAGTTAAGAAAGTATTTGGCGATGTGTTTGAAGGTGCAAAAAAGAAACTGATGGAAGATAGTATGTACTCAGATGACATCAAGAAACGTATTGCTGATAAGGCACAGCGCCTTAAACAATTTGGACAAGGAGCGAAATAATGGCGTATCCAATTAGTGACGTACTACGCAGGGTTGTCTACACAGGCAGCGCTGGTGTAGGACCGTATTCTTTTAGCTTTGAGATATTGGCCAACACCGATATCTTGGTTTACAAGAATACAACTCTGTTGACACTGACAACTAACTACACAGTTACCATCAATGCCAATGGCACAGGCTCGGTTACCTTGGTTGTTGCTGCTACAAATGCAGACACCATCACGATTGCTGGAGACAGGGCTATTCAAAGGGCTACAGATTTTGTGACTGGTGGAGATCTTTTTGCCAATACTCTTAATGATGAGTTTGATAGCCTTGTAATTTTTAGCCAGCAAATTGATGAGAAGGCTGATCGTGCGCTTAAAGCACCAGTAACAGATCCAACATCCATTGACATGACATTGCCTGTTAAAGCTAGTCGGGCTGGCTATGTGCTGTCATTTAACTCAACCACTGGTAACCCAGAAGTTACTACCACAGTAGGGGCAATTAACTCTGCAGCTACTGATGCTGCTAATGCAGCTGCTAGTGCTAGTGCTGCATCTACATCTGCTAGTGCTGCGTCTGCTAGTGCATCTGCTGCAAGTTCTAGCGCAAGCTCTGCTTCTGCTTCTGCTGCTTCTGCTTTGTACAGAACGTCTGCAACAGGATCTTTAAACACACCAGTAGGTACAACTGCACAAAGAGATAGTCCTGCGTCTACTGGTTTTTTTAGATTCAATACAACCAATACACAGTTTGAGGGATACAACGGAACGGCATGGGCTGGTGTAGGTGGTGCTAGTGGTGGTGGTGGCAATCCAATTGTTTACGAAAACGACATCACGATTAGTGTGAACTACACAATCACAACAAACAAGAACGCAATGAGCGCAGGGCCATTGACGCTCAATTCGGGAATAACCGTGACCGTTCCAAGTGGTAGCACTTGGGTGGTTCTATAAGGAGTATCTATGGGAGTTAAACTCGTCTCAGCAAGTGCAGGGTCTGTCGAGATTGTTGCACCTACAACTGCGTCAAATTACACCGCTACGATGCCTGCGGTTACAGGTAATGTTGTAATTGATTCAGCAACACAAACATTAACAAATAAAACGCTGACCAGCCCAACAATAGGCGGCACACCTGTAATGGGCGCAAGTGTTATTACTTCGGGTACATCAGTATCTACTGCAACTTGTTCGTTTACTGGCGTAATTTCTACAACAACTTTAACTGCGTCTGCCGTAACGGGAACTATTGCGGTGGGTCAGTTAATTACAGGTACGGGCGTAACGGCTGGAACTGTTATCACGGCTCTTGGCACAGGCACAGGCGGTGCAGGAACATATACAGTTAGCGCATCACAAACAGTTTCCTCTACAACGATTACAGTAGTTGGATTGGATTTTTTAAGCATCCCGTCTTGGGTTAAGCGGATTACTGTGATGTTTAATGGTGTCAGTACAAATGGAACTTCTGACCCTTTAGTTCAAATAGGTGCTGGAAGCATTACAACAACAGGCTATTCAAGTGTTGGGTCTTATATTGCAACTGGCAACGTAACATCTACAAATACAGTAACTAACGGTTTTAATATTCGTGATGCCGCCGCTAACGCTGTTAGGAATGGGCATATGGTAATTACAAACGTATCAGGATACATTTGGGTATCGAGCCATACATTGTGCGATTTACCAAACGGAACATCAAATGTTGGTGGTGGTGGTTTAACTCTTTCTGGTGTTTTTGACAGAGTTCGTATCACCACTACCAACGGCACAGATACTTTTGACGCTGGCTCAATTAACATTCTTTACGAATAAGGACAAGATATGAGTGTATCAATCAACGGCACAACGGGCATCACCCTAGCTGGGCAGTTTGACTCTGCCAGCACCTTTGGGTTCAAGAATAGAATTCTAAACGGCTCAATGATTGTTGACCAAAGAAATGCGGCGGCATCACAAACATTTACTGCGGCGGGGGCTTTAGCTTATTCTGTTGATAGATGGTATGGGTACTGTACAGGTGCTAACGTCACGGGTCAGCAAGTTGCGGGTTCAGGAGCAGTTCAAAACAGATACAGGTTTACAGGTGCGGCATCGGTTACCGCCGTA
>Ga0114969_10001255_pt1 | contig 21623 bp, 21 predicted proteins | sample M_130807_MF_Meta_FD_87316 | JGI IMG/M metagenome (GOLD analysis project Ga0114969, IMG submission 87316) | Freshwater microbial communities from Lake Montjoie, Canada to study carbon cycling - M_130807_MF_MetaG | ecosystem: Environmental > Aquatic > Freshwater > Lake | place: Lake Montjoie...
TATTTTATATTAGTTACTTTACAAATATAGGCAATTATTACCAAAAAATTTTTATTTATCAAGAAGATATGTTTATTACATTTGCTATGTTTTATATGATTATTCTAGGGAATAATATTAGAGGCATTTTTACTTGTAGACAAGTTAATTTTTTTGAAAATAATAAACCTGTCGTTTTTTTTACTGCTTTTATTTTATTTTATTTTTTGTGTTCTTTAGTATCAAATACTGGAACTTTAAAATATGTACCACCTATACAAAAATTATTATATACTGTTGTATACTTTTTTATATTTTTAATAACAACACGACTTGATTTTAATATTACATTTGCGGTGTTAGGTATAATATTTTTAATTTATTTTATAGAATTAAATAAAAATTTTTATATAAAAAATAAAGATACACAAAACAACAAATTCAAACCAAATGATTTACATGAAGAATATAACGACCATTGGATTACATTAGATTATCCATTTAAAGTTAGATTATTTGAAATTAAAAAAGGTCATTTTGATATTATTGATACCATAGAAGATATATTGTATATTATTATTTACATATTAATATTTTTAGGATTATTAGCTTATGGCGGAGAAATTAAAGATACATTAACAAGTAAAAAAGATATTACCTGGTTTGATGTATTTGCAGACACTAAAATATGTCATATGAAAGATAGACGCCCTTTTACACATTATGTAAAACTTGGCCTAGGATTAAAATTATAAATATAAATATAAAAAATTATTGTATCTTTTATAATATAAAATGAATTTTAAAATTTTATATGCTATTTTAGTTGGTACACTTTCAGGTATTTTAGGAGGCGCCTTTGGACTTGGAGGTGATTTTATCATGCTACCATTACTTATATTTTTAAAAATTGTTCCTGATTACTCCACAGCAGTAGGAACAGTATTATATACTTTACTTTTTCCTATATCTTTGCTTGCGGTAATTCAATATAATAACAAACATCAAGTTGATTACGTAATTGGTTCTATTTTAGTTATTGCTTATTTCTTATCTGCTTATTTTGGTGCGCGAATTCATGGATTATATGACGAAAAAACATTAAAGTATTCATGCGCTACTTGTTTTTTAATCATTACCATTTATTTTTATTATGATGCCTATACAAGTAAATAAGTTATTCACTTCGAAGAAATTGGGTTTTCAATTTGTTTAAATTAGATTCGTTTTTATTATAAATTAATTTTTATAATAAAATTATAAACATATTATGCTACAAAAATATATCAATCAACTTGTCAACAATATTCCCAACCAATATCTTACAAAATTACAAGGTACAACTAACAAACCATTAAAAGTTGATCTCGTTTTTGAAGGAGGGGTTTTTAATGGCAGCTATCAACTTGGCTTTTTAAACTATATCAAACAAATGGAAAAAAAACGATTTTTAAAGGTTGAAAGGGTATCCGGATGTAGTATCGGATCTATTATGGCTTTTTTATATTTTACTAACATTTCAATAAATGACAGCATTAATTTTATTACTAATATTATTTATAAACATGTTAAAAAACATTATAATATGGATATTTTTAATGATGTATTTGCGTTTTTAACTAAACAATTACCTGCAAATTTTTTAGATAAAATTAACGGCAAATTATTTATCACATATAATGATATTTCTAAAGGCAAACAATTTATGAAATCTACTTATTCTAGCATTGATGAATTATTTGATGTTATTCGTCGTTCTTGTTATATTCCATATGTTATTGATAAATCTATCTTTTATAACGGCAAATATGTGGACGGATTATATCCTTATATTTTTAAACCCAAAAAAAATAGAAAAATTATTAATGTTAATATTATTAATCTTAAAAAAGTCTGTTCTTTAATATCTATTAAAAATGAAAAAAATAATATGCATCGCGTCATTGATGGTATACTTGATACTCATACATTTTTCTCTTCCAATTATTATTCTAACATGTGTAGCTATATTGATGACCAAACAATAATTACCAAATTACAATATTTTATATTAATTAAATTTTATCAACTTAGCATTCTTGTTCTTCATTATTTTTATGTTTTAAATAAGCTTTTAAAAAAATTAATTAAAACCAATTATGATGTTAAAAAAATATTTCACATTTTATATACATTTTTATTCAAATCTATCTGCGTTTAATCTAAAAAAAGAACCCTCGGTTTTTCTTTCTTGTTTTTCTCGGTTTAGTCTTTTTTGTAGTCCTCGTTTTTTCTTTATCATCATTTTTATTATCTAATGGTCTATATCTTAAAAACCATTCTTCATACTCCGGATCCTTTTTGTTATTCTTTAATTCAGCAAATTTATCCGTTTTCGCAGCTCTCATCTCTTCTACTGTTTCCTGATGACCCATACAATTAATACTAAATCTTTTTAGCAACCCTTTTTGCTCTAATCTATTCTTTTCTTGTACCTCAAATAAATATTTTGACATACATAATATACGATCCTTATCATAATACGGTCTATTCGCATATAAAAATGCCAAATAAAAACTTAACATGGTATCTATTGTTGCCACTTTGATTTCATATCCTTTCTGCTTTAAAACATTATAACTATGACATGCTAATGGTTCATAAATAAATGCTACTACATCCTTCCCTACACGAATTTCGTAATGAGGCGCAATTATTTCTCCTACAGCAGGTCGTTTTAATATTTTTACACCTTTAATATTTATGTCTAACAATCTTTCTTTTACTATTTGAGCTGTTTTTAAAGGTTCCTCTGATAATACATCAAAATCAGGGATTTTTTCTAATTGTTTTCTTAATTTTTTTGGCATATACTGCGAATATAATGATACAGCATATCCTCCAAAAAATACTACACCTTGATCAATTAACGTTGTTTTTACGGTTTCATATATTTCTTCTGATTTATTTGAGTCTTCCTTTTCTTCTTTTTCTGATTTATTTGTTTCTTCATCTTCTTCTTTTTCTGATTTATTCGTTTCTTCTTTTTCTTCTTTTTCTTCTTTTGTAGTTGACAATTTTCTTTGAAAATCTATATGTGAACATTGTTGCGCCGTTAATGGATAATTGCGATTTAAAAGAGTTAAACGTTTTAATACCTTTTCCCAACGTGATACATCTCCATCTGGTCTAGATAGTTCTAAATACATACTCATTCGTAAATAATTCGGTGGCGCATATAAAATTCCTGCCACCTTTATTACTTCCTTTTTTAATGCGTTAAATAATTCCTTTGGAATATATGATATATCTGCGACAGGAATAAAATTCACATATACTTTATATGTGCCATGATGCTGTCCTGATTTTGCTTCTACTTCTACAAATCCTTCTTTAATATATATATCTACTAGTGATTTCGCATTTTCTAACGCATTCCAACTAAAAAAATCATAGTCTGGTATTTCTATATCTGTATTATAAAACTGATCTTGCTTTGGTAGTATATTATTAATCGCAGTTCCACCATAACAAATTAATTTGTTGTGTCTTATAAAATTTTCAACGATCCCTATGATTCGTTTTACTTCCGGAGAATTAGCTACAGTCTTTCCTTTTTTTTCTTCCGCTGTATCTACAGCTTGTCTTAATATTGCTAATTCACAGTCCGAAAAATTTAAATTCTTACATATTTCGTATTTATTCATTATATTATCTATAATATAATGAAATATTATTTTGTTTATTTACTTATTTATAATAGGTTGTATTGTACTATTTGAAATTAAATTGGCATTTAAATCCGGATTTAAATAAGGAGCTGTATTTACTACGGTGTTTGACTGTTGTAGCCACTTGTCTCTCGCTTCAGTTAAACTACTTAAAAATGAAAACATCTTTATATTATATTATAATTTAAAATATTTAAGTTGTTTTATTCATAAATCTGTATTTTATTTTATTTGATTTGATTTGATTTGATTTATTTTAAATCTCAAACTTGTAAAAATCTGAACTTACTGTACGTGTCGCAAAAGATACCGCTGGGTCTTGTGCAGGTGGTGCTGGTATTGTTTCCGGTATATAACGCAGCTTTTCCGGTTTCAAAACAAACGCATGCCCAGCTTCATCAAAGAATACATCGTTTTCTTCTAAATTTGTATCTACGTATTGATATCTTAAAGCAAGCATTTGTATACCATATGCCCGCATTGTAATGGAACTTGGGTTTTCTGGATTTGAACCTTTATCCGGCATTCCAATTGTCATATTTAGTTTATTATATCCTATTAATTCCTCCATATCTGGTGCATTAACAATATCATAATAATGAAGTGCTCTGGCAAAAACCGAATTACTTGTCATATTTACATATTCATAAAATGCTTCTGATTCCATAAATGATGTATTGCTTCTATCTACAATAATTACAACTTTTCCTGCCATATCAGATAATTTTACAGTTCCAAAATTTTTACCATAATATTCAAAACTATATTGTTTATCCATTAAAATATTATTATTACTTTCCAATAATTTTGCAAAATTTGAATACATTTTTTGATTTGTGCTTTTTATACGAAGATGCAAAATAATTGGATCAAATGGATTTGGAGCAGTTGAATTCGCAAAAGCATAATCTCTTATCACATTAAATACCTCACTAAATGAAACTGAATTAAATGTTTCTTTTACACAATAGTTATCTGATGTTGATGTCGCAACCACTGGTTGATCATCAATAGAATATATCTCAAAATCAAGCCCTCTTACTCCTTGCTTAAGTAAACTTTTTAATGTACACGTGTCAACATAACCATTTTTATAATTTCCACCTGAACATGCGTTATAAGCAGACTTTATGTAATAATCTCTTAATGAATATTGATATATTTCGTTATCAGGTTGAATTGATATTATTTTACCATTTAATGTGCCGTACATTGTATCCATAAAATTACAATCTCTTGCTTTCATTCCATTTGTAAATATTGAACCAGCATAAAAAAAATATACAAAAATGGTTATAACAATAATGGTTATTGTTAGTACTGAGAAAGCTAATAATGAAGTAGCATCATTTGTATTCATCATTTGATTCATTATATTATCTAGTTTATCAGACATATATTTATATTAATATAATATTTTAATTCTTTATTTATTATATCTAACAAATAAAGAATTAAAAAATAATAACTATATATACTAATTATGGCCGGTGGTTTAATGCAACTGGTTGCTCAAGGGCAACAAAATATTATTTTAAATGGCAATCCTTCAAAAACTTTTTTTAAAAGTACATTCGCACAATATACTAATTTTGGATTACAAAAATTCAGAGTTGATTTTGAAGGTTCTAAAACATTGCGATTATCCGAAGAATCTACTTATACATTTAAAATTCCACGATATGCCGACTTATTAATGGATTGTTATCTTTCTGTTGTTCTACCTAACATTTGGAGTCCTATTTTGCCTCCACAAGACCCCAATAATGATACAGCACAAAATATTAATAGCCAAAATTGGGTTCCATATGAATTCAAATGGATACAAAATTTAGGAGCAAAAATGATTTCTAAAATTAGTATTACTTGTGGCAATTATACACTTCAAGAATATTCTGGCGACTATTTATTAGCCGCTGTTCAGCGTGATTTTAATGCCGAAAAAAAAATTCTTTTTAATGAAATGATCGGAAATATTCCCGAATTAAATGATCCTGCGAATGCCGGTTCTCGTGTCAACTCTTATCCAAACGCATATTATACGGATGCCTTAGCCGGTCCTGAACCTTCTATACGAGGTCGCATTTTATATATTCCATTAAATAATTGGTTTGGATTAAAAACTCAAATGGCATTTCCGTTAACTTCGCTTCAATATAATGAGCTACACATTAATATTACATTAAGACCTATTAATGAATTATTTCAAATACGTGATGTGTTTGACTCTACTTTTAATTTCCCTTATATAGCGCCTAATTTTAATGCTTGGTATATGCAGTTTTATCGTTTCTTACAGCCACCACCTGACATTAATATTGGCATCAATTCGTATTCGGATCAAAGAACTCTATGGAATGCCGATGTACATTTAAATTGTACCTATTGTTTTTTATCTAATGAAGAAGAACGTGTTTTCGCATTAGAAGAGCAGAAATATTTAATTAAACAAGTTCATGAGCAGCATTTTTATAATGTCACTGGACCTAACAAAGTGGAAGTAGATTCATTAGGAATGGTTATTGACTGGATGTTTTATTTTCAACGCAGTGATGTTAATTTACGCAATGAGTGGTCTAATTATACTAATTGGCCATACAATTATATGCCACAAGATGTCATACCTGCTCCCGCATCTGGATCATATACTATTTATAGAACAGACGCATTAGGTAATTTACAACCTGTAAATATCGGTCCTGGTGTGAATCCTAATGGTAATTTAACTGGTCTTTTAATTACACCCACTTATACTCCGGAAAATGACAAATATATTTTAGTTGTCATGGGTATTTTGTTAGATGGATCTTACAGAGAAAACGTACAGCCTGCTGGTGTTTTCAATTACATTGAAAAGTATACTCGGACTAGCGGCAATGCCCCTCCCGGTCTATATTGTTACAACTTTTGTTTAAACTCTAGTAATGCCGAATTACAACCATCTGGTGCGATTAATATGAGCCGTTTCAATCAAATTGAAATAGAATTTACTACTATTATTCCACCTTTAGATCCATTAGCTCAGAGTTTGGTTATTTGTGATCCCGCTACAGGCAATATTATTGGCATTAATAAACCCACTTGGCGCATTTATGATTACAATTTTAATATGACCTTGTTTGAAGAGCGAATTAACCAGGTCATCTTTATTGGTGGCAACTGCGGCCTCGCTTATGCAACTTAAATAAACCAAAAAAATTGAATATAATATTACCATCCTTAGTAATATTATAACTAACAAATCAAAGGTACTATGTTTTCTTTAAAAATCTTCTTATTTATTTTAATCATTTGCTTTGTATCCAGTACTGAAATATATACACGAACCCAATTAAGGGGTTTACATCAGTACTATATGAATAAAGCGTTTAATGAAGAAATTCAGCGTATTGTAGATAAAGTTATAGAGTTAGCTAGACAAAATGGAACCAGTTACACACTAACTTATTATATTCCTAGTGGTAGACCTGATGATTTAAGGTATCTTGGCATTCTTAGCAGTTTTAGCGATAAAATAATCATTAACCGTTTAAAAAATATATTAATTGATAGCAATATTACGATCTCTGAGCCCAAATGTTGTTCTAAAATATTCCCCGGTTGTGAGCAACACGAAATGAATTTATGTAAATTTATTAAAATTATCTGGTAAATAATTTGTGACGATATATGCTCACAAAATATACGACACATTGGATGAAATATGAGAGCATAATATCGGTATACTTATGGTAAGGCTAACGGAATTCCGCATCAAAATGTTACTGATTATGATTTAGATCTTATAAATTGGAACCTTTTTGATGTAAAGTCAGTAAGGATGAAACACTCTAAAACAAAAATGTCCAAATCTGGTTTTTTTCACTTTTTTAACTTAAATTGGAAAAAGGTTTTTGGATTTTGGACATTTTTAAAAATGTCCATTTTTGAAAACCTAAAGTCCCTTTTGAAAAAAGATATATGAAAATATGGTATGTGATCATAATGGTCTAAAAATATATTTTGTATGACAAAAAGTGTTACCATAAAAATAAATATTTCCTTTAAAAAACAGTTTAAAGATTTTTTTCTTGATTGCTTATATAGCCGATGTTTAGCAATCAAAAAGTCTCAAAACTCCCAAATATTTTTGAATGTGAAATTTGTAACTATAATACGTGTAGAAAAAAAGATTTCAATAAACATTTGCTTACATCAAAACACATCAGCAATGCCAAGCAATCAATCTATGCTGTTAAGAACGACAAATATTGTCAACCACTACAACCCACATATCAAGACAAAAAATATGAATGTTTATGTGGTAAAACTTATGTAGATAATTCAGGATTATGGCGACATAAAAAGAAATGTACACCCAATAAAGAAGATAAAAAACTTAATATCCCAAAAATAATAGAACCTAAAATAGAAGACAAAATGCCAGAAAAATTTGATAAAGAAATGCTAATAATACAATTACTTAAACAAAATCAAGAACTTCAACAATCTTTAATTGAATTATCAAAAAAATCTATAAACATTACAAATAACACTAACAATTCTCATAACAAAACATTCAATCTACAGTTCTTTTTAAACGAAGAATGTAAAGACGCACTAAATATCAGTGAATTTGTTAGTTCAATTAAGGTAGAATTGGAAGATTTGGAAGCAACTGGGAGATTAGGTTATGTGGAGGGTGTTTCAAGGATAATGAATAAGAATTTGAAGGAGCTTGATGTAAATAAAAGACCGATACATTGTTCAGATTCAAAGAGAGAGATTTTATACATTAAAAATGATGATCAATGGATAAAAGAAGAAGAAACCAAGCCTATTTTGAAAAAGGCAATAAAACAAGTCGCTTACGAAAATATAAAACAAATCAGTGAATGGAAGAAAAAATATCCCGACTGTACTGACTCAGAATCAAGAAAAAATGATTTATATTTAAAAATAGTCGGCAATTCCATGTCTGGACTAACAACCGAAGAACAGTTAAAAAATTATGAAAAAATAATCAGCCGAGTAGCTAAAGAATCTGTAATTGATAAATAATCTTTTTGTTTCTTTAAATTAAAAATAATATATATTATTTTGGTTATGTTATAGTAGATACATAGTCATCACTAATATGTGGCGTAATTACAAATGGAATAATACATACATATGCTTGAATATCTTTATAAATACTATTCATCATACAATCAATTGTAAAGCAATTTATATTATTTAAAAATGGCATATTTATAGTTCTATTATCTAATGGGAAACAATTATCTTTTAGTTTTTTTGCCCCGATTGGATTTATTATATACGCGGACGTTCCAAAACAAAAATTTAATTTTGCTATTGTTGTATTTATCTTTGTTTTAACAAAATTAGAAATATCGGTTTTCGTCATTTTATGTTTATTAAAAATACAATTACAAGTTTCATAATTTGTATTATTATAACTTAAAATTGAATCAAAATTGTAATTTAATTGTACTATATCCCACGTTTTAGGAAGTAAATTATTCATTAAATTATTTATATGTTTATTATAATCGCGTGAAACAATAGCATCATCTTCCATTATTACAATTGGTTTGTTTAATTCAATACATTTATCCCATAATTGTAAATGAGATAAAGCACAACCTATCGCTCCATTTGAATAATTTTGCGAACCCTTTTTTAAAAGTTTCGGGTCTAAATTATTAATATTAATATTTTTTCCATCAACCGCATTATGATATGTATACTTTATATATTTTGAATTATAATTGTCAAATATTACTTTACGTTCTGATGAACTTTCCAGACTTATAACAAAAATATCCATTAATTTATATCAATAATTAGTATTTAATATTTAATATTTAATATTTAAATTGTATTATAAAAATAATATGATGTTTGGCTAAGGAATTGATAAATTATATTGTTTCATTTAAATTGTCGCATTTGACGCAGTTGGGCCGGTATCATAGAACATTCCAGTTGCGGATCTTGTTACCGGATATATAGGCATAGAGCGATATTCCTCAGGCTCTGGAGAATATTGATATATTAATTTTTTATCAGCTAATTCAAGACCATAATTAAAAGACTTAGTCCATTTATCATAACCTTCATATGGCCGAACAATTTCTTCATTTAGGGAACCTGGTTTTGCATAAGTGGCTCTTGAACCAATATCAGATGTAAGAGATGAATATTGAGGCGTTTGCCCCCATGTTAGTTTGCCCGCATCATCTAATGGTTTTACTTCTGTATCTGTTAAATATTTGGGTGGAGCAGTTATGGGCGGTTGACATCCTTGACAATCTACGTCTGAAGTACATTGCTCTCCAGTTTTGATACAAGTGGCTTTGGGACCGCAAAAGTTGGAACAACTATAAGGATTATTCACTACGTCTACGTTATGACTATTTTTAGGACTATTGCTGTCATATGTTACTAACGCATTAGGATCAAACCCTTCTTTAGAATTAGAATTAGAATTTATAATATATAAAAATAATACAATAAAAATAATCATTACAATATATTTTATATTTCCTGAAACCTTCATATATATAAATAATAATTTAATTATAAATACATTTATTCATAAAAACCCATAAAATTTAATATATATTTATTATAAAATGTCAACAGAAGAACCTAGTGCTATTGATGAAAAAAAAGCTGAAGAGGAAGGAACGACTACAGAAAAAGCTGACTGGAATGGTTTTTTTGCTAATTTTGGTAACGGATTAATAACAGGAATATTGTTAGGAGTTGTTTGTGTAGGGTCTATTGGACTATTTCTTGCGAAGGCTGCTAATGCGAATGTGTTTCCTACAGAAATCAATATGCAGCCATATACGAATGTGAAAAGAGATTTAATGGAGGAAATTATTTTTATGAATCCAGTAAAAATATTGCCATATTATGGTTTAGGATTTTGGGCAGACCCAGAAAAATATTGGATACAAGAAGCAAATTTCTTTAATGCCAAAGCAGATATAAATTTTATGGATAAATTTTTTGATACGTGGTTATGTTCTTTACAAAAAAAAGATCAAAGTTTTTTTTGGATTTTTGAAACAGATGTATTAAAATCAATGATGTGTATGTCATTTTTTGTAATTTCAAGTGTATTTTTTTATATGAATTACTTACCTGAATGGTTAACGATGTTAGTTTTTGCTTTGTTTTTTTCAATAATATTGATAGGAATATATATAAGTAATTTTATTTACGGAATATACACGCATGTAGTAAAATTTATAGATTTAATTTCAGTTTTAATAAAACCTAACAATGAAGATGCCCTTTTATTTGATTATCCAAAAATAATAATGTATTCCATATTATATTTTTGGGCAGCATTTATTTCAGTAATGATATCACCCGCATTAATTACAATATACACATTATTTAAAGCATTATCTGTAAATTACATAGTACGAAAAAAGGATAATAATTCAGATGAACCGGCTCAAAAAATGAACTTGATTTCATTTATAAAAAATGTATTTTATTATAAAAAGACTTTTATTATAATTCTAGCTATGCTCAAATTAATGAGTTCGGCAAATAGTTATTTGGGTAGTACATATATGCCAGGAGTAATAATAGCCATTTTAATATTAATATTTGGACTAAATATTTTGATACCAGATGACGCAGAGGATAGTTTATTTTCAGTATTAAATACAAATTTTCCAACATTAGATCAGCAAGTACCTAAAGAAGGTATAAATATTGATATGTGTAAACCAGAACTAAATACAAATACAAATATGGATACAAATTCAAGTCCAATCATTTCTATTGTAACAAAACAACCGTCAAATGTTTTAGAAGTGGCGTCTTCTGGTAGCAAAATGATGGGAGGAGGAAAGAGAAAATCTAGTATACCAAAATCAAAGCAAAAATTATATAATTTAAAATTAGTTTAATTTAATGAAACAATATAAATATAATTTATAAAGTATTAATTATCATGAAAAGTATAGATAAAGAATTACCATTTGTTAGTATATGTACACCAACTTTTAATCGCAGACCATTTATTCCATTTATGATAAAATGTTTTGAAAATCAAACGTATCCTAAGGATAGAATAGAATGGATTATTATTGATGATGGAACTGACCCTATTTTAGACCTAGTTACTCATATTAAACAAGTGAAATACACTTATTATAAAGAAAAGATGTTGTTAGGTAGAAAGCGAAATCTAATGCATAATAAATGTTCAGGTGACATAATAATTTATATGGATGATGATGATTATTATCCTGCTGAACGTATATCACACGCAGTTCAAACATTATTAGATAATCCGACATATATGATTGCTGGATGTAGTGAAATGTATGTTTATTTTGATAGCAAACAAAAAATGTATAGATGTGGACCATATAAAGAGTATCATTCAACTGCTGCCACATTTGCTTTTAGAAAAGAATTGCTTAAAGAAACAAGCTATAATAATGAAAACGCATTAGCAGAAGAAAGGCATTTTTTGAAAAACTATACAATTCCTTTAAAACAATTGGATAGTTTGAAATCAATTATAGTATTTTCACATAAACATAATTCATTAAATAAAGAAAAATTATTAGAAAATTTGGAATTGACAAAAACAGTTGAAACAGATTTAAAGATAGATGATTATTTTGTAGATCCTATATTAAAACAATTTTACACAGCGGATATGAATACATTATTAGAAACATATGAACCAGGCAAACCAGAATATAAACCAAAATTAATGGAGCAAATGAAATTAATGGAAGATGAGAGAAATAAACGTATTGAAGAACATAATAAAATGTTGGAAGCTCAACAAAAAATAATGAATAGTTTACAACGGAATACACCTGTAAATAAAGATATAGAAGTAGTGAAACAACATTACGAAAAATTATTATCTGATAAGTCATATTTAATAAACGAATTATTAAAAAAGGTAAGAATGTTAACATTGGAATTAGATGAATATAAAACTAAAAAATAACAATAAAAAATATAAAATGTAAAATATTATTATTTTATAAAAAATTCACTTAAAGAAATAATAGTTAATAATTATATAAGCAAATAATGCACACTTACGATGAAGAAGAACTAAATATGATAAATAAAGGTCATGATGATATTAGTGTAGCCAATTCGGTTCCATCTAATTTATTAAAGAATAAACAAGTACGTGGAAACAAGAGTAAAGTGTTCACTAGAACATTTAATTCAAAAAATATAGATGGTAAGTACTATAAAACAATTACGATTAATATGCATGGATCAGGAGACTTTGGCTCTTATATAAAGAATGCGGTAACGGGAATATATACAAAACATCGTGTTGGAACTGAAGCTGATTATCTATATTTTTTAGTATCTGATTGTACAGGTATGGATAAACTAAATGGACCTGTTCATTTGTATTATAATTCTCCATCGGAATATGAGAAGCATCAATTTACTACAGTTGACCAAGCAAAAAAAGACGAATGGTTCAAAAGAGTAAACTCAATTAAAGATAAATATGCGTAATACAAAACAACAAATTTACACTGATATAAATGTATAAATTAATTTATTTTATACATTTACACAAATTACTAATTTTCTGAATCACTTTCATCAGAAGACACTTCAATATCATCCGCATTTTCCTTTGTATATTTTTCTAAATATCTATAAATACGATTAATATCCAATTTAGATATTTCATAATTTTCAAATAATATATTCATTTCAGGCGAATCAATGTCATATTTATTTTTAATATCCAGAAAAAAACCAAATATATCTTTTTTATCCATACTTAATTGCTGACATAAATTTTGTATAAAAATAGAATTATTATATTCAGTAGAATACTTTGTTAAAACCTTTGTAAATCGCACTTCAGCAGGATTAAATTTGAGTTTTTTCTTTGAAAATGTTTCATGATAAATACTATTATTTTTAAATGTTTTTATTAATGAACTCATCTCATTAAATTGCCAGATTTGTTTTTGAAATGTGATACGATCAATATAATCAGCAAAACACATATTATCTAATATTTTTAAATAAAATGGAATAGCATCATTCTTTTTAATTTTACCAAGAACATCAATAATATTTTCATGCCATAAAAGACCAACAATTGTACGATCCGTTTCATTCATAATAGTTAAATGTTCTTCAATTGAATAATGATTATTGATTAATTTTTTTGTGATTTTTCGTGTATCATCATTATATGATTTCATCAAAAATATATTTTTAATAATATTGGTATTTAAAATACTTTTTTTATTTTTATAAAGGTCATAAACCGTATTTAATTTGCGCAAATCTCCTTGAATAAATGTTATTATACTTGATTTAATATTTTCATCTATTAATGGCAAAAGATTATTAATTAAATTATTCATTTGTATTTTTGTTGGTGATTTTAATTCAATGACATCGCATACCTTCATGAGCTCTTTTATTTTTTTATCAATATGATAATTTCCAATACATATAATTGGATTTAATGTCATTTCTTCTAATCGTTGTTTTTTTGTTTTTTTAGGGCGGATAATTTTAATTAATGAATTTATTCCACCTTTGTCTCCATTATTCATTCCGTCAATTTCATCCATCACAATAACCAAACGTTTTACTTTTTTATGAAACAAACTCATGATATTTTTATCTGACATATTATGCTTTGTAATTGTATCAATAATTGATTTATTGCGAATATCTCCCGCATCATATTTAATAATGTCATAATCTAATTCTTTCAAGATATTAATAACAAATGAAGTTTTACCAGTACCAGGTTCGCCATAAATATAAATTCCTTTTTTTGTATCTAATTTATGTTTATTCAATTCAAAATTCTTTAAGATTTCTTTAAATTTGTTAGCTTCTTCTTCACGATTTAATAAATTATTGAGATTTAATGTTTCCATCTTATATTTCTTATAATATTCTTTTTATGTTGATTTTTACTTAATCCTAGTTCTTCAAATAAATTATTTATTAAATTAATACATTTAGTTGATTGATTTTCAGCGCAATATATTTTTAAAAAATAAATATAATTGGCATAAATGCTGTCTTTATATAAATATTTCTTGAAGTTTAACCATTTTTTGTAATTTTCTTGTAATATTTGATTAAACACAAATTCATTGTCTTGTCTTACAGTAGTTCTTACATAATTTTCTAATTGTTTACGATGAATACAATCTTTGAATAAATGATGATATTTTTTATAATATTCTTTATTTAAAAAAATCATTGCGACATTTGGAATATAGTCATAAACAATAAATATTAGTTCTTTAGGTAAATTATCTATATTTTGAAATAATGAAGTAGACATTTATATTTATATTTAAAAATATATAATAATATATTTTTAGATGTATTTTTTTAAATGAAATAATAAATAATTTTAATTTAATTTAATTATACAATAGTTATTCTGTTGTTGTATCTGTTGTCGTTGTTGTACATGGGTCTTTAACCCCATAAGTAATTCCATCCCATGAAAGTTTACAATGATTTGCCCATTTAGATTTAGCACAATTACCATTTGATCCGGTAAATGGAGCCTGATAAAAATTCATGGTATTTTTGTCATCAGCGGTTGGTATATAAGCAGGACAATTTCCTAAACGATGTGAATTAAAACATTTTGAACCATTTCCTGATAAGTCTACCCAATAATCAGGACAATTTCCTACAACGGGCGGCCAATCAACATCATTTGTTGAATTAGATAATGATACTCCTATTAATACTAAAAAAAGTATTAAAAAAATAGTGGCTATTATTAAAACTATTTTTTGAAAAGATGTTTCCATTATATAAATTAAACATATATTTTTTTTATGGGGGTATTATAATATGAATAATATAAAAAAATCAGATTTTTTCCCAACAAGAAGTTCAAATGGTCGTGTTGATATATTACCAAATAAACCTTCTTCTCAGGCTCCTGATATATCTAATTTATTTGCGATGTATGACAAAATTCCGGCCAATCAATGTACCACATTTAGAGAACCAACTTTAGGTCAATGGGATGAAACTCCTTTATCTAAAGCATATTTTTCACAAAATAATATTCAAATTATTCAAAATGGAATTCGTGCTGGAGTTTATAAAAAATCAAATAGTCAGTATATTGTGGCTCCTCAAGATTGTGATTCACTAAAGATTATTATGCGAAGTGTTTTTTTACAACATTCTGTTAATTTAGCTAATGATATTCAAGGACAAATTCAAGCACTAAATCAAATGGTATTAGATTACTGTATTCATCATGTGTATGGTGAAGCACAAGGTTATATGAAATATTTACATGATGTTAGCACCTTAGCAGTGCCATTAGCGACACCTGTAATGACATCACAAAATGATCGCCGCAATTATAAGATGAAAAGTTGGTTTTAATAATATATAAAAATAAAATTACTTTTGAATCATTTGCGTCTATACATATATCGGTTGTTGCGATAATATGAACTAACATGATGAACTGGGTCGTTCAATAACTTATTGATATTTGTTTTAATAATTGTTCTGTCATTTTCTGAATAATATATGTCTTCAATTTTGTATCCACGTTTTTTGGGTATATCAATCATATTTTGAATACACTTTAAACAAGGTTTACTACTGGCTAATTCATATGTCTTTAAGAATCGTATAACTAACAAATTAATTTTAACCAATTTATTTTTATTTTTATTTTTTAAATAAGGCAATCGTAAAATAGCATCATGTTCCGCATGAATGCTCGGCATAGTTCCGTCAACATCGGAATATTTATTCATCCCAATTGATAATATATTATATTTTTTTTGAAACACGCATGATACATGAAAATAATTGCCGCAAATACATTTATTGGCAACCATATTATTAGTTTTAAAGTGATCTAAATCTGTATTGGATGGTAAACAAAATCTTTTTAAAAACATGGTTTCCATGATATTATTCATTATTAAATATATTATATTACTTGATAAAATATATTTATATTTGTTTATTAGAAGTTTAGATAAAAAAATTTATTTTTATTTTTAAAAATGTAATACAATTTATAATACAATTTTTGTTAGTTTATTCATTTATTTAATTATCTTTTTTTGATTTAACTTTTGCTAGCTTTACTGGTAGTTCAATTGTTTCTTCTTCTACTAAATCAAGTAACTTTTCTTTTTTTATCACTTTCTTTGCTGCTCCTTTAACAACAACAACCTTCTTTTTCTCTGCTACTTCATTTGTTTGACTTCGCTCAGCTTTGTACTTTAAATATTCTTGCGATAAATTTTCTAACTCTTTTAGCCACATTTGTGGCTCTGTCATGTCTTTGATTCTTTGTAATTCATCGCTTTTATCTTTATGTTCTTTGTTTAGCTTCTCCACATTTTCTTCTGATACGCTATCCATTGGCATTTTAATTAGATACTTGAAGTCACTATCATCATTGATGACTGTATAAACTTTTGTTAGTAACATGTTTATAATTTCCTCCTTCTTTTTCTTTCGCAAGTCAATTGTGCCATCCAGTAGCTCTTGAATATATCGCGCTTTATTTTCAAGAACAACCAATTCTTTTTCAAGAACATCAATTAAATATGCTTTTCTTACACTGTACAACTTCAACCTTGTTACAAAATAGTCGTCAATAATTTCTTCTACAGTATCATACTTTTTCAATTTATCTTCCGCATCAAATAGATGCATATTAGTGGTAGAACTGGTTGTATAAAGCTTGAATAATTTTTCTAACGCATTACAAGAGTGATCTAGTTGAATTGATTCCAATTCATTAACCTTACCCTTTTGTAAAGTGATTGTAAAATCTACTGTAGTATCTCTACTCATATCATCATAGTCTTTTACTAGAGGCACAATTTTTTTACCATCTTTATCTAGACCTGGCTCTATCAAACTTTCTAAATGTTCTTTGAAATTTTCAGTCCATAGCCCAATTGGTAGCTCTAAAACACGAATAGTATCTGGGCCCACTTTTTCATACTTACCTTTTATCAAGAACTTGGTTGAACCAATTTTTTCAATTGTGCCATTAAATCCTTCGTAGAAGGGCGCAAACCCATCATTTTCTAATGGTGGCCAACCAACCAATTTATTCTTAAGATATCCAATAATTTGTAACGGATTGTAGCACATGATGTCTGTGCTGAATCCAGTTCCAATTCCTTTAGATCCATTTACTAAAATCATAGGAATAATTGGCGCATAAAATCGTGGCTCCACTAGCGTGCCATCGTCGTTCAAATAATCTAAAATAGCATCATCTGTTTGATGAAAGATTGCGCGAGTTATGCGATTTAATTGAGTAAATATATATCTTTCAGATGCGCTATCTTCACCGCCTTTTAATCTGGTTCCAAATTGTCCTGACGGTAAAAGCAAATTTATATTATTTGAACCAACGAAATTTTGTGCCATTCCAACAATAGCACCATTTAAACTGGCTTCGCCATGATGATAGCAAGCATGCTCAGACACATAGCCAGTAAATTGGGCAACTTTTATCTCTGAAGTCAAATTCTTTTTAAACGCAGCAAACAGAATTTTGCGTAAACTGGTCTTTAATCCGTCCATCAAGTTAGGTATAGAGCGATCACAATCGTATTTTGAAAAGTGAATCAGTTCTTCACCAATAAATTCTTCATATGTTACACTTGGCTTGTTCGTATCCAAATAAAGGTCTCTGTTATAGTCTTTCAACCATTCTTTTCTATCATCAGCGCGTTTCTTATTGAAAACCATGTCAATTGCTTTAACACTTTCTTGGCCAGTGTGCTCAAATCCGACAATCTTTTTCTGTTCAAAATATTCTTTGAATTCTTTGCCTGTGCTTGTACCTAACCCCTTGTAGTACTTAATCTTCCAACTTTTAAAACTATCCGGGTTTGCTGTTTTCCAGTCTTCATATTCTCCGTCATTGTAAAACATGAGTGTTTGTTGACCTTTTGCTGCTTTCAAAATAGGAGTATTCATGAAGCCAATGAAATTAGGAATTGCTGTTAAGCTAGGCCACTCGCTTTCAAACAAATTGATACATAATCCTTTAATATGTGAGCCATCTAAGTCTTGATCGGTCATGAACAATACCTTACCATATCTCAAGCAACTTGCTACCAATTCTGGATTATATTCTTTGCCCGTCTCTAGGCCAAGAATTTTCTTGATTTCAGTTATCTCTTTGTTCTCTGAGATTTTTTTACTGGGTTCACCTCTTACATTTAAGAGCTTGCCTTTCAAAGGATAAACGCCGATAATATTACGATCTTCAGAAGATAAGCCAGAGATAATACCAGCTTTGGCTGAATCTCCCTCACAAAAGATAAGAGTACACAATTGCGCTTTATCTGTTCCAGCCCAATTCGCATCAGTTAGTTTAGGAATGCCTCGCACAGATTTAGACTTGGTGCCATCCGTTTTTTTCGCTGCTTTATTTTCTTTGACTTCTGTTAAAGCACAGGCAGCATCCATTACACCCATTTTAGCAACCTTTTCAATAAATTTTTCACTGATATCACATTTAGAGCCGAATTTAGATGAAGGTGTATTCATATAATCTTTTGTCTGACTATCAAACGCAGGATTTTCAATGTCGCATCTGATAAACAGAAACAGCTGTTCTTTGATTGCGTTAGGATTAACCTTAATTTTTTTCTTCTTCTCAATATATTCAACTAGATTGCGAATAATTTGACCTAAAATATATTCTACATGTTTGCCTCCTTTTGATGTATGAATGCCGTTAACAAAAGATACTTGAATAAATTCTCCAGTAGGCGATAATGCGACAGCATATTCCCAGCGTTCATTAGCTAATTCATATACACGCGGTTTTTCAGCCTTGTCGCCAATGTACAAGTTAATATACTGCTCAAAATTTTTTGTAGGAACTAACTGCGAATTGTATTTTACTTTAATTGTTTTATCTGTAACCGCAGAAATATCAAAGACTCGTCTTTTAAGCAGCGCAATTAAATCTGGGCTAAGACCGTCTAATCCAAGTCGCTGATAATCAGGTTTAAATGTTACCTTAGTATAAGGTTTTACTTTCGTTGCTTTAGTAATCTTTGGACTACAAATGGTATCTAAATTATCTTTGAATTCTTGTGTATATTTTAAACCACGTATATGGTCTACTGTTTCAATTGAGCCAAAAGTAGACCATATAAGGACAAGTTTAAACCCGAACCCATTTTTACCACCAACAATTTTTTTCTCTTCTTTGTTGTAATTGGTAGAAGTGCGCAGTCGTCCAAATATAAGTTCAGGAACCCATACGCCATCTTTTTGCGCCACATCAATACCGTTACCATCATTAATCATGACAATAGTGCCATCATCTAAAATAGATACATCAATATAAGTAACTGGCAAAGAATTTTCTACATTGGCAGCGACCTTAGATGCCATGCGGACAACGTGATCTCTACTATTAACAATTGCTTCATCAAAGAGTTTAAATAGTCCAGGAACAAAACTTATATTTTTTTCAACAATTTTTTCACTTGGTTCATCAAGTATCCATAAATGGGCGTCAACTGTTTCAACAGACCCAATGTATGTATCAGGATTATCAAGAATATGTTGTTTATCAGTTTTTTCTTCAACATTAAAGAATAATGTTTGATCAGGATTGGTATTTGAAATAGAGCTCATAGTTATAGCGATATATGATATATAATGTAATGAAATGTTTAAATAGATTTCAATTTTATTTTATGATAAATATTAAAATTATATTTATATTTATATTTATATTTATAAATGACATCATATCAAAATTTTACACCAGGAACTACACCAGGTAATAAAAGACATTTAAAAAGATTAATTGATTACAATAGTAAAATAGCTTATTACAATTTAGAATCAAAAATAGTAGGAGGAAATTCGGATTATTTTTGTAACTGTTTTAAAGATAAAGTGAACCTTATGAAACAAGGATATAATGATCCTTCTCAAACAACTTCAGAACGAGTTTCACAACTAACAATAAATACTTTAGGAGGAAAGACTACTTTTGGTAATTATAATGTTCCCGCAAAAATAACATATTTGGGTGGCATTGAAGGACAACCAGGAGGAATTCCACGCCCCCTTAGAAATCGTTTTTAAAATAATTTGTTTATAATACATACTACATACTATTAGTTAAATCTTTACTATCTTTAGAAAGAATATTTTCTTATTTAAATATATAATGTACGTTCAAACTGTAGGAACCCGAGCTCAAGTATGGCATGGAACAGCAAGAAAAACATCAGGTGGATTAATGAAAAATGATTTAATGAAAAACAAGGCAGGACGTATTGTTTCTAGAGCAAAACATAACACTGCTAAAAAAGAGATGCGTTTAGTTAAATACGGTTACGGAACAAAAAAAGGAGAGTTTGGTATGGTGAAACTAGGTTCTCACAAACGAAGGTCTAGACGTCACAAGTCTAGAAAGATGCGAGGAGGCTATAGCCCCGCTAATGTTAATGATTCTTATATGATTCAAGATGTTGTCCCTCAAACATTTAGTCCCCAAGATAGAGCTTTACAAGCAGGTGGCAGAAGTAGAAGCATGGGCAAAAGCAGATCTATGGGCAAAAGCATGAGTATGAAGGGGGGAAAAGGTTTTGGTCATGCGTTTAATCATGCGATGAACAGCAAAGCAATGACATATTCAGTAATGGGTGCACAAGGCGCAGCGGCAGTTGCTGTGTAAAGATCTTTTGGATCTGACGCGCATCGTAGGCGTTGTATGAGTTTTACTAGATCATATCATTGAATAATTTTTATTGTTTATTGAAGTAAATAGAAATTTGTCTTATATAATTAGTTAAATATTTATTATCTTTAGAAAGAATATTTTCTTATTTAAATATATAATGTACGTTCAAACTGTAGGAACCCGAGCTCAAGTATGGCATGGAA
>Ga0114969_10001256_pt1 | contig 21591 bp, 13 predicted proteins | sample M_130807_MF_Meta_FD_87316 | JGI IMG/M metagenome (GOLD analysis project Ga0114969, IMG submission 87316) | Freshwater microbial communities from Lake Montjoie, Canada to study carbon cycling - M_130807_MF_MetaG | ecosystem: Environmental > Aquatic > Freshwater > Lake | place: Lake Montjoie...
CAGACAACCGCACATTCAGCATGGAAGAAGTCGATGGAATTCTTAAAGCAGATTTGGCTCGCTTTGAGCGAGGTGTGGTTCAGTTCTGTCCTGTTCCCCTCACTCAGGGTCAGTACGATGCTCTCATATCTTTTAGTTTTAATGTTGGTCTGGGAACACTACAGCGCTCAACCCTCCGTCAGAAGATTCTTCGCGGGGATATGGAAGGCGCGGCAGAAGAGTTGTTGAAGTATTGCAAGGCGGGTGGCAAAATACTCAAAGGGTTAGAAAATCGCCGTAAAGATGAGCGTGCCCTGTTCTTAGGATAAAAAATGCCATTACAGAAACTGATGCTCAAGCCCGGTGTGAACAAGGAGAACACCCGTTACACCAACGAAGGTGGGTGGTATGACTGCGACAAGATTCGCTTCCGCCAAGGCACGCCTGAGAAGATCGGTGGCTGGTCACAGATTTCTGGTTATACCTATGTAGGCACATGCCGTTCCCTCTGGTCATGGGCTTCTCTAAGCGGGATAGTCTATGTTGGGGTTGGCACTTATCTAAAGTTTTATGTAGAGCAAGGTGGGGCGTATAACGACATTACGCCGATTCGGTCTTTTGTAACGCTTAGTGGTCCATTTGCAGCGACGAACGGCTCAACTACAGTTACTGTTACTAGCGCATCACATGGTGCATCTACAGGCGACTACGTTAACTTCCTTGGTGCAGTGGCACTTAGTACGCAGACATTTACTAGGTCTACAGCAACTAACTTCATCGTAACTACAGCACTTGCGGCTAACACTCCAGTTATTCTTACTGTGTCTTCGGGTGGCACATTACCTACGGGCTTGGCTGAGAACACACAGTACTACATATTGGTTGTGTCTGGCACTACAGTTAACTTCGCTAACACAATAGGTGGCGCGGCTATTTCTACGTCCACTGCTGGTACTGGTACGTTCTCTTTATATGTAAACAGCGGGTTGACGGCGGAGGTACTAAATAGCAGTTTTGCTATTACTAAGATTAACGCTAACTCATTCACTATTACTACCCCCGTTGCGGCTGGGGTGTACGATACTGGCAATGGTGGTACAACGGTTAACACCAACTACGAGATACCTGTCGGATATGACTCATCACAGCCATTAACCGGTTGGGGCGCAGGTGCTTGGGGTTCTGGCTCTTGGGGTTCAGGGCAGGCCAGCGTTGCTCCCGCTCGTATCTGGTATCAAAACAACTTTGGTCAAGATTTAATCTTTGGCTACCGTGGTGGCCCGCTCTACTACTGGAACGCTTACATTACCCCCAACGGGCTTAATGTCACTATAACGATTAACTCCCAGACTGTTTCTGCTGTTGACACTGCTACGGAGTACATCACGTTCTCCACGGCTATTGCGGCTAATACACCTGTTAAATTTACCTCGACCACTTCACTGCCTGCACCCTTGGTGTCTGGCACTGTTTACTACATAGTTAACCCTGTTGCAGCTACGGCACAACTTGCGCTTACCGTTGGCGGAGCGGCTATTAACTTGACTAGCGCAGGTTCTGGGACTATCACGATTTACACCCCAGCGACGTTTACAACCATTAGCACTTTGACTAATGCTACGGCTATCCAGATAGTTAGTACTGGCACCGTGCCGACTGGGATGACTATTGGTACAACGTACTATGTAAACAACTTTGCATCTAATGTTTTCAATATCTCTGCTACATACGGCGGGGACTTAATCGTATTGACTGGAACGCAGACAGGTACGCAGACTATCTACCCGCACGGTATCCCTGTAACTTCTATGTACGGGGCGTCGGATGTGCCAGCCTATGTAAACAACATGATGGTGTCGGACGCAAGTAGATTTACTATTTGTTTTGGCTGTACGCCTTACGGCGGCGGTGACTTAGACCCCATGCTGATTCGTTGGTCTGACCAAGAATCCGTAACTAACTGGACGCCAGCGGTTACTAACCAAGCCGGATTCATCCGCCTATCGCACGGCTCACAGATTCTTACTGCGGTGCAGACTCGCCAAGAGATTGTTGTGTTCACGGATACATCCCTATATTCTTTGCAGTATCTCGGTGCGCCGTTTATCTGGGGCACACAACTCTTAGGTGACAACATCTCCCTAGCCGGATATAACACTGCCATCATTGCATCTGGTGTTATTTACTGGATGGGCGTGGACAAGTTCTATAAATACGATGGTAGAACTCAGACTCTGCGCTGCGATTTGCGTCAGTTTATTTATGGTGACATTAACTTAGATCAACAAGCGCAGTTCTTTGCCGGAACTAACGAAGGTTTTAATGAAGTCTGGTGGTTCTATTGCACTTCTGGCTCTACAACTATTGACCGCTATGTAACTTATAACTACGCTGAAGATGTGTGGGCTTATGGGGCTATGGCTAGAACAGCATGGTTAGATTCTGGTTTGATTACTAACCCTATCGCGGCTACCTATGTAAACAATCTTGTCTACCATGAGTACGGTATTGACGATAGCACTACAGGAACCGCTCTTCCTATTGAGGCGTATATCACTTCGTCCGAGTTTGACATTGGTGATGGGCACAACTTTGGATTTATCTGGCGTTTAATCCCTGACCTTACGTTCCGTGGCTCGTCTACTACTGGGGCTACTCCGCAGGTTACGTTCTATATGTTGCCAATGCAGAACTCTGGTTCTGGGTATAACGACCCTGTTGAGTCTGGCAATCAGTCAGTTGGTGGCACAAGTTATGCCAATGTAGCCCGTATCGGTACATACACGGTAGATCAGTTTACTGGTCAGGTCTACACACGGGTGCGTGGACGGCAGATGGCTATGAAGATTTCTTCTAATCAAGTTGGAACGCAGTGGCAGTTGGGCGCTCCTCGTATTGACATTCGCCCTGACGGTAGGCGAGGCGGTTAATGGCTTCATACGATCCAAAGATAACGGACTTTACAAATCCTGTTGCACCAAACTTACCCCTTGCGCCGATTCAATACGATAGGCAGTTTCAAGATCAGTTTGAGAACATCCTACGCCTGTACTTTAATCAACTAGACAACTCGTTTGGTTCTTTGCTTGGGCCATCAGGTGGTAAGTATTTAAAGTTTCCTTACGGGGCGTTCTCCAGCAATCAAGATCAGACTACAACGGCTAATACAGCCACATTGATGACGTTAAATACAACGGACTTCTCTAATGATGTGTCTATTAGTTCGTCTAAGATCACGGTGGTAAATCCCGGTATATACAACCTTCAGTTTAGTGTTCAACTAGAAAACGCAGATAACGCGCCGCAAGACACGTTTATTTGGCTTAAACAAAATGGTGTGGATATTGTTGGCTCTACAGGCAAAGTAGGTATGCCAGCACGTAAAAGTCCGGGCGACCCGTTTCACAATATTTTTGGTTGGAACTACTTTGTAAGCATGGCGGCTAGTGATTACATAGAGATTTACTGGTCAACAACTGATGTTGATGTAACTATCCAATTTTATCCAGCATCTGGAAGCCCCACCAAGCCTGCAACCCAGTCTGTTGTAGCCACACTTTCATTTGTGTCTAGACTGCCATCGTGATAAACTTTAATAAAATTTTGCTAAAAGGAGCCTCCTATGGCTGATTTCGGTATAGGTGAATATTTACTAGCTGAGGCAGCCGGAGATGCTGCTATTGCCGATATGGTAGGTTTGCCTGTTGCGGATTTAATCGGTGTTGGTGCCCTTGAAGCTGGTGCTGGTGCTGGTGCCCTAACTGCCGCCGAAGCCGCTAGTGCCGCTGGTGCTACCGAAGCTGGTACTGCGCTAACTGCCGCCGATTTAGTTGCTTCCGGGGCTGTCCCAGATATAGGCTCTACAGTTGCTTCCGGTGCATTTGATGGCGCTCAAGGTATTGATGCTCTTGGTCAACGGGTTGTAGACCCTGCAACGCAGGCTATTAATGCAGGAAACGCAGCCAACGTCACGGGCGACCCTTATATGCAAAAGGTAGGGTTTGAAGGTACAAATCCTTTTCAAGCGCCGACTGAGTTTAATGACTTCCAAGACCCAAGTAAGTTAGTCCAAGGCGCACCACAAGGCATAGATCAACTGCAGACTGGCATGCAGCAGGTTGGGCAGAATGTACCCCAGAATGATTTAGTTACTAAAAAACTTGCAGAAATGGGGATTGAGCCTGTTGGAAGAGCCCCCGGTTTACTAGAACCCGGTTCTAAAATGGGTGGATTTACTGTTGGTGCCGATGGTATGCTGTATAACAGCGCCGAACTTAGTAAAGCAGGTATAGCCACTGCCGGTACAGGTGCTACTGCGGATACTGGTTTAGGTATTGGCAAGCTTCTCTCTGGGAGCACCATGGGTATCCCTAATAAGTATTTAGCGATGGCTGGCACTTCGGCTGTAGCAGGTCCTTTGATTAAAAAAGCGCTTACACCTGATCCAAGATACGGTATTAATCCGCAAGCCTCAGAGCCTTATAGTGGCCCACTTTCTAAATTTAACTACAACCCAGCTACTTATACACCTGCGCCTAGTCCAGCACCAAATTACTACACCCCACAATACAAACGCTATGCGGCAGGTGGAACGACTAAATCCGATTCAATGTCGGATTTAATGGGTAGCGGAGATTCGATGGAACAATATTTGTCGGATTATCAGTCTGACCCTGCTAGTGTTTATCAAAAGGCTAAGGATGGTGACTACAACGCTATGCTGGCATTGAACAAGATACGTAAAACACCTAACGAGAACTACGCCGCAGGTGGTATCGCCCAACTAGCCGTAGGCGGTAAGTTGCTTCGCGGGCGAGGCGACGGCATGAGTGACAGCATTAACGCGAATATTTCTGGTAAGCGTGAGGCTCGACTTGCAGACGGCGAGTTTGTAATTCCCGCAGATGTTGTTAGCCACTTAGGTAACGGTTCTACCGATGCCGGTGCAAAACAGTTGTATAGCATGATGGACAAGGTACGAAATGCCCGCACGGGGCGTAAGTCTCAAGGACGTCAGATAACACCGCAAAAATATATGCCAGCATGACACTAACGGTTAAGTATGTCCAGAAAGAACATGCCGCTCAAATGTGGCCTCTTGTCGAAACATATATAAAGTCAGCCATGGAGCATGGGCATGGGGACTACACACTTGACCAAGTGAAACTGCTAGTATGTATGGGTCAATGGCTTTTGATGGTAGCGATGGATGAGGATAGCAAGATTCATGGGGCGGCAACGGCATCGTTCATGAATTACCCAAATGACAGGGTTGGGTTTATCACTTTCATGGGCGGCAAGTTAATTACTAATCAAGAAACTTTTAAACAGATGTGCGATATTTTGAAACAGCGTGGGGCGACTAAGGTGCAAGGCATGGCTAGACCTGCGACCGCTCGTTTGTGGAAAAGATATGGTTTTAATGAGCGTTCCACTTTAGTGGAAACAAGGATTTAGGAGGCTTTTATGGCAGATCCGGTATCACAAACGATTACGCAAACAAATATTCCCGAATACGCAAGACCGTACGTCGAGTCAATGCTGGGCGCAACTCAGCAGCAACTATTTAACACAACGCCTAACGCAGCGGGTGGTTACGACATATCAGGTGTTAAGCCATATCAGGCTTATAGCGACGATCCAAGCAGATATTTTGCCGATTTCAGCCCGATGCAACAACAGGCATTTGGACAGGCTGGTCCGGGCGGGTTTGGTAATACTGTTGGTCAGTACATGAACCCATACCTACAGATGTCGCTGGCCCCCCAGTTAGCAGAGGCTAACCGTGCTTACGATATTAGTGGTATGAACGCTAATGCGCAGGCTACTCGGGCAGGTGCTTTTGGTGGTGGTCGTCAGGCTTTGATGCAGTCCGAAAACGAACGCAACCGTAACATGGGTATCGCAGGTATTCTTGGTCAAGGCTACAACAATGCCTTTCAAGGTGCAACAAATCAGTACAACACCGGCATAGGCCAACTGATGCAGATGGGTGGTCAACAGCAACAACTTGAACAAAATAAGATTAACCAAGCGATACAGAACTATTCTATGGGTCAGCAGTACCCACAACAACAACTTGCATTCATGAACTCCATGCTTAGGGGTTTACCATTACAGACAGCCACAACATCTGCTTATCAAGCACCTCCTAGCACTGCGTCACAAGTTGCTGGTTTAGGCACTGCCGGTATTGCTGGTCTGGGTCTGTATAACACTATGAATAGAGGTTACTAATATGATTGGTGATTTACTACCCACTTTGGCAAGAGCCCAAAGCGAAAGCATCCAGCAACTACAGCGTTCTATACAGAGCGGGGTTGTACCTGCTTATATTGGTGTGCCTTTACTCCAAAAGAAGTTAAGTGAGCGTCAGCAAGCCCAAGCGTTGTTATTGGGACAACAGCAACAAGGGCAACCCCCTATTGCTGAACAAGTGATGCAACAGGCTAATCAAGTTACACAGCCACAACAAGCACCACAAATGCCTCAGATGCCGCCACAACAGATGGCTCAGGCACCACAAGGCATTGACGCCGCGCCAAGTAATATGCCTATTGAATACGCTGGTGGTGGCATCGTTGCGTTTGCCGATAACGAAGATCAGCCTGTTAGCCGTTATATGCCGTCTACTCGTCAGTATGACGATTCTTATGTACCGTCTGATCGTGAAGGCATGCAAAAAACTGGGTTCTTGGATTGGTTAATCCCTGAATACAAGAAACCAGAAGATATGTCCGAAGAGGAATACGAAAAAAGTAAAAGGCCTGCATATACTGCACCAAAGGCGGGTCCATTAACTCCACCTGCGGCGGCGGCTCCCGGTTCCCGTAGAGAAACAGCACCAGCACCCGGCACCGGCAGCGTTGCGCCTCCTGTTGTTGAGAAGAAACCAGAAGAAGAAAAGAAAAAACCTCCATTGGTAGTTGAACGAGGCCCTTCAAAACCTGCTGGACCCGCACCTTCTCAAATTCCCGGCGCTCCTCCTTCAGATGGCATTGCTGATTTTATGAAGAAGCGCGAGACTAGCGACGAGAATCTTAAGAAGTTAATTCTTGGTGATCCACAAGACAGAGACAAACAACTTCAAATCCAGACGCTCTTGAAAATTATGAAGGGTGGACTAAAAACCTATGGCGGAACTTCGCCGTATGCGAACGTCAATGTCGGTGCTGGCGCAGAAGAAGCTGTTGGCGGTATTGGTGAACTTTATGCACAACAAGAAGCCAACAAAGAAAAACGCGTTGGTCAACTTGTGGCCCTCGGTCTTAAAGGCCAAGAACTTGATGCTGAACTTGTCAAACTTGGTATCACTAAAGACTACTACGACTCCCATAGAAAATTGTTTGAAGCTCAAGCAGATTATTATCGTCGTCGTCCAAGCACTACTGGAAGTGCCGGATTGGGGTATGTAGGGCAAGCGCAATCAAAAGAGTTGATGCAAGAATACTTGGGCTATATGGCTAGACCTCAATCTGCTCCATTTTTTGCGCAATTACCAAAAGATGTTCAAAGATACCTTAAAGCTGATCCTAGTAGCCCTTCCTATGCTAATGCTATGGGCGAATTTGACCGATACGCAAAAGCGTATAGGGATCGGCAGGCGGACTTCATAAGACAAAATTCCGCTAAATTTCAACAACCACCCTACAACACAGAACCATAAGGATAAAACATGGCACGGGTAAATATTCCGGGAGTAGGCTATGTGTCGTTCTCAGATAAGTTGTCGGACGAACAAATTCTTGCCCAAGCGCAAGTTATACAAGAGCGGGCGCAACAGCCTTTATACGACCCTAGAGATTTACCAACTAGCGAACTTATTAAAGGCGGTTTTTCCCGTGGGCTAGAAGGTCTTAAAGGTACAGTTTTTGATTTACTTCCTGCGCTTGGCGCGTCCATGTTTGGAAACGACAAATACGCCAAAGAGCAACTAAAAGAGTTTTCAGACCGCATGGCTGCGGCTGAGTTAGAAAATCCCGCTGCATATAAGTCTTACAAAGATATTAAAGGTAGAGGTATTGGTGGCGCGTTTGACTTTGCCGCTGAAACATTTGGTGAACTCGGTCCTGATATTGCCTCCTTTATGTTTGGTGTGGGTGCTGGTACTGTTGTTGGTAAGAAAGTTGCTGCTAAGGGTTTAGAAAAAATTGCCGCAGAACAAGCCGCTAAAGTAGCAGCCAAGAATGGTTTAACTAAAGAAGCCGAAAGTAAATACGCTGAACGTCTATTAACCCGCGCTAAAGACGGCATCATTGGTAAACAGGCGGCAGAGCAAGGCGCTAAGGTTGGTCTTGATACTGGCTTGTGGGGCACATCACTTGGCACCAACGTGCCTGATGTATTTAATAGTATCTATCAAGATACTGGCACGTTAAACCCCCTCCTTGCGTTAACGATTGGACCGCTGGTAGCAGCGTTAGATACATACTTGCCTAGCAAGATGTTAAAACAACTTGGCCCATCTGGTAAGGCCCGTGTTGCTGCTGAGATGCTTCAGAAGTCTTCGGTTGTACCTATAAATTGGAAGAAAACATTTGCTGGTGAAGTGCTAAAAACTGCTGGTGGTGAAGGTCTAACTGAAGGCGCACAACAAGTTTTACAAATCCTTGCTTCTCAAATAGCAGGGGATAAAGACCCGTTCTTTTCAGAGAAAAACGTAGACGGCATCATTAACTCAGCCCTTAAGGGTTTTGTAGGCGGTGGTACATACGGCATGCCCGGCGGAGCCTTGGAAGCTAGGCGGATTAAAACCGAGCGTAATAGACAAATTGAAGAGCGTAAGGCTCAGCAAACAACCACACAGCAAACAAAACAAAACTTACAACTAGGGTACGCACCGTTTACCCCTGTAGTTTTCCCAGACGGTTCAGTTGCTAATACACAAGAAGAACTAGACGCTTATCGGGCACAACAGTTCCAACAACAATACGCGCCACAACCTGCTGGTAAACAGATGCCCTTGCAGTTGGGCATGTCCGCTACACCTACTATGCCGGTAACGCCACAAGGCGAGGCATATTCAGACATCCAATCAATGCGTGCGGCACAAGAACAAGCCGCTGCTGAAGCAGAGCAACGTGCGTTCCAAGAGAGAACCGCCCCACAACAAGTTGAACAGCAGACTCGAGAGATGTTCCCAGAAGCACTTGGGCTTGCTCAGTCACAGCAACGTGTTGGTGCGTTACCTACTCAAACTCAAGAAGCTGCAGCCGAACCAGCACCAGCCGAATTTGGTACAGTGCTTGATGCTTCTGTCTTGCAAAGAACTGGTCTCAAACCACAGTCTGGTTTCTTTAAGCAACTTCTTAACAAGGACATGTCTAATCCAGAGGACCAAGCCGCTGTACGTGCCGTACTTGTACAAATAAGAACCAACCCAAACTTATCTGAGTCTACGAAGCAAGCCATCGAGGGGGTGGCTATGCAAGCGTTTGGCGCACTCGCTAAACAACAAGAGATGTTTGGCCCCCGTGGAGGCATACTTAAAGGAGCCGATGTTGGAAGAACAATTTCTAGACCTGTCAGTGAACCAACTGGAACAAGCGTTCCAACTACTGTCGAACCCACAAGTATTGACCAAACCGCCGAAGGAGTTGAGCCGTCTGAGCAGGGGGGAGTGGGAAGTGCTGTCCGATCTGCTTTCGAGCCTGCAGTTAGAGAAGAAGTACAGCCAGATACATTAACCCAAGAAGCTCCCGCTCAAGAAGATGCACTTGCCGTTGCCACTAGAGTTGCCGCGCTCAGTGATGAAGAAATACTTAGCAACATGGCACAGTCCAAGACGTTGCTCAATGCTGTCATTGACGAACTTGGCATAGAAATACCCGGTCACACTAAGAATCGCAACGACAAGAACGCTCTTGTAACGAAGAAATACTACATACAAGAGCACTTAAAAGGTCTGCAAGAGGCGCCAGCGCCGGAGGAACAAGATGCTATCCAAGCCGAACTGGATGCGAAACTGGGCAAAGAAACTGCGCCTGTTGTGGCGCGAGTCGCTCCCGCTAAGGAGGGAACTACTGAAGGAGTTTCTAAAGGAACTGATAAAGGCGGCGCTAAGGCAGTGGCTGAACCTGCTGCTAAAACTACCCGTGCCAAAAAGAGTAAAGCACCGAGCCCTGCTAAGACTACTGAAACTGTAGATGTTGATAAGTTACTAGAAGAAGCGGATGAGATTCCGCTAGAGATTCCTAAAGCCGCTAAATTTGATGTTAGTGGTGGCTATACAAACTTTGCCAAGAAGGATATAGAGAACATTGACGACAGCATCGCAGTAACAGATTTGTTGCGTACCAAAAAACTAACCGAAATTGCTAAAGCTGCAAAAACTTATTTTGGCAAGATGCCTCGTTTGGTAGATAACCTGCTGAACATGGCATTTGATATTGTTTATGAAACCCCACAATTTAAACGCACAGATGAATCTTCTGAAGAAGCACAGTTCTTCAAAGGTATGAATGGTGAAAAAGCTAATGATGCGTTTAAGTGGGTGCAGAACAACCTAAGTCCAGAAACTAACAAAGCGATACGTGAATTTATTCGTCGTTTTGAAATTGCACGGGATACGACTAACGACCAACAGTTTATGGATTTGATTCGGGACGGTATTTCCGGCACCAGAGAAAACTACGACGATGAAACCGTCAAGAGTTATATCAGAGCGCAAGAAGCAGATGCCAAGACTAGGAAACTCCTTGACAATGCTGTATCTCGCCTAGCACACGGACTGCACCCAATCATCATTTCTGCGCTCCAAGCAGGTGACTTACAAACCGCGTTGCGCTTGTTGTCTGCTAGTTCAGACACATTTGTATCTACTACCGCTGCTAAGTTAGCAGGTGTTAGCCCCGATACTAAAGTAGTTATAGAGGAAGACCTCGTTGATGAGAACGGTAAACGCGTTCCGGGCTTCTTTAACCCACAGACTAATACCATTCACTTAGACTCTGTGACCGGTATGAATAGCCACGTGTTACTGCATGAGGCTGGGCACTCTGCTATGTCGCATGAGTTGGATAATCCTAATAGTGCGTTGGCTCGCCAACTACAACAGATACTTGACAAAGTAAGAGATAGCCTAGGTTCTGCTTATGGCGCTACTGACGTACATGAGTTTGCTGCTGAGGCTTGGGCAAATAAAGAATTCAGAGCAAAGTTGCAGTCTATGTACCCTGATGGTGGCAACATAACTGCATGGGATAAATTTACCCGTGCTGTAGTTAACTTCTTCCGTCGTTTAACTGGTAAAGAATCAAAGCCGTTAACTTCTGCCTACGATGAAGTTGACCGTATATTGTCTGCAATCGTGTCTCCTGCACCTGATTCACGCAACGCTGGTGTGCTGTACGCACAGGCGGCTAACAAGAGCGCCCAAGTATTTTCATTTACCGACAGAATGATTAACGCTATTCCAATGTTGGGTGAGGCTCAAAAAGACGCATTGAGTGGTGGTATCGCTCGCGGCTCTGAAGCAACTAAGTCAGCGTTGTTTTCTGTGTTGCCTATGCACGCATTGGGTGAAGTTGCAGACAAAGTATTCCCCGGCCTTGGCTCAAGGTTTAACACGCTTATCAACGAACGTGCCGGTTACGAGAACAAGTTAAACCGTGGTATCGACGCTGTTGTTACTGAAGCTAAACATGCTATCAATACTCGTCCTGAGCAACGCGAAGCGTTCAACCGTGTTGTTAACGACAGCACGATGGCTGAGGTAGACCCAACTAAACCAATGTCTGCTTATAAAGAGAAGGAAGACATTGAAGAGTGGAAGAGCCTTAACGCACAGTACAACAAACTAGATAAAGTTTGGAAAGACTTGTATGTCACTATGCGTGATGCAAACAAGAAGATGTATAACGAAGTCAAGGCGGCAATCGAAGCACGTATTGACGAGACTGGGCTAGATGGCAAGACCAAAATATTGGTTAAACAAGACATCATGAAAAAACTTGCCGAGCAAGGCATGATTGACCCATACTTTGCACTCGGTCGTGAAGGTAAGTTTTGGTTAGCCTCCGACTACACAGATAAGAACGGACAAAAGCAATTTACTGTTGAGGCATTTAAGTCTCCACGCGAGCGTGCGCGTCGCCAAGAAGAACTTAAAACGCTAGACCCAAAGGCACGGGTTGATGTTTACTCTAACGTAGATCAAATCAACTTCCGTAATGCACCGTCTGGCTCGTTTGTAAACAGCGTCTTGAAGATCATGGAAACCAACGGTGTGCCTAAGCAGGCTATCGACGAGACCATGCGGTTGTTCATTACTACTTTGCCTGAGACTGCGTTTGCTAAGTCGTTCCAAAAACGTAAAGGCACCGCTGGCGCTTTGACCGATACGATTGGTGTGTTTGAACGCAAAATGCGTAGCACTTCTCATCAAGTGTCCAACATGTTGTACAACCCCAAATTGACTGGGGTAGTCGATAGCATGACCCTAAAAAGCGAGGAAGCCGCCAAGAGCGGTAAAGATAATGAACTTGAAGCGCGTTATGTAAACGAGTTCAAGAAGCACCTAGATTACGTACGTAACCCAACCAAAAATGATATTGGTAGTATTCTGACTTCCGGCGCATTCTTCTACACGCTGGGCTTCAACATCTCTTCCGCTATTGTTAACATGGCTAACGTGCCGATGATTGTGGCACCGTACCTCAACGGAAAATACGCTGATAGTAATGTTTCGGGCGCTATTGGTAATGCTTCTAAGGTATTTCTTGGTAGTGGTACTAAAGCCACTATGCCCGTACTCGGTGCAGATGGTAGGACTTCAATGATGGATGTGATGCCGTCTATTGCTAACTACGCACCGGATTCGGCTATGGGTAAGAAGTACGCAACTCTTATCCGTATTGCTGACGACCAAGGTCAGTTGAATCGTTCCCAGTTGTATGAAATTATCAACGGAGATACTCGCACAGGCACGCTTGCCAAAATAAATGCTATGGCTGGTTGGGCTTTCCATCACGGCGAGCGTATGAACCGTGAAGTAACCATGATTGCGGCGTATGACCTTGAGTTGGCTAAACTTAAAAAACAAGGCATCACAGGTGAAGCGGCTGAAGTTCAAGCTGCCAACAATGCAATCTACACAGCAGAACTTACTAACGGTGGTATATCTGCAGCCGCTGCGCCACGTATAGCGCAAAGTTCATTTGGTAAAGTGCTATTCATGTACAAGCGCTACGGCGTTTCGATGTACTACATGTTGTTTAAGACAGCCAAGGATGCCCTTGCAAATACCGACCTATCTCCAGCCGAAAGAAAAGCCGCATGGAAACAACTTGGTGGTATTTTTGGTATGACCGCGCTCATGGCGGGTGCTCAAGGTTTGCCGTTGTACGGCTTGGCATCTATGGTCTACAGTTTGTTCTGTGATGACGACGATGATGATTTAGATACCGTGACTCGCAAGTACATGGGTGAGTTTATGTTTAAGGGTCCGATTGAGTATTTCACTAATCTATCTATTGCCAGCCGTATCAGTTTGAGTGATTTGATTGTTCGGGATACCAAAGGGGGTTCTACCGCAGGTAGTTTCTCTCAGCAACTACTTGCCGCAATCGGTGGCCCGGTAGTCGGTGTAGGTGATCGTATCCAAAGAGGTTATAGCAAGATGGCTGAAGGCCACTTCATGCGCGGTCTTGAAGACATACTTCCTGCTTTTGCGGCTAACGTGCTTAAAGGCGCAAGGTATTTAACCGAAGGCACTACGACTCTGCGTAATGACCCAATCACTGGAGACGTCAGCGTATGGAATGCAGGTGCTCAAGCATTTGGATTTGCGCCAGCCGATTACACCCGTCAGATTGAAGAAAACTCTCGCCTAAAAGGTATTGATAAGTACACCAATCAGACAAGCACTAAATTGCGTCAAAGATGGAACCTTGCACGTACCTTGGGAGACACGGGTGGTATGGAAGAGGCACGTAATGATTTGCTAGAACTTGGCTCTAAACATCCCGGACTCAAGCTAAATGCAGGCACTATAGAGAGCTTACTGCAAGACTCTAAGCGCGAGTACGACAGAGCCACTAAAGAGATGGCGCACGGGGTGCGATTCTCTAAGAAGATGACTAGTGAACTCAAATCCCGTTCGGCTGAATACGATCAGTAAAAAAAACCCCCGATGTTTAGTCGGGGGTAATAGGGAGTTCTCAAGAAAAGAGAAGCAAACTGCAACAGGAGAATGTCGCGGCGCCAGTATATTACAGAATTCTCCAAAAGCGCATACCTAACTTCCCGCTTTCTATACGCTCGTAGCCTTTAAGCGTTAAATTTTTATAATCTGCAATCTTTTGCACTTGTTTACTCAAGATTGGTAAGTTAACAGCGGGTACAAAAAACGACATCCCTATATCTAGGGAGTCCCAATTTATGCCAATAACCACACCGTCAGGGCAGACTTGCCCTTCACGCATCACCTTCAAGAACGGCTTTGTGACCTGCGGCGGCTGCGATTTCTTCTTCAACGTCGTCATCTAAAAAGTCCTTGCAGTTAATCCATAGCACATCTAGGGACGGTAGATTCATACGGGTGCCTTTGCCCATACGCTTCTTCTCTATCTTTGACTTGGAACGTCCACGTTTTAGCGCATCGACAAAGCCTTCGTAGTTGACCTGCTTCTTTACGCACCAATCCCTAAGTGGACTGAGGTAGATGTATAGCATCTTTATGTCGTATTCGTAGCGTGCCATGTACGACACTCTCGGCGTAGCGTCCGGAATAATCAAGTGGTCTGCGTCGTCCCGCTTCAATGTGCGGGAATCATCCGTGCTCTTAATACGCAGGATATTGTTGTAGTTCTCAGCCAAGAAGTTAGTGAGCGTTGTCTCGGCGTCGACGTCCATAGATTTGACTTGATCTTGTACCCCGCTAACTACACCCTTGAGCCAAGTGACCACAGCCTTGAGGTCATAGTCAACTAAGCCAGCCCGCTTTGCCGCCATCAACCCCATGATGCCATCTGCCGCTAAGACCGAATGAAACCGTGCGTCAGGTCCAAACCCGCACATCTGATCTAGTTTGTGTTGGGTAGATTTGTACAAAGCCTTGATACCAGCAATGTCCTGCATCACGTACTGCATGTATGGCAGATATGCGTGCCCGTAGTTGTTTAGAAGTGCGTCACTTAATATGTCAGTATCGACCTTGTTGAGTCCGGGGACGGGTTTGGCACGTACTTCCAACAAACGCATGGCTTCACCTTTAGGCAGAGCCTTGTAGGTTCCCATCTTCTCCATCATGGATGAGTTGCCTGTACTAACTGCCGCTTGTTTCCATGGCTCGCCACGGATTCGCTCTGAGTTGGAGTTCGGCCCCATGCGATTGCGTTGCATACCTGATGTGTACTGATACAGAAAGTCGCTCAACTCCTTGGCGGTGGAGTTAGTCATCTCGTCCATAGGTAGGAAGATGTTGTTGTAGAGTTCCGCACGGTTCATCTTGGATGCCATAGTGTCGGATTCTTTAAGCACAATCTTGGTCGGGTCGCCCCAAATACTAGCCCCCGCATACAACGCAGTTGTCTTGCCGATTCCTGAGTCCGGACTGAATATGTGCATCAACGCCCCATTTACAGGGGTGAAGTCGGTAAAGATAGAGCCAAAAGATAGTCCGATTACAAACTGGTGCATCTCCATTCCGGGGCGGTTGTAGAAGTTCATGGCTTCTTTCCATGCCTCTAGCGTTCCTTTGGGTTGAAATGCGTGAAACAGATGTGCTGTAGCTGATGAGGGTGGATTGTGGTCTACCCGATCTGCACGAATTTCTTTATCCCCTAGCACGAATGCTTCGTGCTTATCATCTATCCAACCAAATTGTCTGTGAGCCGTGTCCGCTCTTGCGTTAAATTGCATGTGGTTTACCCATGTTGTTATATATGACATTAGTTCGTCGGTTCTAATCATCGCCACGCCGTTGGATGACATGTGCTTACGCAGTTCATCCTTAGAGGTAGCAGACGCAAGAGGTATCGTAAATTCCCGCACCCCGTCACGAGGAAGATGTAGCCTTACGACTACCGCCTCACCCACAGCAGAGTCCAGTAACCTACGAGTTACGTACATATCGTTGTGATAGATCATCACTTCGATCTCGTCTTCTTGCTTGATAACCCGCTTAAAGATACCTCCGTTCTTCCCCCTGAAATAAGGTTCGGGATACTTCGGTATAACGTATGTTTGTGTGTGCCCTTGATTCACATTCGCCGGGGCATCTTCTACGATGTTATCTTCCTCAGTTGCTTCTTGCACTTCTCGACCAAGCACAATCGGCGATTTGATTGAGCCTTTGCTTGGGCATCCGTCGCAACCTTTGGGGTTGTATTCTTCAAACTTAGCGCAGGTATAAGGGCCGCCCTTGATACCACGTACTTTCCTGTCAGCAAATTGTGGGCTGTACTCAGGGTGCCCACTAGAAATCTTGTCAATAGCCTTGTCTGCGTCTACGCAAAATTTAGCGATAGATAAGCCTGCTCTCCACATCGGTTCCGACATGGTTGCTTGGTTCTCGTAAATATATCCTAGTTGTTGGCATCCTTCTCCCTTCACAGTTCTAATCATGATGGTCTTAAACCGATTTGTGTAGTTCCCAAGGATTGCCTTGGTTACTTCGTCCATCTCTCCACGTGGGATGTAGGGCCGCCGCTCAATGAGTGGGTCACCAATAACATCTTTTAGTGTGTCAAGCTCATACGGTACGGAACCCTGGCCTAGTAAACTGACAGGGCGTGCCACGTCGTTTTTGTAGTTTAGAGTCCCCGGAACCCGTAAGATTCGTACCGCATCCGCCGTTACTACATGGTCGATGTGCAAGTCATGGTCGTCACACATACTCTTTAACTTCTCAGCCAAAGGCAACCATGTTTCACGTGAAACGGGTTCAGTAAATGCCCAGTAGACGTGCACACCCCCACCGGAGTTAACCAGCGTAGGCTTCGGCATCTTGGTCGCCTTGCAGAACTGTTTTAAGGCAGTAATCGCTTCGGCTTGTGTCGCGTATGGTTTATCTTCTCCGCAGTCTATGTCTAGGAACAACGATTTCAGTTGTTTGACGTTAGGTGCTTTGCGTGACTTGCCATCCTTGAATGTTGCTAATGCGTAGTACGCATCGTACCCCTCGTTTTTCAAATTCTCGGCTACTGCTACTGCGTCTTCCACTGTGCGGAAGAACTTTTGTACAGGCTTGTCTGACCCATTTTTTAGCCCAACTATGCAGTAGTATCCGTCGTCCCCGAGGACTTGCTGTAAAAATTCTAAATTGTCCATAGCCACCCATTGTTAGGTGGGGGTACTCGCTACTTCCGGCAGTCAGGAGTCCAATCTAGACTTGCCAGCATCCGCTTTCCCCCCGAAACCATTAATTAAGCATCGTCCCATTCGCCAACCAAGTCTTCTAACTTGGGTTCATTGGCTACGGGTGCTTTCTTGGGTGCGGCTTTCTTTGGTTCATCAACTTCCTCAGCTTCTACCTTTGCGGGCTTGGCTTTAGGGGCTTCTTGCGCTTCTGCTTCGGGTGCAAACAAGGAGGGTTTTGGCCTGTCCTTGACACCATCGGTTTGTGCAACAGTCATTGTGATTGCGCTGACTGCTTCGGGTGAGTCCTTGAGTTGTTGGACTGTGTTGAACTCTTCCTCGGTCACGGGGCGCACAGGCTTGAACACCAATTTAGGTGTAGGGCTTGCAGTATCGAAACGCATCTCGGTCACAACACCAGTAATAGGTGTGCCGTGGTTCTTCAAATGGCGAGCATAGGCTTGCAAGGGTAACTTGCCCTTCTCACCATCACCAAACACAGATGTTGGGGGCAACACTAGTTGGTAGACTTCTTGTTTTTCCACTTCACCATCAAGCACGACGGCTAAACGCTGTTGGTAACGGCATGCACGGCTGTCGCCTTGACCAGAACCCTTGATGTTTTGTGGGCAACTCAAACAAGTAGCTGACTGCTTGTTCTCTTCCTTGACCTTTACATCGGGACGTTGGCTATCTGCTGACCAACATGTTGGGGATACGGCTTCACCTTCGCTATAAGTTCCTGCGTAGTAGATACGTGAAACTTTCGGTGCGGCTTTGATGATGACAACATTCATCGCACGCTCTTCTGACACGCGGTACTCTTTACCGCCAATGAACTCACGAAATACTCCGCCCTTGATACTGATACGACGTGAACCTAAGCTCTCTCCAGCTAGGGCATTCGTTGCATCATCTGCGTTTGCGTTCTTGAGGTATGCGGGTAGTCCGCCTTTAAACAATGCTAAATCACTCATCTACATTCTCCTTAAATATCATCGTTGGGGTTAAAGTTTAAAGTCATTTGAGTAGAACCCTGTGGGGGTTTTACCGTAAGACTTCCGTCTGCTTCTTCTCTCACAAGCGTTCCGCCGTTTAGGACTCGCATCGCCTCTTCCACTTCGCTAATCTTGAAACGGTAGACACCGCCAATCTTTAATGAGGGGATTAGGTCTTGCCGAATCCATGCGCGGACAGTCGATATGGACACCGCAAAATGCTTTGCCACACTTTCTATCGGAACGAAAGATTCATCAACCATTTTTACTCCTTTTTATGGTCACGGAATATTCCGCATTCGCGTTAAGCCCCGGCGGAAGCACGTCGGGGTGTTCTTCTAAAAATGCCTTCATATTGGTTTGGTGAAGTCGCTTCTCCAATAGTTCCGGCACACCATGTTCAAGTATGAATTTGCCCATGGATTCCCAGTCGTTCGTTGAGTACGTCGTCCTTACGGTGCGATACACAACTCCGGCTTCGGTTCGTAGACTCTCAGCGCCAATGACTTTCATGTGGTCAAGAATCGCTGTCTTGACTGTCTTCATGCCGTCTTCAACCTTGGCGATTTCCGCTTCTAGTTGATGGGTGAGTTCTGCTTTTTTGTCCCGCATCTTGATATAGACACGGGTAAGTTTTTCTAGAGGCACTTCTGCCTGTACTGTAGCTTCTTCCATTTACATTCTCCTGTTTTAAAAATACGATAGCGGTTTGTTGTTCTCACTATCTTCCCTCTACTCTACTATCAAATTCTACCTTAGTCAAGTAAATTCTTGTAAAGTTCAACTAACTTTACATGATCGTCTATACGGTTGTCAAGCATTTTGTATAGGTGTTTCTCCGCATTTGAACCCTGTAATCGCACAATCGTGACCGGATGGCGTTGCCCCGCTCTATGCGCTCTTGCATTGGCTTGGGCATAAGTCTCTAGGCTTGGGGTCGGCCCCCACCAAACAACTGTATCCGCCGCTGTCAAGGTCACGCCATGAGCCGCCGCTTGTGGTTGGATTATCAAAATCCTTGGGTCACTGGTATCTTGAAAATTCTTAAATATTTCAGCGCGTTTGTGGGCGGGCACATCACCATTGATGATCTCGGTTGAGAACCCGTCTGCTTCTAGCTTTTGGCTGAGAATCCGGATCGTGTTTTTAAATGGTACAAAGATCAATATCTTTTGTTGTGTCTCGTCGATCACTTCTCTCAACACCTTATAGCGGTTCTTGATGTCGAACTCCAAGGTCTCGCCAGTATCAGAGTACACCGCGCCACAAGATATTTGCAGGAGTTTGCTCAATCCGACTGCAGCGTTAACTGCCGTAATTTGCTCCCCCGCCGTTTGCACAACAAGTTGCTTGCGTAACAACTCATAGTATTTCTTCTGTTGGGGGGTCAGTTCAACCTCCCGTGAGACATACGTCATCTCAGGTAGGTCAAGGCATTCCTCTTTGGTAAACCGGATGGCGGGTTGTAGGGCTTCGTAAACTACCTTGTCCGCATGGGGGCGTGGCACCCACTTGAACTGGGTTATCTTGTACATAACCATGTCTTTAAATGCGCTGTAGAACTTAGGCACACCGCTAGGACTTACAAGTTTCGCTAGTCCATAGGCGTCCACGGGGGATTGAGCCGCAGGTGTTCCAGTCAGCATCCAGAGCCATGTCTCAGGCTTTAGAATACGGTTTAACGTCTTCCAACGTGTTGTCTGCGCGTTCTTGTACGCATTGGCTTCGTCGATAACGATTAAATCAAACCCACCATTAGCCACCGCTTCTTGAACAATCTCCACCCCGTCATAGTTGATGATGACAAACTCGGCGTCCGATGCGATCACTCGGTTGCGCTTCTCTTTAGAGCCATAGGCAATGTCCACGGTGCGGTGCATAGCAAACCTAAACAAGTCAGCACGCCAAGCAGAATCCATGATGGACAGTGGGCAGATAACCAGTACACGGCGAATCCGACCAAGTTTCATCAGATAGTCAGCCGCCCAAATAACAGACCCCGTCTTGCCTGTGCCTTGCTCATTAAGGCAGAAAGCCCGCTGGTGCAGGGTCAAGAATGACGCAGTAGTCTTTTGATGCTCGAACGGTTTGTAGAGTCCGGGCCATCCGTACTGTCCCATGATTGGTGATGGGATGTTTTTTATTTGCAGGTTCTTAAGCACCCGTGCTTCATCTAACCCCCACTTCACCGCTACTTGGTGCTCTCCAATTTGTCTGCTCTTTGGTATAACCGTTGTCACCTTATTGGGGTGACGTAGGTTCAATAGCAGTATCTTGTTCTCTACGATTTCCATGATTCTCCTGTTTTTATAAAGCACTGACAGAGCAAAAGTGGTCTCCCACTTCGCTCCATCAGATTGTCGGTTCCCTACCGGAAAGAGTAGTGCCGACTGGTAAGGTTATTTCGGTTTCCCGCGATGCACGCCACTCATACCTTACGCTTGCATCAGACTATGAACCAATCAGGCTCGTCGTTTTCTTTCTCGCTTGCTAGTCTCACCGACTAGGTTGCTCTTTGAGTCTCTCTTGAATGACCGATTCTTTGCAGGTGTCTGCACACTAAATCCGTCCTTGTTACTACCGCCTTTGTCTAACGCTTTCTTGTGTGATAGGTCTTTACCTTCACGGCTCTCGGCGGTCTTGTTTGTATCTGTTGCACTGTCCTTGTGCTTCTTGTCGTACTCACGACGCAAGCGTTGACGCTCCATACGGCGTTCTAGTTCGCCACGGGCTTTTTGTTGCTCATACTCTTTCTTGTATGGGCGGGGTTTATTTACATACGGCATCAGTTCCTCCCGTTATGGGCACACTCAAGCACTAAACAATGCTTCTTGCATAGTCCGCTAGGGCGGGGATTCCACACATTGTTGGCGTATGAAAGCTTCATACGGCTGTGCTCTGCGAACCATTTCGCCCACATCTTATCCTGATTTTCGATATCGTACGAGTCTTTAATAAAGTTTTTTGAGACCACAAAAAGTAGCCCACCTTTGACCCGTTTTACTTGGGGGAAGTGCTTAAAAATAGCTAACGCCATCAACTCCAGTTGGTCGGTATCGGCATACTTGGCAGACTTACCTGTCTTGTAGTCTACGCACCGTGCTTCTTCTCCGTTAATTATTAGTAAGTCGGCAACACCACGCCACCAAACATTTGAGTCTTTAAATCCACAAGGCTCTAAGTTCTCAGTCAGCCCGAACTCATACTCACAGTACTTATCACCCGCTAACTGTCTTAAGTTATCGAGGGTTGGTTTGGCATAGTTAAACTGCGGAGGTAGTGGTACGTCATCACGTACGTAATGTTCTGCTGCCGA
>Ga0114969_10001258_pt1 | contig 21587 bp, 10 predicted proteins | sample M_130807_MF_Meta_FD_87316 | JGI IMG/M metagenome (GOLD analysis project Ga0114969, IMG submission 87316) | Freshwater microbial communities from Lake Montjoie, Canada to study carbon cycling - M_130807_MF_MetaG | ecosystem: Environmental > Aquatic > Freshwater > Lake | place: Lake Montjoie...
AGGTGATCACGAGCGAGCGCTCGATTTTTGTGCCGTTTGAAAAGCTGGGGGAAGTTTTCGCGGGCCAGGAGCAGGGCGTGTTTTTGCCGTACCGCGAATTCCTTGAAATGTGGAACAAGGTGAACCTGCCGGAGAAGCTGAAGAAGACTGAGCCGCCGGTGGATGGCGTCGTGGCCGGCGCGAGCTATGTGGGGAAGGTGGACGGCGATCTCGCGGAGATAAAGGCGAAGGTGAGCTTCGAGGCGCTGAAGGACGGCTGGTCGCAGATCCCGCTCGGCACCGGGCTCGCGCTCGCGGAGGCGAAGACGACGGCGATCCTGAACGCGACCGACGTGGGGCAGATGATCATTTTTCCGAAGAAGGGCAGCTACACGCTCGATGCGACCGTGTTTGGAAAAATCACGCGCGACAAGGGTCGCGCCACGCTGCCGCTGAAGCTCCCGCGCACTGCGGTGTCGCAGTTTGAGCTTATGATTCCCGAGAAGGGGCTGGAGTTCACGATCACGCCGACGTCGGCGTTCACCGCGACGGAGCAGGAGGGCGGGACGAAGCTCGCGGTGTACTTCGGCGCATCGCAGGACGTCATGATCGCGTGGTCGAAAAAGGGCGGCGAGACCGCGCTGCCCGCACTGCTTTTTGCCGATGCGCAGACGGATGTGCGCGTGAGCGCGGGCGCGCTGCGTACGGACGTGAACGTGAACTACCGCATCCTGCGCTCGGGCGTGAGCACGTTCCAATTTGAAGTGCCGCAGGGCGCGCAGGTGCTCGCGGTCGAGGGACAGGGGATCAAGGAATGGAAGCCGCTGCCTGGCGACGGCGGGAAAAATCAGACCATCGAGGTCACGCTGCACACCGCGGCGAAGGACAACTATCAGCTCCATCTCACGCTCGAATCCGCGCTCGGCGCGCTGCCGCAGAAGCCCGCGCTGCCGCTCGTCTCTGCGCTGAAAGTGGAGCGTCAGACCGGCAGCGTGACGGTGAATGCGGACGCGGAACTCGTCGTGGAGCCGAGCGATTTGCAGGGCCTCACGCAGCAGGGAGTCGCGCTGATGAAGGACGGGAAATCGCAGCCGGGACTCGTCGGGAGCTATCGCTATTTGCGCCTGCCGTATGCGGGCGTGCTGAATGTCACCGAGGCAAAACCGCAGGTGGAAGTTGCGAGTCTGTCGCTGCTCATGGTCGGCATGGAGACGCTGACCCTGAACACGCGCTTCGCGTTCACGGTGAAAAAGGCGGGCATCTTCGGAGTGCAAATCGAGCTGCCATCCGGCTACGCAAACGAGGAGGCAGTCGGCCCGATGGTCGAGAGCAGCACGGTGGCTGCGGTCGGCGGCAAGCGCGTGATGAGCGTGAAGTTCAGGTCGCGCCAGCTTGGCGGCTTTCAGTTTCACCTCACCGCCGATGCGCCGCGCGCGAATGCCGGCGACGCGGTGACGGCGCCCGTCTTCAATCCGCTCGTCGTGGAACGCCACGACGCAAAGATCGGCATGGCCATTCACGTGAGCCTCAAGGCGAACACGACGGACAAGGGCGACATGCGCGAGGAGGATATCCGCAACCTCGGAGGCGTGCCGATCAAAGACGCGGTCTCGACGCCGCTCGCGGTCGGATTCCGCTACCGCTCGCAGGCGGGCGGGGCCGCGGTGAAGCCCGCGCAGTTGCAGTTTGAGCTGCGGAAATCGCGCGTGTCCGCCGAGGTCTTCACGCTCGTGGAAGTGCGCGAGACGCTCACTCGGCATTCGTGGATCGTGAATCACACCGTCGAGTTTGCGGGTGTGAACGAGTTCAGCATTGAGGTGCCGAAGGCGATTGCGGATGACCTGCAAATCGAAGGCGCGAACATCAAGGAGCGCATCAAGACCGACGCGAAGGACGCCGCGGGACAGCCGACCGGCGCGGTGGTGTGGCGCGTCGTGCTGCAGGACAAGGTGCTCGGCACGCACACGCTCACCTTTTCCCACGACGAGGCGCGCACCGAGCAGAAGCCCGGCGCGGTGCTGCCCGTGGCGCTGCACGAGGTGAAGGCGGTGAATGTGTTCCGCGAGACGGGACAGGTCGCGGTGCTGAAGGACGGCAACCTCGAATTTGCGAAGACCGACGTGACAGGACTGGAGACGATCGATCCAAAGGAATTGAATGCTGTGCTCCAGCGCGACGGCATTTTCCTCGCCTACAAATACAGCCAGCATCCCGTGGCGCTGAGTCTCGGCGTGTCGAAAAACATCTACCTCGAAGTGCCGCAGGCCATCGTGACCTACGCGGTGCTCACAAGCGTGATTGCCGAGGACGGCGCGGAGACGACCGAGGTGATCTATTGGGTGAAGAACAATTCGCAGCAGTTCTTCGGCATCCAGCTTCCGTCGCGCGGCGGGAAGCAGGCGCGGCTGCTCAGCGATGCCTTCGTGAACGGCGAGCCGCAGCAGCCGAGCAAGCGGCCGGACAAGAACGAGGTGCTCATCCGGCTGCCCGCGCGGCAGGCGAACAACACGGAATTCCCCGTGCGTTTCGTGTACGAAGTGCCGAGCGCGAAGCCCGGCGAGAAGCTCGGCTGGCGCGGGAGCTTTGATCTCGAGCCGCCGCAGCTTGCGGGCGTGAAGGTGCTGCAGACGCGATGGACGCTGTGGCTGCCTGCGTCGCAGCGCTACGTGGATTTTGGCGGAGCGATGCGCGAGGACGTGAGCGTATTCGGCTGGGAAAATTACACGCGCAGGTTCCGCATGTTCCTTCCGCAGATTGGGTCGGACTCTCCCGCGACCCGCGGCAAGCAGCACACCGAGCCGCCTCCGCTGCCAGCGCCGAAGAGCGCGGGCTTTGACACGCAATTGCGCAAGGAAGGCGTGAGCGTGGAGCTTCGCCGGCTGGATGCGCCCGCGACGGTGAATGTGGCGCATCGAGGCAAGACGTATTCGTTCGTCGTGGACGCGATGGCGGGGTTGTTCGCATTCGCCGGGGCGATCTCGATGCTGCGCCGCGACCGCTCGGCGAAGTGGGCGTATTTCATTTTCATTGGCCTTGGCGCGCTGGTGATTTCCGGCGCGGTGAATCCGCGCGGTGCGTCGAAGTGGCAGCACATCTACATCGGCACGATGATCGGCGTGGCCGTGTGGCTCGTGTGCGCATTCCGTGGGTGGTTGGCCGCGTGCGCCGAGCGACGAAGCGAGCGTGCGGAGAAGGCGGCGAAGCTTGCGCGCGAAGAAGCGGAAAAGCGCTCGGAGAAATTTGCCGCGATGCAGGCGGCAGCGCAGGCATCCGCAGCGAAGCCCTCCGAACCGCAGGGGCCAACCGAACCTCCGACACAACAATGAGTGCGAAACCCTCCGTAGCCGCGCTTGTGAAAGCGCGGGCACACTTTGCATCCGGGCGAAAAGATCAGCCCGCGCTTTTACAAGCGCGGCTACGGGTTTTTGCCGCGCTGCTGCTCGCATTGCTGTTTTCGTCCATTGCAGTGCGCGCGGATGGACCCGCGCCCGCTGCGCCGAAGCCGCCGGATCGCCGCGAACTTTGGGTGCCGATGGATCAGATTGGCGCGGTGCTCGGCAAGAACGCCGTGCTTCTCACGCGCGAGCAATACGAGGCGCTCCTGCGCGACGGCGGGCGCGAGCAGGGGCCGAAGAATGAGGCTCCGGCGGGCGCGGTGATTTCGAGCGCGGTGTATCGCGCGGTGCCGCAGGACAAGACCGCGGTCATCCACGCTGAGCTGACCGTGAATGTGCTGCGCGACGGATGGTGCGAGGTGCCGCTAGATTTTACCGGGGCTGCAATCGGCGAGGTGAAGCTCGACGGTGAGGGTGTCATCACACCGCGCAATCCGATCCTGCGCGACGCGACGCCTGCACCGCAGCAGGGGAAGATGGCCGCGCCCGAGCGACCTACGCTGCTGATTTTGCGCGGCAAGGGCGTACATCGGGTGACTTTGGAAATGAGCACGCTCATTCACACGGTGAACGGCGTGAATGGAATCTACGGTCAGAAAAACATCGCGATGGGGCTGCCGGGTGTGGCGGCGGGGGCGTTTGAGCTCACGCTGCCCGCGGGGACGACGATGGAGAAATCCGACGTCGCGATGCGTGTGAGCAAGACTGCCACGGCCACTGTCGCCACGGTCGCGCTCACGGTGGTGAACCGGAATGTGGTCTTCGCGTGGAAGACGGCGCAGGACGGTGATGCGGGCAAGGTGCCGGTGCGCGCGCAGGCTCGCGTGCGCTACGACATTGATGCGGAAAAAATCGCGGGCACTTCGCGGATTTTCTTTGAGTCGCAGCTCGGCGATCTGCCGTTGAAATTTGAAGTCGCGCTGCCTGTGGGCGTGAAGGTGCTCGCGGTGAATGCGGCGGAGTTGCGCGGATGGGAGGCGGCGGATGGCAAGGTCACGGCGACGTTCCAGGACGGCGCGCGGAAGACGGCGGACATCGAGATTCTCACCGAGCTGCCGCCCAAGGTTGCGAATGTCGGCAATGCCGCGGCGGAGACCGTGCTGCCGCTGCCCGCGGTGCAGGGCGTGCCGCGCATCGAGGGGATGATGTTCATCGCGGGCGCGGACAATGTGATCATCAAGGACGTGATCGGCGGCGCGCGGCTGCGGCGCATTCCGACGGCGGAGGATCGCGGCGAGCGCGGCTTCTTCGGCTCGTATGAATTTTCCGGCGCGGGCGCGGCGCCGCGCGTGGTGATCCAGCGCACGGAGCCGACGGTGGAGAGCGATCTGGATACGCTCGTGGAGTTGCGTCCGGACGCCATTTATCTCACGCGTACGCTCACGCTGCGGGAGCAGCAGGGGCGTCGTTTTTCCACTGCGATCACGCTGCCGGCGGGCGAGGAATTCCTCGACGTGCGGCGCATCGAGGAAGTGAAGGTGCTGCCGAACCAGCCGCAGGCTCAGGGTGCGCAGGCTGTGCAGGAGACGTGTCATGAATCCGAGCCCGAGTGGACGCGCGAGGGTGCGGTCATCTCGATCAAGTGGAGCGACGAGGCTGCGAAGCCGCGTGTGTTCCGCGTGCGCACGCGCGTGGAGCCGGAAAAATGGACGCAGCTTCCGGCCGAGGGCGTTTCATTTTCGCTCGGCGACGCGAAGGTCGCGGGCACGGCGAAGGTCGCGGGCTACATCGCGCTCACGGCGGATGCGGCGTTCCGCCTCGAGGCGAAGGCGGGTGAGACGCTGGAGCGGCGCGACGGGCGAAGCACGCCGGTGCATGGCGAGTATGCGTGGTTCCGGCGCGAGGCTTTTGATCTCACGGTGAAGATCGCGCGGCGTCCGTCCGAGGTGCTCGCGGCGCTCACGGGCTATGCGCTGCCGCTGGAGGGCGTGCTCGATCTGCGCGCCTCGATGAACTACCAGTTCATGGGCGGCGGCACCCGTGCGGTGAAGCTCCGCGTGCCGAAGGACATCGCGCACAACTTCCAATTTGAAGGCCCGCAGATTGCCGAACGCGCGCTCGATGGCGACGTGTGGACCGTCACTTTCCAAAAGGAACTTACGGGGCCGTACGCGCTCGGGATCACCGCGCAGGTGCCGGTGGCCAAGCAGGGCGCGCAGGACGGCGGCAAGGGCTATTCGTTCGCGGCGACGGTGCCGGTGATCGCGCCGCTCGACGTGGTGCGCTCCAGCGGGCTGTGGGCCGTGGAGGCAAACACGGAGACGGAGATCCGCTTCGACGCGCGCGGCATGAATGAACTCGACTCGCTGCTCGCGCCGCAGCTCGCGGACTACGCGCCGAGGCACCGCGTCATCGGCGTCTTCGGCTGGCTCGGTGCGGACTACGCGCTGAAGCTCAACGGCGTGCGGCACGCGCCCGCGGGGATGCTCACGGCGGTCGTGGACACGCTGGAGCTGAACACCGTGATTTCGACCAGCGGCACGCACCGTCACGAGGCCGCATACCGCCTGCGCTCGACGGGCGTGGAGTATCTCGATGTCACGCTGCCGCCCGGCGCGAAGCCGCTCTCCGTGGCGATTGACGGCACCGCCGTGAAGCCCGTGGGCAACGGCATCGGCGTGCGCCTCCCGCTCCCCGCGCGCCGCGACGCGGATGCGCCGGTGCTCGCTTCGCTCGTGTATGAGACCGTCGGCGGCGTGTGGAAAAATCGCGGCCAGCTCGCGCTCGCCGCGCCATCCATCGCCGCGGAAATCCCGGTGCTGAAGAGCAGTTGGCGCGTGTGGGTGCCGGATGGATTTTCATTCTCGGAAATCGAGAGCAACCTGCCGGTGCCGGAAGCGCCGCCGGAGGAATTGCTCGTGCGGATGATTGGGCGCGGCGCACTCGGGGTGTTTGCACCAACTTTGTCAGTCGCAAAATCAAGCCCGCGTGAATCTGCGAGGCGTCAGACTCTGACGGAAGAAGAATCAAAGATCGAAGAACGAGCAGCGATCACCAGAAAGCTGAACAGCATCATTTTTCCGAAGATTGATTTTCGCGATACCACGCTGCGGGAGGCGATTGAGTTTTTGGTTGAGAGGTCGAGGCAACTGGATGCGGAGAAACAGGGCGTGAACATTGTCATGGATACCGCGAGCGAGACTGCCGAGACGCCGCGAATCACGCTGACACTGAACAATGTCCCTCTGATCGAGGTGATCAAATACATCACGAACCTGACGAACGTGAAATACAAGATCGAGCCGAACCGCGTTCGCATTGCTCCGCTAGGAGCAATGACGGAGGAGTTTGTCACGAGGCACTGGAAGGTTCCTGCGAACGTGTTTCGCGCCACGGCGGAGCAGAATGCTCCAGCGACGAGTGCGAAGGATTTTCTGATGTCACTGGGTATGGCTTTTCCGCCTGGGGCTTCCGTCACGTACAACCCTGCGAACAGCACGCTGACCGTCAGGAATACCGAGGATCAAGTCGATCTCGTCGAGCGGATCGTGGAGATGGAGTCTGAGCAGACGCCACCGCGACCGTCTGAGACGCCAAGCATCCTAAGCTCGGCCCCAGCGACATCAATGCTCCAGAGCAAGCTTCAGCGGATCGTATTTCCGAAGATTGATTTCAGAGACGCGACGGTGCGTGAGGCGTTCGATTTTCTATCGGCGAAGGCGAAGTCATTGGATCCCGACGGGCAGGGTGTGAACATCGTCCTAAAGCTTGGCGATGAGCATCAAGCTGGTGCTCCTGCTGGCGGCACTCGAATCACGCTGACGCTGAACAATGTCCCGTTGATCGAGGTGATTAAATACATCACCAACCTCGCGAATTTGAAATACAGGATAGAGCCGTTTGCCGTGAGTATCGTGCAGGTTGGAACGCTGACGGAGGAACTCTTCACCAAACAGTGGCGGCTGCGTTCGGATAAGATCCGAAGTTTGTCGGTGGCGGGCAAAGTTTCTGAGACGGATGCAAAGGGCGCGCTGGAAGCGAATGGTGTGTCGTTCCCGCAAGGTTCCGTCGCGATCTATTCGCCAGCCAGCAGTACGTTGATCGTGAAGAATACGCAGGACAACCTCGATCTGGTGGAGATGATACTTTTGACCGGATTTAATGGGGCGGGCGTTCCGGAAGCCGTTTATTTTGACCGCGCAGCCGGTCAGAAGATCACGGGTCTGCTGCCCGTGACGCTCGATCTGCCGAAGGGCGGGCGGGTGCTGGTGTTTGAGGGGCTGTTCGCGCCGGAGCGGGTGGCGTTGCGCTATGATGACTGGTGGAGCCGCGCGCGGGCGCTGTGGATGTGGTTCGTCTCGGGCGGCGTTGTGTTTTATCTCATCGCGGAGAGACGACCGTGGTGGCGGACGCTGTGGGCGGTGCTCGTGCTGTCGGCGCTGCCGCTGTGCGTGAGCACGGCGTGGATGGCGGTGTGCAATGCGCTGCTCGGCGGCTGGCTCGCGGGGCTGGTGCTGAACCGGATCGGGGTCTGGTGCGTGTTTTGGGTGAAGAAGGAGGTGCTCGCGTGAATGCTTCCTCGTTAAAAGTTAGATGTTTGACGTTAGACGTTAGACGTTTGGCCCGCCGCAGGCGCTGTGAGTTTTTGGACGGTGAACAGAATCCGGGGCGGCCCTGCGGGCGGCTTAACGTCCAACGTCTAACGATGCTCGTGCTGATCGCGCTGGTTTTGTTTGGGCGACTGGCTGGCTCTTTTGCGGCGGATGCGATGAAGGGGATTTCGGATGCTCGGGACACGGTGATCGTTCCTTACGATCCGAAGAAGCCGGTGAAGGATCAGCATCCGGATTCGGTGTATTTGAAATACGACCGGTTCCTCCAGCTTTGGGAGGCGGCGAAGAAGAATCGCACGCCGGAGACGGCGCGGCCGGCGGTGGCGGCGTTTGCGATTGGCGCGGCGCGCTATGAGGGGCGCGTGGAGGAGAAGCGCGCGGCGTTCACGGTCACGATGGAGTTTTCGACGTTCGACGAAAAATGGGTGCGAGTGCCGGTGCCGTTCGAGCATGTGCAGATCAGCGAACTCGCGGTGGACGGGAAGCCGGCGGCGTTTGCGGACAACACGCTCGTGGTGGAGAATCCGGGGCGGCACACGCTCACGGCGGCGTTCGAGATTCCGCTGAAGCCGGGCGTGAGGCAATTTGCGTGGGGCGTCCCGCGCTCGGCGGCGACGCGGCTTGTGCTCACGCTGCCGGAGAAACGCTGGACGGCGGTCGTCGGGCCGGATGGCGGCGTGATCGAGCGCATCGTGGACGGAAAGAAAACGGTGACGGCTGCGCTCGGGACGACGGCGGTGATCTCGGTGGCGCTCGTGGAGGCGGAGGGCGCGCTGCGGCTCGTGGAGCCGGCGACGGCGGATGTGGAGACTGCGGTGACGGTGCTGCCGGGCTACGAGCGGTTCGATGTGGTTGCGAATTTTGCGTTCGAGGGCGCGCAGCAGGATCGCTTCACGATGAGCTTCGAGAAAGGGATCGCGCTCGCGGAACTCGACGCGCCGGGGATGAAGTCGTGGAAGCTCGCGGAGGCGGACGGGAAGCAGACGCTGGAAGTTTTGCTCGCGCAGCCTGCGAAGGAAAATTTCCATCTCGCCATCGTGGCGGAGCGCGCGCAGGCGGAGGTGCTGCCGGCGGATCGCAGCGTGCCGCAATTTTCTCCCGGCGCGCGGCGCGTGAACCGCACGACGACTCTCCACGCGGGCGACGGCATCGCGCTCGCGCCTGCGCCGGACGCGGGGATGCGGCAGATGGATGTTCCGAAAAATCCGAACGGGAAGACAGCCATCGAGGCGAAGCCCGTCGGCGCGTGGGCGGGCGATGCGGCGCTCGGCTACCGCACTTCGCTCGCGGAGGCGAAGCATGAGGCGCGCGTGGACTACGTGTATCAGGTGAACCGGCGGAAGATCGAACTCATCGCGTCGCTGCAACTGCACGCGAAAGACGCGCCAATTTTTGATGTGACGCTCACCGTGCCTGCGAATTTTGAGGTGCAGGCGGTGGACAGCGTGCGGCTCCAGGATTGGTGGCGCGACGGGACGAAGCTGCATGTGCGGTTCAAGGGCGGCACGCCGCCCGTGACGCCGCTCGTGGTGTATCTCGTTCGCGAATACGCCGCCGCGCCGCAGCAGCTCGACGTGCAGTCGCTCGCGCTGGACGGATTTTCCAAGGTGACGGGCGAGGCGGTGGTGGCCGCGCACAAGGGCGTGAACGCGGTGCTGCAGCTTGCGGGCGATGCGGCGTTCGACGCGGCGAAGGAAGTGGATCCCGCGAAGGCTGCGACGGATTTTCAGATTCTGCCGCCGCTGGAGCGCAAGCGCGGGTTCGCTTTTCCGAATCAGAAATTCTCGGGTCAGGTGACGCTCACGCTGCTGCCGGTGAAGCAGAATGTGACTTGGATGATGCACGCGGAGGCGCACGAGGCGTGGCTTTCGCTGAGCATGATGGCGCAACTTTCGATGCGGCAGGGAAGCGTCGACCGCACGAGCTTTTCGCTTCCGGCGGCGCTGCCCGAGGCGCATGTGACGGGCGCGGAGGTGCGCGAGATGCGCAGCCGTGTCGAGGGCGCGCGGCGCATCTACGAGGTGTCCTTTCAAAACGACGTGTACGACACGGTGGAATTCACGGTGGATGTGGATCTGATGATGGCCGAGGGGAAGAAGCCCGACGGACGCAAGGTGAACGAACTCACGCTGCCCGCGCCGGAATTTCCCGAGGCGCTCATCACGACGGGCTACGTGATCGCGGACAATGCGAGCGAGTACGAGCTGAAGCTGGAGACCGAGGGCACGGAGAAGACGCAGCCGTCGGTGATTCCGTGGCTGCCGTCGGTGACGAAGAGCGCGGGCATCTTCCGCGTGCAGCCGCAGTGGAAGGCGGTGCTCGTGCTGGAGCGGCTGGAGAAGGCGGAGTCGCGCACGGCATTCTGCGCGTGGGCGGAGATGACGACGGCGCTGCGCGAGGACGGCACCGAATGGCACAAGGCGGTGTGGCATCTGCAAAACCGATCGCTGCAATTTCTCCCGGTGAAATTGCCGGATGGTGCGGTGCTGATGAGCGCGCGTGTCGCGGGACAGAACGTGCGCGCGGACTCGGGCAAGGTGAACGGACGTGCGGCGATTCTGATCCCGCTGATCAAGACGCGGCCCGGAGACATCAGCTACGACGTGGAGGTAGTGTGGCGCCAGGCGGGCGCCAGACTCGCGGCGAAGGACAAGCGGAATTTCCACGACGCGGAGCTGATCGGGATCACGGTCGAGCAGACTTTCTGGAGCGTGTGGCTGCCGGAGGATCGTAATTTGACGACGAGCGATGGAAACATGGCGGAGGTGATCGCCGTGGCGCGTGAAGTGGAGAAGGCGCGGAGCGGCGTGGCGGAACTGATGACGCTGAACAGCATCATCGCGGACTCGACCGTGAGTGAGGAGACGCGCGCGAATGCCAAGCGGAACTGGGCGGGGAAATATTCGGAGGTGCAGCAGCAATGGGCGCTCAATGGCGGCACGCTGAACGCGGTGCAGGGGGACATCGCCAGCAACAAGAACACGTACAAGGGGGCGGCGACGATCAACGACGGGGTGCTCGTGCAGAAGCTGACTGCATCGAACACCCATGTCGGCGAGCAGCTCGCGAAGGTCGCGGCGGAAAACCGGGACATCGAGCAGCGGCGCGCGGGGCAGCAGCAGGGCGCGCAGGGAAATGCACGGGAGGCTGCGACGGTGGACATGAACGGCCTCACGCAGACCGCGAGCAATGCGAACGCGGCGCAGGCGCTGCTTTTCGGGAACAACACGTACTCGGGTGCGACGATCATCAACGCGGGGACGCTGAATGTCGGGAATACCGTGAATGTCGCCGGGGGCAATTTGGGCAGTCAAAATACTGGCGGAATCACGAACCAGATCAATTTGGCAGGGGTGGGCAACAAAATCACTGCGAACGGCACGATGCAGCAGGGCACGTTGAATTTGAACAACGGCAGTCAGACGCTCGGCGTGAACAACAACGCCACGGTCTCGAACACCGGGCAGAACTTGCGGTGGAATGCGAACCCGAACCTGAACAACACGATGCAGACGGCCACGACGAATGCCACGCCGAATGGGAAGCCGGCGGACGCGAGGAATTTTTACGTGAACGACAACGTGGTGCTCCAGCAGACAAAGACGGGGAAGGGGACGCTGACGCTCACCAAGAGCGGCTCCGGGACTTTGACGTTGGGCACCACGGCGAACACGTACGGCGGCGGGAAGGGCGACGCAGCGGCCAAGGGGATGCAGCAGAATGACGATCTCGCGCTGCGTGATCGCGGAGACATGGCAAAGGTTCCCGCGACGAAGAAGGACACAGGGGGCGCGCCGAAGGACGGGAAGGACATGGACACGAACCAAGACGAGACGCGCTCGTCGCGTTACGCGCGGGGGAACCGGGCGCAGCAGTTTGAGCAGGCGCAGACATTCTCGACTAATGCCGATGTGCAGCAGGGGCAGAAGGAGATGCAGGCCCAGCAGTCGGCAGCGACGCAGATGCCGCAGGAAAAACCCGCGCCGATGGTGGTGCCGTCGGCAGCAAGCGCGCCGGGTGGCGGGCCTTCGATTCCGGGATTGCCTGCCCCGGGCGGGGTGCCGGAAACAGCGCCGGTGAATGCCAAGCGGGAGGCCATCCAGAAGCTCGGGCGTCTCTCTCTGTCGGTGGATTTTCCGACGCAGGGGCATGTGCATCATTTCCAAAAGGCGAAGGCGAACGCGGTGCTGGAGGTTTCGTTTAGCGATCCGAAAATCGGGAAGCGCTGGATGCGCATCGGGATCTTCGCGGGGCTCGCGCTGCTGCTCGCCCTCACGGGGAGGATTGTTTCAGCGCGGCGTGCGGCGTGATTTTCGCTGCGCTCCGCTCGTGTTGTGCGCCCGGCTACTTCCAGTGCTCGTCGAAGAAGCCGGCGTCGTAGATGAGGCCGGGCCACTTCGGGCCGGCGGGCTTGCTGATGTCCACGAGGGCCCAGTCGGGCAGCTTCGGCGTCTGGTCGCTGTTGTTGAGCAGCGCGAATTCGCGGAAGGTGTGGCCGCTGTTCAGCACGACGTAGCGTGAGGGATTGAGCGGGTTCGGGTAGATCAAAATGGGTGCGTAGCGCGCGGGATCGAGGCGGTAGGACTTGAAGTTGAGTTCGTTCTTTCCCCAGAGGATTGGGAGCAACGGACCCGCGGGTTTTGAAGCGGTGGCCGACTGAGTGGTCGGCGTCGAGGGGATCGGGTCGGCGGCGATGCGCTTCAGCACGGCGTTCGAGGAGTTGTCGCCCCAGAGGATGAGGTTGCAGTCCGCGATGTCGTCGTCGGTGACGGCTGTGTCGTCCTTGATCGGCACGTCGCCGCGGAAGACTGCGCGCCAGGATTTGATCGCGTGCTCCATCTCGGACTGCGTCCATTTTCCGATGGCGGCATTGAGCGGCTTGCCGGTCGGGCGGACGAAGAGGAAGCGGGACATGAAGGCGTGATCCACGGGGCCGCAGAGGCCGGGGCGCTTACCGCCGGAGTACGCATTGTAAGAGCCCCACTTGCCGTCAACTTTCACGGCGACCACTCTGCCGCCGTTGAGATTTACGGGCGTGCCGTCAATGGTCAGCTTGGCCGCGGAGCCTTTTGGAAATGCAGTCTCGCCCGGCGAGAGGTCGAGCGCGGCGATGTTTTTCGTCTTCACCGTGAGCGTGTCCTTCTCGATCACCGCGTCCACATCCGCGCGCTCCCACGATTTCTCCATGCCGGTGATGGTGACCCACGCGCGTGTCGGGTAGATGAGCGAGTAGGTCGTGTAGCTTACGGATTTCGGCGCGGGGTCGTTGCCCTTCGTGAGCGCGACCTCGACGAACTTCTCGATGACCGGCTTTGCGTCGGGGTGATATTTGTGCGGGACGTTCGGCCCGATGATGTGCGTGAAGCTGTGTTTCTCCTGCGCGGCGTAGCGGAGCATGATGTCTGCGGACTGCTTCTGCCCGTCGAGTTCGCCGGAGTACGCGACGAGCGGGAGACCGGCGACATTGCGCGCGCAGATCGTCACATCGTACCAGCGCCACAGGTGCCGCTCCCACCACGGCGGCGGTGTCGCGCCATCGGCGTAGAGCGTGCGGCCGAAGAATTCCTCCGTCTCCGCGAAGCCCGCGCCGGGTGCAGCGGCGGCCCATGTTCCGGGGAAGTGAAATGCAAACTGCCACGTCGCCGCGCCGCCCATCGAGAAGCCGCGGATGACGAGGCGCTGCTCGTCAATCGGATAGTGCGCGGCGATGTCGGCCTTTGCCTCGAAGAGATCGCTCTCGCCCGCAAATTTATTTGCGCAGCAGTAGCGGCCGAAGAGGTAGCAGACGATCGCGCCCTCGGGTGCGAACTCGCCCTTGTCTGCCTGCACGCCGGAGATGAAGGGCAGTTCGGTGTTTTTTTCACCGCGGCCGTGGCACCAGAAGTGGAGCGGGAAAGGGGCGGGCTTTGTAGCGGCCTTGCCCCACGTTTGCGGCACGAGCACGCCGTAGGGCTGTACGGAGCCGTCAATCTTCGAGCGGTAACCGCGCGCGACGAGGCCGGTGGCGGTGTTCCAAGGCGTCTCGCCTTTTGCGAGCGCGGCGGCGCGTTCGAGTCCTTGTGCGATGTGCGTCTTCGCGGTCGCGATTTGCTTCGCATCGAAGATCTCGCCGTAGCGCACGGCCCAGTCGGCGGACTTGTGGAAGATTTCCACATTCGGCAATTCGCTTACGATGAGCGGATTTGATTTTCCGAGTTCGTTCAGCTTCGCAATCTTTTCGCTGAGCTTCTTCACGCCTGCTTCGATCTCCGCGCGATCCGCCGCGGGAATCTCGATGCCCGGAGGCGGGATGGGGCGCACGTCTTCGGCGCGAAGCGATGCGGCGAATGCGATCGGGAGCAGGAGGGCAGGGAGGAATTTCATGGGCGGTCTGTGGAGGTTCGTGCGGTGCGGCGCAAGCGCGGGCACTCCTTCAATCGTGGAGGGTTCGGGAGATTTGGGTGGTTTGCGGCGGCCATTCGCTTTGGCTCTCCGAGCCCATGCGAATCCATGCAATCTGCCTGACCAAGAACGAGGTCGACGTGATCGAGCACTGCCTGCGCGACTCGACGCATTGGGCGGATCGCATCTACGTGTATGACGGCGCGAGCACCGACGGCACTTGGGACCGAGTGCAGGCGATGAAGAGCGAGCGCATCATCCCGTGGCGGAGCGACGACGCGGTGTTCCGCGAAGGGCTGCGCGCCGAGGTCTTCGCCGACAAGCGCGGTGATTCGCGCGAGTGCGACTGGTGGTGCCAGCTCAATGCGGATGAATTCTACGTCGAGAAGCCGCGTGAATTTCTCGCCGCGGTGCCGGCGAACGACCACGTCGTGTGGTCGGTGAACCTGCAATATTACATCACGCACGAGGATGTGGCGGAGGGTGCGTTCACGGGTGATTTTGAAAAGGATCGCGCACGCCTGAATTACTACGCCGCGGCCTGCGCCGAGCCGCGATTTTTCCGCTACCGCGAACGGCTGAGATGGGACCTGAACGCCGCGTGGCCGCACCACATGGGCGTGATTCATCCGAACCCGATGCACTTTCGCCACTACTGCTACCGCAGCCCGCAGCAGATCCAGATGCGGCTCGACGTGCGGCGCGAGAATCGCGCGCGCGGCTTCGAGGGATGGGATCATGCAAAGGAGGAGGACTGGCGCTCGAAGCTCGTGCCGCGTGCAGGGCTGCACCGCGACGAGGGCGACGGGCGTGCGATCGTGGAGGAAGAAGTGCGCGCGCAGTATCGCGAGCCGAAGTCGCGGCGGCTCGTGAAGCGATTCATGCACTCGACGGGGATCTGGCCGTGATCCGGTTCTCCGTCGTCATCCCGTCGTACAACCGCTCGGCGTGGCTCGTCGCGGCGTTGGAGTCGGTGTTCGCGCAGACGGAGCCTGCGTTCGAAATCATCGTCGCCGACGACGGCTCGACGGACGACACGCCCGATGTGCTGCGCAAATACGAGGGCCGCGTGAAGGTGCTCACGCAGCGCAACGCCGGCCCCGCCGCGGCGCGCAATCTCGGCATCGCAGCCGCGACGGGCGACTACATCGCATTCCTCGACAGCGACGATCTGTGGTTCCCGTGGACGCTCGCGCTGTACCGCGAAGTGATCGAGCCGCACGCACAGCCCGCGATGGTCGAGGGCGCTCACCTCGAGTTCGACACCGAACAAGGCCCGCCGAACCCCGCGGATTCTTCCTCTCAAGTCTCAAGTCTCAAGTCTCAACTTTCCCCCGACTACCTCGCCTCGCCGCGCGTGACGCTCTGGCCGAGCGGCACCGCGATCCGCGCTGATGTGTTGAAGGCCGCGGGCGGTTTCACGCCGCACGCATTCAATGCCGAGGACTGCGACCTGTGGCTGCGGCTCGGCACCGAGCGCGGCTTCGTCCACATCGCGCAGCCGCCGGTCTTCGCATACCGGAGGCATCCGGCCAGCGCGGTGGCGTCGCTCGCGAAAAGCGTGAAGGGCATCATGGCGATGATCGAGTGCGAGCGCAGCGGCGGCTACCCCGGCGGCGATGCGCGGCGGCACGATCGGCTGCGCGTGCTCACGACGCACACGCGCCCGCTCAGCGTGTCGTGCGCGAGACGCGGGCTGCCGAGGGAGGCGCTGACGATCTATTGGCGGACGTTCGGTTGGAATCTCCGGCTGCTGCGTCTGCGCTATCTCATTGCGCTCCCGTGTCTCACGTTGTTCGGAGTGCTGAGCGGGAAAAGGGGAACGCCTGTCACATGAGGTAGCGCGGTGATGTTCGTCCTAATGCCACCCGCGCTTTGACCTCCCGCCCGCGCGCGAGAGGGAAACGGGCCACGCACACCTCCCGCCGTTCCTTCCTCACCACACTTGGAACCCTCGCCGCCGCACCGCTGCTCTCGAAATCGGATGCGCGCGACTTTGGAAAGCATGCGGAGCCCGTGCGCTACCCGAAGCCGGATGTGATCCCACTGGAGGACGCATTCAAGAAAATCAAAATCGGCAATGCGCCGATCGAGCGGCTTCACACGGGGATGCGTTGGGTCGTGGCGCACCGAGGATGGGAGGAATCGCATTGATGCCTCGGGGAAATTTTCCGACGGCACAAATGTGGACGGCTTCGCGGGGCTGAAGAAGTATCTGAAGTGCGATAAGTTCGGGCGCGCTTTCGAGCAGAAGCTGATGACTTACGCGCTGTGCCGTGGGATCGAGCGGAGCGACAAGGCCGCGCTTGAGGCCGTGCAGAAACAGATGGCTTTGGGCGGCTACCGGATGTCCGCTCTCATCGCCGCGGTCGTCACGAGCGGTCCATTTCTCAAGCGCAAGCGCGACGCGGCGGCGCGGTAGCGGGATTGGGATCGGGATAGTGCGACGGATGGCGGTTCCGCCGTTTTGCTTCACGAGTCCGGCGGAATTTCCCGCTACGCGACTTCCCCCGCGGCGTGGCCGCTGGACCAGGCCCACTGGAAATTGTAGCCGCCGAGCCAGCCGGTGATGTCCACGACTTCGCCGATGAAAAACAGGCGCGGCACGCGGCGCGATTCCATCGTCTTCGATGAGATGTCCGCAGTGTCCACGCCGCCGAGCGTGACCTCGGCCTTTGGGTAGCCCTCGGTGCCGGCGGGTGCGAAAGGCCACGCTTGGAGCAGGTGCAGGGTGTCGTCGAATTCGCGCTGTTTGAAATGCACGAGCGGCTTCGCGGGCGTATGCAGCGCGCACCATGCGTCGGCGAAACGTCGTGGCATCCACTCGGCGAGCACGGAGGGAAGGTCGCGTCCGGTCACGCGTGCGCGCAGCAGCGATTCGGTCGCACGGGCATCGGGCAGCAGGTTGATCTCCACCGTGGCGCCTTCGCGCCAGTAGCTTGAGATCTGGAGGATAGCGGGACCGCTGAGTCCGCGATGCGTGACGAGCATCGCCTCCTCGAACTGCGCGGTGCCGCAGTGTGTGACGACCGGGAGCGAGAGCCCGCTGAGTTCGTGGAGCGGCTCATCCGATTTTGAAAATGTGAACGGCACGAGGGCCGGACGCAGTGGCGTGATGCGGTGGCCGAACTGCTTTGCGATGTCGTAGCCGAACGGTGTCGCGCCGAGCTTTGCAAAGGACAGGCCACCACTCGCGATGACGAGCGACTGCGTGGTGAACTCGCCGCGGGAGGTCGCCATGCGAAAACCGTCCGTCTTTTCGACGCTGTGTATGCGGCAGTTTGCGAACGTCTGCACACCCGCCGCCGCGCACTCGGCCTCCAGCATCCCGATGATTTCACGCGAACTGCCGTCGCAAAATTGCTGGCCGAGCTTTTTCTCATGGTAGGCGATGCCGTGCTTCTCGACGAGCGCGATGAAATCCCACGCGGTGTATCGTGCGAGCGCCGAGCGGGAGAACTCCGGCCGTTCCGAGAGGTAGCATCCGGGCTCGATGCCGGTGTTTGTGAAGTTGCAGCGACCGCCGCCGCTGATGGCGATCTTTTTCCCGACACGATCGTTGTGCTCGATGAGCGCGACCTTTCGTCCGCGCTGGCCCGCGGTGAGCGCGCACATCATCCCCGCGCCGCCGCCGCCGATGACCACGACATCGAAGTGCTGCCCGTTCACGCGGCAAGGGTGAGGTGCGGCGGTGTCGCCGGGTTCCACGGATTTTCTGCGAAGCCGGAACGCTCGATGCCGTGCGCGAGTCTCTCGCAGAGCGCGCAGACGGCGGCGACGTCGAGCCGCAGGTGCCGCGGGCCGTACGGCGCGATGTGATTTTTTCCGCTGAGGAAAAGTCGCGCCGCCGGTCGCAGGCGCGTGGAATGTTTTGCGTGCGACGGGTGCTCGCGTTGCTTGCGGAGGTGGACGAATGCGCCGGCGATCTGGATGAGGCCCTTGAAGAAATCGCGGTCGCCGCTTCGCGTGCGGAGCCAGAGCACCTCGAGCGCGTCGTGCGCCTCGTAGTATTCGCACGCATTGAAGTGCGCGAACCAAGCGAGGTAGCACGGGTCGGGCTCGGGGCTGTTGCTGGGGCCGTGCGGAGATTTTTTCATCGCGTGAATTTCTGCGGCCACTATTCTGCGCGGGCCTGTGCAAGACAAGCGGACGCTGACTCAACTTCGCGGGGTTCCCCCCATGCCTGCCGAAAGGATGGCCTGATGCCGCCGCAAGCGACGATGCTGCTTGCATGTGGGCTCGTGCTGCTCGCCGTGATTTCGGCGGTGGTCTCGGCGCTGGAGACGGGATTGTTCGCGCTGCCGCCGTCGAGGATGGACGCGCTGCGTGCGCGCCGGCCGGAACTCGCGGGGGTGCTCTCGCGCATCATGGAGAATCCGCGCCGGCTGCTGAGCGCGCTGCTGATCGCGGACGCGCTGGCGAATGCGCCGCTGATGCTCGGCAGCCTCGCGCTCATCGAGGGGCAGCGCGGCCTTGCGATTCCATTCTGGGTGTCGGCGCTGCTGCTCTTTGCGCTGATTGTTTTTGCCTGCGATCTCGTGCCAAAGCTGATCGGACTCGGTGCGCCGGTGCTCGTGCTGCGGCTCGGCGCGCGGCTCATTGGGAAAGTGATGCCGCTGCTCGATCCGCTGGCGCGCAGGATGGAATCGTGGAGCGAGAAAATCGCGGCCAGGATTCTGCCGGAAGGCATGGGCGCGCAGCGGCATCTCACCGGGGAGGAACTCGGGACGCTCGTGGAGCTGAGCGCCGCGCAGGGGGCGATCCAGACGACGGAGTCCGAGATGATTTCGGAAATCATGAAGCTCGGCGACAAGACGGCGAAGGACTGCATGACGCCGCGCGTGGAGATGTTTTCGCTGCCGGACGATCTCACGAATGACGAGGTGATCCCGCTCCTGCGCCAGCGCCGGCTCCGCCGAGTGCCGGTGCATGGTGAGACGCCGGACGAGATTGCCGGCGTGCTCGATGTGCCCGCGCTGCTGCGCGATCCGGGCGTTCACTACACGGAGCGGCTTGGCGTGCCGTCATTCGTGCCGGAGACGATGAAGGCGATCACGCTGCTGAAGAGCTTCCTCTCTCATCCGCAGGGCATCGCGTTCGTGGTGGACGAGCATGGCGGCATCGAGGGCATCATCACGCTGCGTGATCTGGTGGAGGAGATCATCGGCGATGCCGTGCCGCTCGCGGATGCGAAGCTCTACATCGAGGACATGGGTGACGGGCGGCTGCTCGCGAGCGGCAGCGCGCGGCTGGAGGACATCACGGAGGAACTCGGCGTGCGATTCGACGACGATGGAATAGACACGATCGGCGGGCTGATTTTCAACCGGCTGGGGCAGCTTCCGAAAAAGGGGCAGGAGCTGCAAATCGGCGGGCTGCATGTGAAGGTGCGCCGTGTGTCGCGCAAACGTGTGGACGAGGTGATGCTCTTCCGTGCTTTGGGCGGGGAGGAGGGCGCATGATTTTCACGCTGCTGATCATCGTGTGCTGCATGGCCGTATCGTTTGTTTTCAGCGGCATAGAGGCGGGGATCTTCTCCGTGAACCGTGTGCGCCTCGCGCATCGCGCGAAGCAGCGCGAGCGGGCAGCGCTGGCCTTGCAGGGACTGCTCGCGCATTCAGATCGGATGCTCGTCACGGTGCTCATCGTCACGAATCTCGCGAACATCTTCGCGCTCGTGCTCGGCTCACGGCTGCTCGTGGCATCGTGGGGGCAGCGCGGGTATCTCATCGCGCTCGCGATTTATCTGCCGGTGTATCTCTTCGGGCTGGAACTGCTGCCGAAGTCGCTGTTTCGCCGTTTCCCGTACCGTGCGCTCGCCTTTTTATCCGGTCCGCTGCGGCTGCTCGATGTGGTGCTCACGCCGCTGCACTGGATCGGAATGGGCGCGCAGCGGCTGCTCTTTGGCGCGGGCGCCGCGGACAGGCAGCGGCTCTTCCTCGGGCGCGAGGATTTTAAATACATGACGACCGAGGGCGAGCGCATGGGGTCGATCTCGAAGACGGAGCGGGAGATGATCCACAACGTCGTGGACTTCCGCAGCGTGACGGCGAAGGACGTGATGACGCCGATGGAGACGGTGCAGGTGATCGGCGCGGACGAACCGATCCGCCGCGTGATCGCCGAGGGAAAACGGAGCGCGGAGATCTGGTTCGTGCGCGACGCAGCGGGGGAGATCACGGGCGTCGTGGATCCGTTCGAGGTGCTGCTCGACGGACGGCGCGACCTGGACGCGGGCGGGTGCCAGCGGCGCATCGTGACGGTGGGCCTGGACGAACCGGCGTTCAACGTGCTGTGGAAACTGCGCGCGGCACGCAGCACGGTCGCCGCAGTCTGCGGGCCGGGGAAGGAGCCGATCGGCCGCGTGACGTGGGAGGATCTGATCCGCCGGCTCGTGAGCACTGCGGAGAAGCGCGAGCCGGATGGCTCTCAGACGCGCGCGTAACGGTGGCCGGGGAGCGCGCGGATGAGGCGCTTCATCTCGAGGCTGAGCAGCGTGCCGCTGATTTTTCCGAGCGGCAGCCGCGTCGCCTGCGAGAGTTCGTCAACCGTGAGTTCGCCGACTTGGAGCGCGGTGATGAGCAGCGTCTCGTCGTGCGAGAGCGCGGGGGCCGGCGCTGGATCTTTGGCACCTGTGCGCGCACTTGTTTCCGACAAAGGCCCGGATGTGCCGCGCGGGATGAGCGTGCCGAGTTCATCGAGGATATCGTCGGCGGAGGTCACGAGCCTCGCCCCTTGCTGGATGAGGCGGTTCGTGCCGGCGCTGGTAGGACGGTCAATCTGGCCGGGCACGGCGAAGACGGTGCGTCCCTGCTCGACGGCTTGGTTTGCGGTGATGAGCGCGCCGCTGTTCAGGCCGGCCTCGACGACGAGCAGGCCACGGCCCCATCCGGCGACGATGCGGTTCCGATACGGAAAAGTCTGCCGGTCCGCAGGGCGCTCCATGGGATACTCGCTGACGACCGCGCCGGACTCGGCGATTTTTTCCGCGAGGCTGAGATTTTCCGGCGGATAGAGCTGCGAGAGCCCGCTGCCGAGGACGGCGATGGTGCGGCCTTTTGCGGCGAGTGCGCCCTGGTGCGCCGCGGTGTCAATGCCACGCGCGAGTCCGCTGACGATTGCGTAGCCGGCGAATGCGATCTGGAAGGAAAGCTTTTTTGCCGTCTCGGTGCCGTAGTGCGTGACGTTGCGCGAGCCGACGACGCCGATGGCGTGTGCATCGGTGGGACGAAGGTCGCCCCACACGTATAGGACGACCGGCGGATTGTGGATCGTGCGG
>Ga0114969_10001259_pt1 | contig 21556 bp, 18 predicted proteins | sample M_130807_MF_Meta_FD_87316 | JGI IMG/M metagenome (GOLD analysis project Ga0114969, IMG submission 87316) | Freshwater microbial communities from Lake Montjoie, Canada to study carbon cycling - M_130807_MF_MetaG | ecosystem: Environmental > Aquatic > Freshwater > Lake | place: Lake Montjoie...
CGAGCCCAATCCATTGCGCCGGCTCCGGCATCGCGACGCGCGGAAAGATGTAGCCGGAGAGCAGGATATTCGGCAGCATGAAGAAGAATGACAGCTGCATCGCCTGCGCCTGGCTCCGCGCCACCGTCGAGATCAGTAGGCCGACGCCGAGGCTCGCGAACATGAACGGGAGCGCGAGGAGGTAGAGCATCGAAATGCTCCCTTCCGTGGGAATCCGGAAGATCAGCTTTCCGAGCCCAAGCACCACGGTCATCTGCACGTACCCAACGAGCATGAACGGCACGAGCTTGCCGAGCATGAGGCTCGTCTTGCCGATGGGAGTGACGACGAGTTGCTCCAATGTGCCACGCTCGCGCTCGCGCACGATTGCCGTGCTCGTGATCAGCGTCAGCGTGATCGTGAGGAGCACGCCGATCACCCCGGGCACAATGAAAATCGCGCTCCGCTGGGCTGGGTTGAACCAGGGCCGCACGCGCATTTCGAGCGGTGGAACGATGGCAGCGCGTTCGGTGACGATCTGCGTGGCGAGCGCGGCCGCCGCGAGCTGGGCACCGGACATCGCGGCCGACGACGATTGCGGATCGGCCGCGTCGACAATCATCTGTGCCGTCGCCGTGCGGCCGGCGCGCAAATCGCGGGCATAGTCCGGAGGAATCACGAGCGCGGCTGATGCGCGCGAGGCCATGATCTCCGCGCGCAACGCCTCACGACTCGCCACTTCACCGACGATCTGAAAATTTCCAGTGTTCGCGATGACCCCGATCAGCCGGCGACTGTCCGCCGTGCGGGACTCGTCGAGCACCACCGTGGGCAGATGCCGGACGTCCGTCTGAATGGCATAACCAAAAAGCATCAGCTGCACGGCCGGCAACACCGTCATCATGCCCAGCGTGAGGCGGTCGCGCCGCATCTGGACGAATTCCTTCCAGAGCATGGGCCAGAAGCGCGAGAGCCGGACTCGCGTGACGAGACTCATACGCGGACCCCTTCATCGCGGCGCTGCAACTCGATGAATACGTCCTCGATGCTCGTCGCGCCGAACTGCGTGGTGATCTCCTTCGGCGTGCCAAGCGCAATCAGGTGTCCGCGAGAGAGGAACGCGAGGCGCTGGCAGCGCTCCGCTTCATCCATGTAGTGTGTGGTGACCAGAATCGTGGTACCGGCGGCGGCGAGATCGTAAATGGATTTCCAGAAATCGCGCCGCGCCGCTGGATCCACGCCGGCGGTCGGCTCATCAAGGAACAACATCTCAGGCGAGTGCGCCGTGGCGCAGGCCAGCGCCAGCCGCTGCTTCCATCCACCGGAAAGCGTCCCCGCCAGCTGGTTGATCCGATCATCGAGTCCGAGGGTGTGGATGTGCTCGGCGAGCCGCTTCGCGCGCGCATCGCCATGCAAGCCGTACACCGTCGAGTAGAATCGCAGGTTTTCGTAGACGGTCAGGTCGTCGTAGAGCCCATAACGCTGCGACATGTAGCCGATTCGCTCGCGCACTCGCTCGCCCTGGTGTTCGATATCGAGCCCAACCACTTCCGCGCTGCCTGATGTCGGCGCCATGAGCGCACAGAGCATGCGAATCGTCGTGGTCTTCCCGGAGCCATTTGGACCGAGCAACCCGAACACCTCACCGCGATTGATCGTGAGGTCGAGTCCCTCCACAGCAACGCTCGCGCCGAACTCCTTTCGCAGCGCGCGGGTGACGACGGCCGGCGCGCCGGATGGGCCGGCGGGCGTCACGGTCACGGCGCCTTCGTCGCTCCGGCTGCCGGCTCGATGTGGACGGTGATCGGCAGGCCGGCCTTCAGCATGCCTGTCGTGTCAGCAAACTCGACCTTCACCGCAAAGAGCAGATCGGCCCGCTCCTTTTCCGTCAGCGCCACACGCGGGGTGAACTCCGCCTTCGTGGCAATCATGGCGACGCGCCCCTGAAAGTCACGCTCCGGGTAGCCGTCAAGGACGCCGTGCACCTTCTGCCCCGGTTGCACGCGCGACAGGTCCCCCTGCGAAACGAACACCCGCACCGTCTGCCGTTTCACATCGGCCACGGTGACAACCGCGCGGCCAGCGCCAACCACTTCGCCGGCCTCAACATTCTTGCTAGTCACTATGCCGTCCGTTGGTGCGAGCAGCACGAGGTCGCGCGCCGTGGCGCGCAGGCTCGCCGCCGATGCATCGGCCACCTCCGACTCGGCGCGAGCCGCCGAGAGGCGTTCGCTGCGCGCGCCATCGCGCAACAGTGCCAGCGACGCCTTGGCGGCGTCGCGGCGGGCGCCTGCCTGCGTGGCCAGCGTGCGTGCCGCATCGTATTGCGCGGCGCTCGCCACCTGACGGTCGGCCAATCCCTTCAAGCGCTCGGCATCGCGGGCCGCGCGTGCGGCATCGGCTTCGGCCGACGCCAAGTCCGCCTCGGCGCGGCGCAGTTCATCCGCCCGCGCGCCATGTTCGAGTTCGGCGAGCGCAGCGCGCGCCGCACGTGCACGGGCCGAGCGCTGCAGTTCATCGGATGAGAGCGACGGCTGCGTGAGGACGGCAAGGGTGTCGCCGGCGCGAACGGTTGCCCCCTCGATGACCAGGACACGCGCCACACGACCGGGCACGGTGGACGCCACCGGGATCTCGATAACTTCGAGCGTGCCGGTGGCTTCGATCGAGCCTGGCGTGGCGCGGCCGCACGCCGTGCTGACGATGGCGAACAGGAGAACTGGGCCGGTGATTCGCATGCTGAAAGCTATGGCGACCGACGGCATGACGTGTAGCCCGTGGGCGCATGTGCTCCCGACAGAGTGGTCCGGGCGGCAGATTTCGGCATCACCACTTGTCAGGAGTATCCACAATGGCCACAGTCCCGCCGCAAGACATCAAGTCGCACCGCCGTTGGGTGCCCGCTATTCACTTCGTCGCGCTGCCGATCCTGTTCGGCAACGTGATCTTCGCCAGTTGGCAGGCCGTGCGGATCCCGACCCTGCTGAATAGCTGGAGCGTGCTCGTGGCTGTTGCGCTGGCCATCGTGGCCCTCATGGCGCGCGTCATGGTGAACACCGTGCAGGACCGCGTCATTCGGCTGGAGATGGGAGGGCGCCTCGGTCAGGTCCTCACCGGCGCATTGGCCGGACGGATCAATGAACTCACGCGCAAACAGTTCGTTGGTCTCCGCTTTGCCGGTGATGCCGAATTGCCCGGCTTGGTGGAGCGTTGCCTGTCAGGAGAGCTCGCCACGGACGAGCAAATCAAGAAGCAGATCAAGAACTGGCAGCCGGACTGGTTGCGCGCATGACCGAACCAGCTTTGCCGGCGGCGGCATCGCCGCCGGCTCCAACCGGAGTGGAAATCAAGGTCCGCAAGAACGGGTCGTTCCTGGTCACCGGTGATTTTCGGCTGGTCGACCACGAAGGGCACGAAATACCACGACCAGTCGGCAAGCCGAACACGTCACTCTGCCGCTGCGGTCACTCCGCGAGGAAACCGTTCTGCGATGGCGCTCATAAGGCGTGCGGATTTGTTGATCCTCCGGACGTGCCTGCCGTGCCCGCAGCCCCGGCCGCGATCTAACTCGCGGTCTGCAGCAGCCCGGCGTGCCAGCTCGTGGACGCCGGGCGCTCGAGATGGGTGCGAAGCGCACCGGCCGTCGTCACCGTGGTGTCGAACACCGGCGTATCGCCGTTCACCTGAAGGCGACGCGACATCGCTTCAAACTCTTGGCGCGTGATACAGTGCACCAAGCCAATCGAATCGCGGAAATAGACTCCACCGCCGGCGAGGAGCGTCGTTCCAATGGCCGACTCGAGCTCCTTGAGCGTTTGGAAGAGACCATCAATCGAGCACCCCGACGCTCCTTCGGCGCGCTGGTCCACGCCCACAATGAGGAATCGATCTTCGCGCCAGTCCCGCGCCGCCGTCAGCGGATGGCCATGGGCATTCCACTGGAGCAGAAAGGCATCAACGGCTGCCAGCAACTTTGGCGCATCGATTTCGTCAACCGGCGCCGCGGCACCGAACACCCAAACCCGAGCATCGTCGGGCAGTCTTTCAAAGGTTACGACAGGCATCTCTTGCTCCGAAATGGGACTCCCACTGGCAGCGGACTCGCACCCGCGTGTCCGCCCGCTTCTTTTTTAAATCTACCAGGACTACCGGAACAATTCGGCTCCGCTCCGACGTGCCGTTGGCGATTCGCGCATTCCTCGCCGGACTACAGTCCGATCAGCAGAAAGCGTCACGCTTGCAGATGTCCGAAATGCTTCGCGCAATTGTCGCGCAGCGACTCCTTCCGCGCGCCGACAGCATGGGCACACCGGCAGGTGTAGCCGTTCGTCATGGAGTGAGTGCGGCGCGCAGCGCGCCGTCCACCGTCGGGTGGTCGAACGCGAATTCGGATGCCAGCAGCCGGGCGGGTCGCACGCGCTGGCTGGCGAGGAGCGCACCGTCGGCCATCTCACCGAAGAGCGCGCGCAGCGCGAACGCCGGCACCGGAATCACGGCCGGCCGGCGCAGCACCATACCAAGCGCCGCCGTGAACTCGGCGTTCCGAACCGGATTCGGGCTCACCACGTTGACGGCGCCCGTGATTTGTGGATCATCAATGGCGCGCACGACGACGCGCACGAGATCGTCGAGCGCAACCCAACTCATCCATTGTGTACCGCTCCCGAGCACGCCGCCGGCGCCGAGCGAGAAGGGCAGGCGTACCTGGTCAAGCATTCCGCCGCCACGACCGAAGACGAGACCGAAGCGCAACCGCACCACGCGAAGCCCTGCGACTGCGGCCGGTTGTGTGGCGTCTTCCCAGGCGCGCACCACACCTGAGAGAAAGTCGTCGCCGGCGGGGCTCGATTCATCGAGCCACTCGTCCCCGCGATTCCCGTAGTAGCCGATGGCCGACGCCGAGATCATCGCGGCTGGCTTTGGACTCAGGCTCGCCAAGGCGCGCGCAAGGGTTGCCGTGGCATCAACACGGCTCCGCAGGATGGCGTCCTTCCGTGCGGCGGTCCAGCGCGCGCCAATCGGTTCGCCGGCGAGATGCACCGCCGCGCGCGCGCCAGACAGTTTCGCGAGCGCGTCGGCGTCGAAATCGCCACGTGCCGGCCATTGCACGTCGGAGTTGGCGTCGCGTCCAATGGTGACAACGCGGTGACTCTTGGTGCGAAGGGCGTCGCAGACGGCGCGACCAACAAAGCCCGTAGCGCCGGTGATGATGATCATGCTGGCAGCTCGAGGCTTCGCCAGAGGTACCAGGCCGCGATCGTGCGATAGGGCGCCCAGCGCAGTCCTTCCTTTGCCGTGCGCTCGGGCGTCGGCAGCCGGCGGAGGCCGAGGTGTTTCTGCACGCCCTTCTGGATTCCGAGATCGAGTTCAGGAAAGACATCGGGTCGCGCGAGGTGAAACATCATCACCATCTGCGCGGTCCACCGGCCGATGCCGCGTACCCGCACGAGTGTCTCGATCACCTGGTCATCCGGCAACGTGTGCAGTTCGTGCAGCGCGATGTCGCCCGAGTGCGACCGCGCGGCGAGTTCTTTGGCGTACTCGACTTTCCGTGAACTCAGTCCAGCCTTGCGCAGTTGCTGCGTGCGCGTGGCGAGGAGCTCGGGTTCCGTCGGCGAGCGTCCGCCGTACATCGCTTGGACCCGTCCGAAGATTGTGCCCGCGGCCGCACCCGAAAGCTGCTGGTAGACAATACTGCGCAGCACGAACCCAAAATGCGTGTGCCCACTCGATCCGTCCCATGGGCACCGACCCACACGACGAATGATATCGCCGAACGCGGGATCGACCTGTGCGAGGTGGGCTCTTGCCCGCCGCCTGATGCTGGCGGCGTTCATCAGTACCAATAGCCGAAGATGATATCCATCTCATCTTCAGACGTGAGCCCGAAGCGAACGATCTTCGACGGATCGCCGCGGTAGGTGACCTCGGATGTGAGGCCTTCGCCGGCCTGCAGGATGAGCGGCGTGGTGAGGGTGAGAATGCCGGGATGATCCCACGTGTCATTCTGATAGACGAGTTCGCCATTCCGGGCGCCTCCGCTGATGCGCACCACGAACTTGATCCCGCGCTTGTGCATGTGCGACGTGAGCATCACGACGCGCGTGAGCTTCGTGAAGCTGAACGTCTTCTTGATGGTCGTGTCGCGACCGGCCGGAAGCGTGAGATCCGTATTGGCGAGGTTCAACGCCTGTGCCTCGAACTGCACCTGCGATGCCGGCACCGTGTACAAATTCGCCTCCGCCTCACCGGTGATCTCTTTCGTCGTGCTGTTTACGTAGTGCGAGTTCACATCAAGCATCGCGCCTGCTGCAATGCGCATCGCGACGCCGGCGGGAAAGGTATAATCGCTTGCGGCGGCCTGTGAGCCGGCGAAGAAGATGTGGTATCCCATTGCCGCCAGCGTCCCGAGCTGGTACGTGCCGTCTGCGTTCTTGAGCTCGCGCAATGCGTTCGCCTGCGGAATGAAAAGCGACGGCGTGTTCGCGGCAAAACTGTAGATCACAAAGTGATGGCTGCCCACGCGCATGTTCGTCTGCACGCGATTCACCCACGTCTCCTGCGTGTTGCCGGCCGGTGTATACAGAAATACTTCGCGCTCACTGCTCGCCTTGATGCTGTACGGCGTCATCCGCACCTGAAAGCCGTTGGATGGCACTGCGAGCGGTGCGTACGATGGCGGCGCAACCGTGCCGGAGAGAAGCCCGGGGTCCACATTGTCGGTCGTCGCGCTTGCACCGCCGGCAATCCACTGCCGGATGAACTCGATCTGCCCCGCTGTCAGCGACTGACCAGCGTACGGCATCGCCGAGCCCCAATCGTGTGCATGATGATTCGAGATGAACCCGCTCAGTTTATGCCAGAGCAAACTCGAATCCGGTTTCCCGGCCACCACACGACGGAGCCCGTCGGCGCGCGCCACCGGCTGCGTCACGGCCGCATTGACCAGTGACTCGTAGACCCCAGGGCCAGCGAGGACGAGTCCCGAGTTGCTCGTGTTGCCTATGGCATGACAGGCCGAAAACGCGCATGACGGCGCGAACACCTGCGCCTGCATCCGTGCAAAGGATGTGGAGGCTGTCGCGTCCGTCGGCGGGCGCTCGCCGCCGCTGCACGCCACTGCACCGGTGAGAACACCAATAATGGCCGACCCGCCGATTCTCCAGTTACGCCGCATGCGTCCCCGCATCTTCGACTGCACGACGCATGAAATTCACCGGGTCATCAATATCGAACTGCTTCGCGAGGCCGCGTGCAACATCGTGACAGTCATGCAAGGTCCCGCAGGACGCCCACCAATCGCACCATGGCCTCCGTGTCCCGCTCACAATATGCGAGCAGATCGGCGCGGAGTGCATCCTGCGCGGCGGTGTCGAGCGACTCGTCGAACAGCAGGTTGTAGATCCCGGCTGTCGCGGTGCCGCCTTCTCGAATGTTCAAGTCTGCGTAGCCGAGATCCGTCACCAGCGCCGGCAGCACTTTCTTGAGACTAAACGACCCGTGGAACTCCGGGTCGTACACATGGTCCCGCACAATCGGCAGCAGGTCCACAATGCGGTCGTGCACGTCCATGAGCTCGGCTTCGCGTTCAGGAAACCACTCAGCGAGTTCCTTGATACGCGATTTCTCGAACGCTTCGTAGTAGACCACGATACTCGAAGCGCCCGCGCATGCCTCGACCATCGCGTCAATGAGCGCGGGGCGCGGGTCGCCGCCACGCGACGCGAGGTGATACCGATGCGTGTTGTCGGCAAACCCTTCGCGATGCGCACTGAACTGCACGGCCACCATGTCCTGCGGGCCGCACCCCGGCCAGCGCGGAACGGCGAGTTGCACGGTTTCGAAATCGAAATAGACAATGGGCGACTTCAGCTGGCCGAGTGCCGCCGCAAGCCCCGATTCGACGATGCGAGTTCCCGACTTCACCGCACGGACCTGGCGCTTGGCGGCGACGTTCGGCGCCTCAGCGTCGGTGAGGTCGGCGATCATCGTCTTGCCTTCGGCGTCGTATTTCTTCGCCTGTTTTTTTGCGTAGTACAGCTCGCTCACATGGTGGGGCGGGAGCGGTTCATGGCAGCGATCGTAGAACGGACAGTCCTCCGGATCGGTACACTGCTCGCCGACCGGTACGTCGGGCGCCTCCGCCTCGCGCAGAATGGCGTGCATCGTCGCGACGGCGGCCGGCAGGGCGAGCACCATCGGTTCCGTTTTCCCCGTCACATCAACCGTCGTGAACAGATTCGACAGGTCGGGGTGGCGACAGTCGCGGTTCAGGTACATCAGTTGCGCCTGGTCAACACTCACATGCGCCTCGGCCGCGACCCATCGTTGGATGGCCACGTCGGGCACATGCAGGTCGAGCTTCTTCTGCTGATCACGTTCCTTCTCGGGCCATTTTGACGACTTCACTTCGGTGATGGCCCACGCGTCGCCCGCGCGTTCAAAAATATCGGCGCGATAGTTGGCGCCGCCGGCAACGAAGCCGGCTTCGAACATCCGCGACTCCCCACGCGCCATCGCCTCGCGGGTGCGCTGGTCCACGCCGGCCGGATCGATGTTTCGGCCGGGCGCGATGTTCACACCGTCCCCGGTGAAACGGCGCGCATGCTCACCCACCACGCGCCCCTCCGCGAATCGCATCAACGTTTCCGCGTCGTGGGCGAGTTCGGGCGCTTTCTCCTCGTGAAACTCAATCCAGAGTTTCTTGTGGCACCGAAGTCCGGAGAGAACGTCGCGCTTGCTGAGGGACGACTTTGAACTCAAGGGCGCACGCCGGCATCACCGCGCAGAATCGCGCCCCAGATGAGCGGCAGCGTGGACTCGGTCTGTCCGCGATACTGCGGTCGGAACCCAAAGAGCACGACATGTCCCTTCCCTTTGGCGACATCCACAAGCGCGGCCTTCCCATTCAGCTTCGGCGCACCCAGCAGCCAACCCGAGAGCAGTGAGTTCCCGGTCGCCGGATACTTCGCGACCACGGTGGCCGACGGATCAGACACGTCGAACGCCGCGCTGTTCTCAAACCATATCGCCGGCACCGGCGCATTAAAGGTGCGCGCAATGGGATTCGACTTGTCCACTTCAACCGCAAAAATCGAACCCGGCGCATAGAACTCCGTGTTCTTCGCGCCGGCGAGGGCGTTCTTCACCGGCAACTTCATCGTCTCAATCGCGTATTCCGATGCGTCGTTGAACGTGATCAAGGTGCCGCCGGCCTCGACGAACGCGGCGAGCGCCGCCGCGCCTGACTCGCCGAGTCCGCCCTTGAGCGAATCGGGGTACGCGGCGCCAACGCCACGCGTGATGGCCGCCGGTGACTGGTCAGGGAGAATGATCGCATCGAACTTCGAAATGAGATTCCCCGCGCGCACGTCCTTGTCGCGCAGCGACGTGTACGGAATCTTGTACGTGTCGAACACGTAGCGCGTCCACCCTTCATCCATGGACTCGGACCAGCTCTTGTAGATGCCGATGCGCTTGCTGCTCGTGCCAGAAAGCATCGGCGCGGTGAATGTCGCTTCCTTCACCTCGGGAATCACCTTCCCCGTCGAGGGCTCGGCACCCATGAACGTCGCGACTTCTACGCCGAAGAGCAGCGGGAGCGTGTGCGCGGTCACGTCATATGGGCGCTTCGGCGGGCCGCCGGGATATTCGAAGAGGTTTGGATACTTCTGCCGCTCGAGCAGCGACTTGCCATAGCCGCCGAAGGGCTGCTTCACGAGCATCGCGTAGCTGCCGACGGGATAGGTCTTCCCTTCAGCCGAAACCGGCGCCGTGGTCTCACGGATTTCCACTTGGCCATGCTGCAGCGTCCAGATCATCCGCTGCAACGCACTCGCACTTGCCTGCGCCTTTGGAATGATGAACGCGCTCGGCCACGGATCCTTGCCCCATGCCGGCATCGTGCCAACCGCACGGTCGCCCATCGCTGCGTACGCCTCAAGCCAGGCGCGCTTGTCGCGTGCGGCGTGTGTGAAGAGCGCCCACGATGCGGCAGTCTGGTACTTCACGATGTCTTCGAGCCCCCACCTTCCGCCGGGCCAGAGTACGGGAAAGTTCCAGGTTACCTCGCGTGCGTCGTAGCCGCGGCCGGTGCTGAGCCGCTCGAAGGGCATGTCGATCGGTGTCGCGAGGCGCGCGCTCGCGGTCTCGGTGAGCAGGCGCGCACCGCGGTGTACGAGCGAGTACTGACGCGCGGGGCTCCACTGATCGTAGCTCGCGTTGTTCGCCACACCGGTGTAGCCCTGCGAGATGAGCGTCCACGTCATCGCCAGGCCCATCGCGTTGGTGCTCGACGTGAGGATCGGATCGATGTTGGGCTCGATCGGATCCATGTAGGGCGGCACGAAGATGCGGCCCGCATTTGCACCTTGCTGGTGGATGTCGTTGACGATCTGCGGATCCCACGGGGTGTAGAGCGAATCCACGACGTAGCGCGTTTCCGGCTGCGTGAAGGCGTACCAGTCTCGGTTGTTGTCGTGCCCGGTGTAGTGGTGGTAGAGCTCGGGCGGGTTGGTGCCTTCGGCGGGCGTGCCGAGCGTGCTGCGATACCAGTCACCGACAATGTCCACGCCATCCGGGTTCTGGCTCGCCACGAGCATGATGATCGTGTTGGCGCGAATCAGTTTCGCCTCGTCGCTCTCGGAACGCGCGAGTGAGTCGGCGAGGTTGAGGCAGGTGTGCCATCCGCCGACTTCCGTGGAATGGATTGAGCAGGTAACGAGGATGACGTTCTTCCCGTCGGCGATCAGCTTGGCCTTGTTGTCACTGGCGGTGCGGAGGCGCGGGTCCATCAGCTTGCGCTGGATCGTGCGGTAGCGCTCGAGGTTCACGAGCGTGCCCGAATCCGAGATGAACGACACGAGGAATGGGCGGCCGAGCACGGTTTTGCCGAGCGTGTGGAGCTGGACGCGCGGCGAGGCTTTGTCGAGCGCCGTAAGGAACCCGGTGACTTCCTTCCAGCTCACCAGCTTGCGGTCGGTGCCCGGCTTGTAGCCGTACATCTGCTCGAAGCTGGGGAGTGCGGATTTCTGGGCCGCGACTGGAACGGCAACGAGGGCGAGGCAGGCGACTACGGCTGCGCCGCAGGTCAGGCGAATGCTGGTCATTATTTGTGGCTGTTTGGGTGTAACCAACGTTCGGAATCTACCAACCCTGCGTCAAGCTATCTAATGCGTGAAAGCAAACGGGGCCGGCTCACCTCGAGCCGGCCCCGCGTTCGTTTCTATCGCTAACTATCTCGGACTCATCCACTTGTCTTCGAGTACTGTCACCGGCTTGGAGTAGTCCTTTCCATTCACGGTGAGCTTCGCGACGTAGCTGCCTGGCGGGGCACCGCCACCTGCACCGCCACGTCCACCTGTCGCGCCGATGCAGCTGCCAGCATTCGGATTCGGAGCAGCCGCCTGCGGTGCGGCACCGGCGGCACCGGCGGCACCGGCCCCTGCTGCACCGCCCGGCGGTCCGCCACGACCACCACCACGACCACCACCCGGCGCCGCGTTGAACAGCGGTGCCACGAGCGTCCACTGTACCCGGTTGATGCCGGCGTGGGCCTTGATGGTGTTCTCACACACCGCGCGGCCCGTCGCATCGGAAATCGTGACCTTCGCGTCGCCCGCGGCCTTTATATAGAAGTGAATCGCCGTCCCACGCGCCGGATTCTCACCTTCAAAAATCCGCTGACCACCGGTCGAGATGTCGGTCTTGATATCCGCGAGGTACGCCACCGCTGGCCGCACGTCGAACAGTGTCGCATCAGACGCCATCACCTGCGGCGTCAGTTGCTGCAGCGGCGTGATGTCGTCCGCGATCCAGAGGCTTCGGCCGTGCGTCGCGACGATCAGGTCGCCGTCGCGCGGATGCACGAGAATGTCATCGGTGCGCACGGTGGGATAGCCGGTCATGAATTTCTCCCACGACTTACCGGCGTCGAGCGAGATGTAGAGACCGAACTCCGTGCCCGCATACAGCAGGTTCTGGTTCCTGGGGTCTTCCTTCACCACCTGCACATTGCCCGACTGCGGCAATCCACCGGAAACACTCGCCCACGTGCGGCCGTAATCGCGCGTGACGAAAACGTACGGCTTGAGGTCGTCGGTGCGATGTCCGTCAACGGCCACGTACGCGGTGCCGGCGTCATAGTGCGACGCATCGATGCGCGAAATCCAGTACGGGCTATCGCCTGACAGCGCGCCGGCGGGAAGCCCGGTGATGTTCTTGCCGACTTCGGTGAACGTCGCGCCGTTGTCGCGGCTCACTTGCACGTTGCCGTCGTCGGTGCCCGCCCACACCACACCGCGCGCGACGGGTGATTCGGAAATCGAGATGATCGTGCTGATGGTCGTGTGTCCATCGTTCTTCGAAAGCTGCGGCGCCGTACCCGGCGCACCCATCACCGTGATCTTGCAACGGTCCATCTGCTTGGTGAGATCGGCACTCGCCACGTACATGTCGCCGCGGCTGTCTGAACGGAACAGCCGGTTCCCGCCGAACCAGAGCGTGCTCGGATTGTGCGGCGACAGCAGGATCGGCGTGTTCCAGTTGAAACGGTACGCTTCGCCGGCCACGCCATTCACCACATTGCCCGGGCCCGCCGGTCCACCGCGTCCGCCACCACCGCCACCACCGCCACCACCGCCGCCCGCCGCCGCACCGCGGCCACCGGCGCCCGGTGCCGCGATGATCCGCCCATCAACGCACGAACCCGGAGCCGGCGCAGTGGGTGCACCAACAGCCGGCGGCGGCACGGGCCGGACGCTTACGGTGCGACCGGTGCTCAGATCCGTGCGTACCGTGCGCCCATCCTGCGCCTCGGAGTACACGATGTTCTTGTCGGTCGGATCCACGGCCGTCTGGAATCCGTCGCCCGTGTTTTCGAAACTCACGCGGAACCAATCATTGTCGCGGATGCCCACGCGGCTCCGCACTGCACTCGGCCCGCCCCATCCATCGTTGTCCTGCATCCCCGTGTACACGTTGTACGGCCGGTTCATGTCGGCCGTGACCCAGTAGGCGAGGCCAGTCGCCATCGTGCGGATGTAATCCCAGGTGAGACCCTGATCCCAGCTCACGGCGAATCCGGCATCGGAACCGCGCAGCACATGATTCGGGTTCGACGGATCAATCCAGATCGCGTGATTGTCCACCGTCTCGTTGCCGAAGCCCGTCTGCTCGTCGATGCCCACAAACGTCTTGCCACCATCGAGCGACTTCGATGCACGCACGTTGCCGACGTAGATCGTCTTGTCATTTGTCGGATCAACGCGAATCTGACTGAAGTACATCGGCCGGCCGTTGCAGTTGCTCACCAGTGTCCACGTGCGCCCTTTATTCTCCGAGCGATACACGCCGGGGCGCGCCTTGCTGAGTGCCGGGGGTGGAGCGTTCGTGTCGACAGGCGCAGCGCCCGGAGCAGCTGCCGCACCGCCTCGACCCCAGCCCTTTCCCGGCCCACCGTTGGTGCACCAGTCGTAGCCGCCGCGTCCACCACCGCCGCCGCCACCGCCAACGACGGCCGCCGAGTCAGCGCCGCCATCGGTCTCGATTTCGGCGTAGACGACGTTCGGGTTCGAGCGCGCGACATCAAGTGCAATACGGCCGTACGTCCCGGGCGGGAGCCCGTCGGTGAGTTTCGTCCAGGTGCGGCCGGCGTCCGTCGTCTTCCAGAGCGCGCTGCCCGGTCCGCCACCGTTGAAGCAACAGCCCGTGCGCCGCCGCTGATAGCTCGCGGCGTAGAGCACATTCGAGTTCGATGGATCGATGGCAATGTCGGTGAAGCCGGTGTTGTCGTCGACAAACTTCACCTTCGTCCAGGTCGCGCCGGCGTCCGTGCTCTTGTACACGCCGCGGTCGGGGTTCGGGCCAAACAGGTGCCCCGGCGACGCGACATAGATGATGTTCGCGTTCTTCGGATCGATCACGATGCGCGCGATTGTTTGCGTTTCGCGCAGCCCGATGTGCTTGAACGTCTTTCCACCGTCCGTGGTCTTGTAGATGCCGTCGCCGAACGACGCCGTCTGGCGATTGTTCGGCTCGCCCGTACCGACGTATACGACGTTGGGGTTCGTCTGGTCGATCGCGAGGTCACCGATCGAGGCCGACCCATACTGCTCGAAGACCGGCACGAAGGTCGTGCCGTTGTTGATCGACTTGTACACACCACCGACGGCGTAACCAACCCAGATGATCCGCGGATCTTTTTCGTACACGGCGATGTCGTCGATGCGACCGCCCATGCTCGTGGGGCCGATGGACCGGAACCGGAACTCCGAGAGGAGCGGGTTCGGCGAGCGGTTGACGACCGCGGTGTCCTTGCGGATGACGTTGGATTGAGCGGCGGCGTGCATGGAGAGCAACGCGACGCTGGCTACCAGGAAAGCACTGCGGATGACGGAAGTGCGCACGGCAAAAAGCTCCAGTGAGGGCGGTCGCATCGAATCTGCCGACGCGACACGATTTGAGCTAGGATTCAGCCATGAATATTCGATTAATTGCTTCGCTGGCTTTCGTGGCCACCACCCTCACCGCGCAGTCCGCGCGCACGCCACTCGCCCCCGACACCCTCAAGTGGCCTACGGGCACCTTCTCGATTGTCGCGATGGATCCCGTCACCGGCGAAATCGGCGCGGCCGTGCAATCCCGCGTCTTCTCCGTCGGCAACGGTGTGCTCTGGGCCGAGGCGGGCGTTGGCGTCGTGGCGACGCAGGCGATTGTGGACGTCGGCTACGGTCCGCAAGCGCTCGCCTTCCTCCGCCAGGGTTTTGAGGCCGCCGACGTCATGAAACGCGTACTCGACGCCGACACGGATCCCGATACCCTGCGCTGGAGCAAACAGGGGCGTCAGTTTGCCGTGCTCGACGCGAAGGGAAACATCGTCACGCATACGGGACCGAAAGCCACGGAGTGGGCCGGCGGAAAACTCTGCGCACCTCCGCACAAATGCGCGGCGCAGGGCAACATCCTCGCTGGGTCGGCGGTGGTGGACTCAATGGTCGCCCGGTTCGAGCGCACGGAGGGCCCGCTTCGCCTGCGACTCGTCGCCGCACTCGAAGGAGGCCAGAGCGCGGGCGGCGACAAACGCGGCCAGCAGTCGGCGGCAATGATCATCACGCACGTCAAGAAGAACTGCGGCGTCTGGCTCCACAACGACATCATCCTGCGCCTGCAGGTGGACGACAGCCCGGAACCGATCAAGGAATTGCGCCGTCTCGCCGAGCGACAAGAGGCTGCTCGACTCCCGCAGCCCTGCCGGTCTGCGAAGCCCTGAAGTGCAACGCTGACCGCTACTTCGTCCAGATGATCATCAGGCCGCAGGTGCCGCGTGTGCCGTTGTATTTGACCGGAATCGAAGCCGGGCTTGAGTAGTACTCCATTCCGGCAATCATGGTGGGCGGCACGGAGTTGATGTCAAAGGGCGGTTCGCCGTTGCCCTGAAACACGAATATCCCGTCGAGCACGATCGCCGCTGGGCAGTCACCGGGCGGATTGCCGCCATTGGTGAATGCGCCACCCGGTACCTGCATTCGCCCGCCAACGACGACGGTGGCCTTACCGCTTAGCTTGATCTCCAGTCCCGGCACATTGCTGCGTATCACGTCGGAAGTGGCACCCCACGCGCGACTTTCGAACACCTGCTGCGTCAGAAACCGGCCACCGGCCGCGTTGGCGCGACGCTCCTCGAAATCCACGAGTTTCGCGCGCGGCACCGCTTTCGTTTCGACTTTCACTTCGTTCAGGCTCTGCGCGGTTTGTTTGAGCAGAAAATCGGCTTCGACTTTTTCGTTCGCACCGAACCGCACGTACGCGGTGAGCGCGCCAAATCCGATTTTCTTCGCGCTCACGATGTACTGACCCGGCTTCACATTGGGTAGCAGGAAGTTGCCGAGCGAATCGCTCGTGTCCTGAATTTTGAGATCGTCGATCGATACCACGACACCTGAAATCGGATGCTCGGCGGAATCGGTCAGCGTTTTACCGCGCAGACTAGCCTGCGCATTGAGCGCCGCCGCCGACGCGCACATGAACCACATGAGCGCTGCGATTCGAAACCATTTCATTTGGTCCAGAGCACAAGGAGTCCGCAGGTTGCCCGTGTCGCGTTGTACTTGGCAGGGATAGCCGCCGTGCCCGTGTAGTACTCCACGCCGGCCAGCGTGTTCGGATTCACACTGTTCAGATCGAACTTCGGCTCGCCAGCATTGCCCATGCCGTACACGAACGTCCCGTCGATCATCACGGCCACGTAGCAGGTCGCTGATCGGAACGAGGTCCTGCCGCGTCCGGTAACCGCGTACCATCCCTGATCATTCGCGCCGCGCAGGAACCCGATTCCGGGAACGGGCCTCAGCGCGTCGGCGAGCGTGGGCGCTTGTCGCTTTTCCAGCTGTGCTTGCGTGATAAACTGGCCGCCGCGGTTGGACAGACGCCGCTCCTCGAACTCAGCGAGCTTGGCAGAAACGGGAGCGGCCGTCACGACATTGGCATCCGGCAACGACTGCGCCGTTGTGGACTCCATGAGGAGGTCTGCTTCCACGGTGTCGCGCACGCCGAATGTCAGCCGCGACGAGAGCGGTCCGAAGCCGATCTTGCGCACGCTGATCAGGTGCGCGCCCGGCGCAACGCCACCAATGAAGAAGTTGCCGGCCGAGTCGGTCGTCGTTTCCATCTTGAGGTCGACGATGCTCACGACCACACCGGGCAGCGGCCGCTCCGTGACGTCAACAAGCACCTTGCCGCGGAGAACCGATTGCGCGTTGAGTACCGCCGGAATCGCCGCAACCAACGTGAACGCGCGGGCCAGCTTCACTTGGTCCAGAGCACGAGAAGGCCACAGGCACTGCGCGTGCCGTTGTATTTCACCGGCATCGAGGCCGGGCCCGCGTAGTACTCCACACCAGCGAGTGACGACGGATCGATGGAATTGAGGTTGAACTTCGGCTCGCCCTCCTCCGCCTTCGTCGGATCGGCTGCGGCGCCTGCGCCGAACACAAACATCCCGTCCATGACTACGGCCGCATAGCAGGGCACCATCGCACCACCCTTCGGTCCTCCACAAAAAGCGCACGCGGGCAACGAGGAGCGCCCGGCAACCGCGAAGTAGCCGCGGCCGGACTTCGGATCACGCTGAAAGTCGAGCCCGGGAAGTTGCCGTAGCGCGTCGGTCAGTGTCGCGAACGCATGCTTTTCAAAGTCTGCCTGCGTGAGGAATCGTCCGCCATTCCCCGCCAACCGTCGTTCGTCAAACTCGACGAGCTTCCCGCGCGGCACTGGTTTCGTCTCGACGTTCACATCGGGCAGCGACTGCGCCGTCGTTGGAGTCAGCATCAGGTCGGCCTCTATCGCGCCGCCAGCAAATACCAATCGCGAGCTGAGCGGCCCGAATCCGATCTTCCGCACACTCACGATGTGCGCGCCAAGCGGAATGTTCGCGATCACATAGTTGCCGAGCGAGTCCGTCGTCGCCTGGAGTTTCAGCTCGGGAATCGACACGAGCACGCCCGGAATCGGACGCTCCGTCGAGTCAGTCAGCACCTTGCCGCGCATCGTCGCACTCTGCGCTTCAGCAATCTGCGGCAGCAGCAGCGCAAGCACCGCTAATCGAGTGAGCCTCATTTCGTCCATATGAGCAGCAGGCCGCAGGTACTGCGCGTGCTGTTGTACTTGATGGGCATGGAAGAGGCGCCGGCATAGAACTCGATGCCGGCGATGTCGGTCGGGTTGATCGAGTTGAGGTTAAACAACGGACCCTCACCGTGATACACGAAGGAACCATCGACAACGACCGCGGCTGGGCAAGGAGTGGACGGAGCGTTCCTGGAGAGCGATCTTCCCGGCACTGCGCTCCGTCCGCCGACCGCGTACACTTCATTTGACAGCCCCGGGTTCTGGCGAAACTCGATCCCGGGCATCGTCCGGAGCGCATCGCTCATCCGGCCCAAGGAGTGCTTCTCGAGGTCGGCCTGCGTGAGGAACCGCCCTCCTTGGCCTGCCAGGCGCCGCTCCTGGAACTCAGCGAGCTTTCCGTGCAACAGAGCCTTCGTCTCGATTTTCACATCGGGCAGTGCCTGTGCCGCAGTACGCGTCAGCACGAGGACGGTCTCGAACTCACCCGCCGCAAATTCGACCAGCGACGTCACCGGCGCGAATCCGATCTTGCGCACAAACACCGTATACGCTCCTGGCGGGAAACGCGGGATCCAATAGTTGCCCAGTGAGTCGGTGCTGGTCTCGAGTTTCAACTCGGGGATGGATACCACAACGCCGACAAGAGGCACGTCCGTCGAGTCGATGATTACGCGACCACGGAAGCTCGCCGACTGGGCGAACGCGATTTCGGCCGAGAGCATAATCAGCGCCCCCGCCGCGACTCCTCGCCCCAACATGATCAACGGATTCGCGCCGGCCACGGTCACCCTCCTCACGCCACCTTCATGCCTCGCAATACTCGCCCAGCCCCCGCCCCGGCCACAAACATGAATTCACTATTCGTGAGGTGCCCCACCTTACCCACCTTCTCGCCCTTCGGGCTGTAAATCCCGATCTGCGCGCCGACATACCGTTTATGAGACACCGGCACCGCCGCCACGTCACCGCGGACGTCAGCCAACAGCGAAACAATCTCATCGTACGAGAAGAACCCCTCGTCACTGAATGACACGATCAGGTGCCGCGCAGGCACCGCGCGCACGAGTGACGAGAACGCCTCCCAGGCCTTCACCTTCGAATTGAAGGGACTCTTGATGGTGCGGCAATCCTCGCGCTTGCGCGCCACGCCATATGCCGGCGGCGCATCGTGCCGCACCAACGTTTCCCAGATGTGATAGTTCGAGTGGTACGAATGCTGGTTGTACGGCGGGTCGAGGTACGCGAGATCCACCTCGTCCATCTCGGCGGCCAGTACGTTCGCATCTGAACGCACCGCGCGACCGCGCCCGGCGATCAGCGCCGGCATCCGCAGCTCGAGGGGATTGTGCGACCGTGGCGCCCACGCCTTGAGGTACGCCATCTGCAGCCCGGTCGTGGAGTCCACGCGATCCGCCGCTTCCATCAGCGACGTCAATAAGATCGCGCGCTCAATGCGTCCATCCGCAACGTCGTCGATCGCATCGCGAATCGCATCCATCCGCCGGCCATTGAATGGCTGAAAGAATCGCGACTCCTCGCAAAACGTTTTCGTGAAATAGCCATCGTAGCCAGGCAGTGCGTTGAGCGCGGCCAGCTTTTCGGCCAGCGCCTTCTTTCGCACGCGCTTCGCGTCCGCCTCGATGTACGTCGTGGCGAACACCTCGGCGTACGTCGCGAGATCATTCGCCGTCACCACGAAACCAGCAGCCTTGAGTCCCTGCGATACGCGCGTCGTGCCGCAGAACAGATCGCACGCCGTCCATGCGCCGCCCGCGCCACTGCCAGTACCAGCGTTCGCGCGCACGGCGTCAGCGAGCTCAACAATGCGCGCGACGAGCGTTCGCTTGGACCCGATGTACTTGATCATGCGTGTCCCGCGCGCCGGACCGGAGCGCTAGATGTAGCGCGCGATGGCCATCGTCACGACGGTGACGAGCAGCAACGTCGCCACGGCACGCCCCGACATCATCGCGCGGCCACGCAGCTTCATCGCCACCGCCATCTGCGCGTCCCGTGCGGCACCGGCCGCCATCGACATCGCCGCGCGACTCAGATCATCGGCCTTGAGCGACGATGCGCGCATCACAAAGACAGCCAGCAGCAGCGCCAGGACCGACGTGAACGCGCCCGTTCCGAGCGTCATGGCCTCGCGGCTCTTGGCCCAGCCTTCGGCCATCCCCATGCGAATCATGTAGAGCCAGAGTCCCGCGACGACGGTGATGAACGCAAAGACCGGCATCCAGACGAACATCCGGCGGGCCCGCAACGCCGCGAACACCTTAGCGCCATCGGGGCCAACGTCGCGAAACGCCGGCATCAGGAAACTGACGATGAAGAAGATCGATCCGGCCCAGAAAATGCCGGTGATGATATGCAGCACACGAAGGGCTAGCAACATGAATTGGATCTCCTCGGCCGGTGGCTGATACGTTCGGTAGGAACCTTTCGAATCTATTCCGGAATGGCCCTCAACGCTTGTCCACAACCACCTTGCCGCCCTTCATCACCCACTTCACGCCCTTGAGCACGACGTTCACGTCGGCGAGCGGATTTCCCTGCACCGCCACGATATCGGCGAAGTAGCCTGGGGCGACCTTGCCAATGCGATCGGTCATCCCGAGCACTTCGGCGCCGATGGTCGTGGCAGACGCGAGCGCCTGCGCCGGCGTCATACCGGCCTTCACGAAGTGGCCGAGCTCCCAGGTGTTCTGGCCGAACATCATGTGCACCGCATCGGAGCCCATGCCAAGCTTTACGCCGGCCTTGATTGCGCGGCGCGCTGTTTCGAGATTTTTCGCGCGGTACTGGTCGAGCCCGCGCGCCTGGTCGTCGGTGTAGCCGTAGTCGGTGCGGAAGTCGGCGTAGTAGCGATTGTGGTCTACGGTGGGGACATAGATGATGTTCTGCTTCGCCATCTGCGCGAGCGTCGCATCGTCGAGCTCGATCGAGTGTTCCAGGGTGTTCGCGCCGGCGCGCACGGCATCGCGACCACCCGGCGCACCGTACGAGTGAATCGCGATGCGCTTGCCGTATTTGTGCGCCGCGTCCACCGCGGCCTTCATCTCGTCATAGGTGAACGTCTGCACCGTTGAGGTGTCGGCGCCGGTGCCGGTTGAGCCGTACACCTTGATGACGTCGGCGCCAGAATCCACCTGCGCCTTCACGAACGAATCGATTTGCGCGAGCGTGAACGGGTTGTTCTGCCGCCGCGAAAGACCGCTACCGGCGACGAACATCCGCGGCCCAACCGCCTCGCCGCGGTTGATCCGGTTGCGCATGAGGATGTCCACGTAGCGCCCGGCACCCAGATCGCGAACGCTCGTGACGCCGGTCTCGAGCGTGAGCCGCGCGTTTTCCATCGCGACGGTGGCGAGTTCAGGCCCGGTGCGAACGGTGTTGCCCCGGCCGAATGGCCGAGAGCCCGGCGCATGATCCCAGTAGTAGGTCATGTGGGTGTGCACATCGATCATGCCCGGGATTCCCGTGTAGGCACGGAGATCCATCACCGTGGCGCCGGCCGGAACAGCGCGGTCTCCTGTGCCGACCGCAAGCACGCGATCAGCCTGAACGATGACAACTGCGTCGCGCCTGACGGTGCCGTCGCCGCCCACGAGTTCGCCAAACCGTACGGCGGTGAGGGGGCCCGCAGCTGTCGCCGTGCCGGCCGACGGTCCGCGGTTGCATGCCGTCGCGAACAGCACGGCCCAAACGAGCAAATGTCGGGTGAGTTTCATTGGATAACGTTGGACGAAAGCTCGGCCGGGGGCCAGTCATGCCTCCGTCGTAAGCCTAGCCGACGGTGGCGTGTTGCAGTGGCACTCCCTCAGGTGCGTAATTACTAAAGAATTAGGACCCCATCATTCAGGACGGAGGCAGGATGTTTCGATTGACTACGATGGTCGCGCGTTTCCTCGGCGCTGGTGCGCTGGCGATCATCATCGCAGCGCCGGTA
>Ga0114969_10001261_pt1 | contig 21553 bp, 11 predicted proteins | sample M_130807_MF_Meta_FD_87316 | JGI IMG/M metagenome (GOLD analysis project Ga0114969, IMG submission 87316) | Freshwater microbial communities from Lake Montjoie, Canada to study carbon cycling - M_130807_MF_MetaG | ecosystem: Environmental > Aquatic > Freshwater > Lake | place: Lake Montjoie...
ACTTGGAAAATCTATTACGGCCGAAAGAACCGCATCTGGATTTACGGTTTGAATTGGAATACCGTTGACATCTGTTAATGTTAATGCAATATCTAAATCGGGTTGCGAAGATGCTGGACTTGCTTGCAGATGTAGCGGACCTCCTATGGTATGAAAGCGGAAAACATCTCTGTCAACTTGGGTTGTTACTACGCCATTTACCAGTACGATACCATCGTTGTTTGGGTCAATATTTGCTGCAGAACCATCAAGATTATTGCTGTAGTCATCAGTACGGAAAGTGAATCCATTATTGGTGCCAATGACGTTGATGTCATTTTCTGAGTTATTGGCTGAGGGGTATTCGCCTCTGCTGAATTGAACCATATTTACATAGTACCCTACACCCATAATAGGTGCCCAATTTCCGTTGCCTGCGTAGTATGTTTCAGAAGGAATGATTCTGCCATCATGGCCCAAACCTAAAGTGTGTCCTGCTTCATGAGAACCAGCCTCGCCAGCTCCTTTTAAGCCACCATTGAAAACCCAACAAGGTGTTTCATTGCCCCATGTGAAACTGCCAATATGTGCTACACCACCTGATCCCGGCGCTGCAGTATTTGTTGGTGTAAAAATCACGCGCATTCGACGGTTGCTTGGAGCAGCATTGTAAACACTCTCATTGGTAGTGACATTCAAGTTGAAGGGGCGGTAGTCTTCGCTCATCATTTCCCAAATTTGTTGTTTTAACAAATCACTAAATCCTGAAGGAGCTGCATTGATTGTGATGCCGCCGTTCCAGTAAATACTTGTTACCACTTGTCCGTCAAAGTCAAGCAATAAGGTAGCGGGCGCTGATGGCCAACTTTGCAAGTCGGCCACATCTAGAGAAGAAAGCGTGTTGTTGCCTTTTACTACACTTGGTTTTTCATGGTGCTCATTTAATTCAATACACAACAATTTATTGATGTCAGTAGCAACGATGTGCGCATTGCCATTTGCATCAGTTGTTAGTGAATAAGCTTGTTTTTGGTCTTTCAAAATAAAGGCTCCGCTTAAGTTTTTAGCATTGCCTTGCAAATAGAAAGAGGAATTGGGTGTGTTGGCAATAGAGCCACTGATGGAGGCGGCACCGTTGTTCAATTTGCTGACATTGATGTTTAGTTCAAAGGTTTGATTTGCCGAAATTTGAATTTGTTGTGAATTCGAGGTTTTTCCCGAACTCGTTAGTTTGCCTAAAATAGAGGCGCTCGATTCAGCAGAATACGACTGTGCGTAGCCCGTTGAAAGTTGAAGTATTAAAGTGCATAGCACTAAAAAACTGCGTTTGATTTGTTTCATTTTTGTAAAAATTTAAAGGTTAATAAGTGTATTGAGAATGCTATCTATTTGTTTCCGCGATCACCGATACAATGCCCGTTTTTGTATTGATGAATTAAAAAGAAGTTTAAATAAATAGCACTCTCTTTTTAGTTACTTCAATATTAAATTCTTTAGCTTGATGCACTAGTGATCTTGTCATGCTTTTCTTTTGATCTGCGTCACTCAGATAATATTCATCTCCGTAGTTTTGGGATAAGTCTCAAAGAAATTCTACTGAAGATTTATTTGTGCTTGAAAGGCGTCTTTTTGGGAAATACTTAGCGCACGACAGGGGGGGTATTAAGAGGACGCTAATTGTCGGGACGTGTTGCCCATGGTTTTGTTGTAAATAATAAATGCGCACAGCGTTAATTGTGCGCATTTAGATTAAGGAAAAGTGAAAATCGCTTATTTTTGAATAACGATTTGTTTCACGATATCGCTGCTTCCATTGCTAATGTGAAGGAAGTAGAGTCCATTGTCGAGTGCAGTTGTATTGATTTCAACTGTACTCGAAATGATTTTTTGTTCGTTATGCAATACAACTCTATTGAAAATATCAGACATTTCAATAGTGATTTTCCCTTCAGTAGGATTGCTAAATTGTACGTTCAACTGATTTTGTGTTGGATTAGGATAAACTGCAATGTTTTGCGCTGCAATATTTTCAACATTGGTACCTTCTCCTGCTTGTTCATTGGCACCGCAATTTCCAACAACAAATGAATGTGGCGCTGCGCTAGAGTTTCTCTCGGCGCCAGTTGTTCCAACGCGATAAGTGAAGTAGAAGGTAAGTGTAGATCCGGTGGCAACACTAATTGATTTAGTGAAATTTGTTCCTGATGGATCCATGTAAGTACCTATAATTCCGCCATTGTCAATTTTGTAATAAATCAATGCCATGTTGCATCCTGAGATCGGTACACCAGGGATAAATTTGATGCTGCTCACTCCGCTTTGTGAATTGGCTTCGAAGGTATAGTCACCATTAGCTGCTGAACCAGTGCAACCCGGTGGATTGTTGATTACGCCGTCACAATTTCCAACAGTAAATGAATGTGGGGTCGCGCTTGAGTTTCTTTCAATTCCAGAGTTTCCTACACGATAGGTGAAGTAGAAAGTAACTACAGATCCAGTAGGAGCTGAGAAAGTTTTGATAAAATTGCTTCCTGATGCTTCCATGTATGTTCCGATGATGGCTCCATTGTCAATTTTGTAATACATCAATGCTGCTGTGCATCCAGCGATAGGTGTTCCAGGAATAAATTTTATTTCTGTTGAACCATTTGATTTTCCTGCTTCGTAGGTGTAGTCGCCGTTCACTGCTGAGCCAGTGCAAACACCAGAGCTAATTGGGTCTATATATATTACTACAGGGGCTGAAACCGTGAACAATTGAGGTGCGCCATTGTCGTAAGCAATAGCGCTTAAACGATGTGAGCCAACTGTGTTAGATGAAAAATTGATGGAGTAGGGTGCAGAAGTCAGCGTTGCCAATAAAGTGCTGTTGTCGAAAATTTCAACTTTTACAACACTGCCGTCAACATCGTTTGCGGTAACGTTAATTGGAATGTTGGCATTAGCGGCAAAATGTTGTGCTGCGATAGGATTCGTAATCACCACTGTTGGGGCTTGGTTAGTAGCGGAATAAGGAGGTACAATGCCTTCTATTATGAAACTTCCAATTGATGCGTAATCTGAATAACCATATGTGTTTACACTTGGTTTTCCAACACCATCAATATAAACATAGTATGTTCCAGCAGGTAAATTGGGGAAAATTAAAGTTGCTGAAAGAATGTCGTCTGGACTGATGGTTTGCAGTATTGTACCATCGGCCTTTGTTAGTGTTAGCCTTATGTCCAAATTGGGTTGCGCAGAAGCTGTATGTGCATACAAATTTAATGAGCCTCCACTGGTTTGAAAAGAAAATACATCTTGATCAGATTGCTTTTCAATTACACCGTTGATCAACACCGATCCATTGTGGTCTGGATCAATAGCAGCTGCACTGCTCGGGAAATTAGAGTAGTCGTCGCTGCGGAAAGTAAATCCGTTTCCATTGCTAATGATAGCGATATCGTCTTCTTGATTATTGGCTGCTGGGTATTCGCCTTTGCTGAATTGAACCATGTTAACATAGTAACCAACACCCATAATAGGTGCCCAGTTGCCATTTCCTCCATAGTATTGTTCAGTAGGACTAGTTCTGCCATCGTGGCGCAAACCAACTGTGTGACCAAGTTCATGAGAACCGGCTTCTCCGGCACCTTTCAATCCGCCATTGAAAACCCAGCAAGGCGTTTCGTTACCCCAAGAGAAACTACCAATATATGCTACGCCTCCTGATCCAGGTGCAGCGGTATTTGTTGGCGTAAATATGATGCGCATGCGTTGATTAGTAGGCGCGGCGTTGTAAACACTTTCACTGGTTGTGATGTTTAGGTTGAACGGACGGTAGTCTTCGCTCATCATTTCCCAAATCTGTTGAATAAGCACATCGCTAAATCCCGATGGAGCAGCATTGATTGTGCTGCCATTGTTCCAGTAAATGCTATTTACCACTTGACCGTCGAAGTCTAGTAATACTGTGGCTGATGCTGATGGCCAGCTTTGTAAGTTTGAAGCATCAGTACCAGCAAGTGTATTGTTTCCTCTAACTATACTGGTTTTTTCATGATGTTCCTGCAATTCTGTACATAACAATTTATTGATGTCACTTGCTGCAATATGCGCATTTCCATAAGCATCTGTTGTCAATGTATAAGCTTGTTTTTGGTCTCTCAAAATGAAGGCGCCATTTAAATTTTTAGCGTTGCCTTGCAAATAAAATGAAGCGTTGGACTTGTTTGCAATAGCACCGCTGATGGTGGCGCTTCCATTGTTTAATTTGCTGGTATTGATGTTGAGTTCAAAGCTTTGGTTCGCTGAGATTTGAATGTGTTGTGACGCTGAGGTTTTTCCTGAGCTAATTAGTTTGCCTAGTATGGACGCACTCGATCCAATCGAGAAGTCTTGTGCTTGTGCACAAACAGAATACACTATCCCGAGGGAGAGCGTAATGCCGCGCAGTAAATTTTGGAAACGATTTGTTTTCATGCAATAGGTTTAGGTTTGTGATTAGGTGAATGAAAGAAGTATTTTCTTTCTTTTTTTTGCAATGATAAGTGCTGCATCTTTAGTTGACAAGAAAAATCAAATAAATATTTATTAATAAGTATCTGTTAATCAGTTACTTATGTGTAGTTTATTTGCGCTTTATAGGCAAATTACACTTTGGCTAAAACGTTGATACGTAACACTTTTGATATGTGTCTCTATGTTTTCTTTTACACGTAAGAAACAATTATTGCATTATGAATGGAAACATTAGTAGGGAATAGATGTGTTTGTGTAGGGTACGAAGAAGGGTGTTTGTGTGTAGAAAATTAAGTTTTCTGTCTTTTATTCAGTGTCGTTCTATTGATTTTTTCTACGCTAAAAATTGATCAGCATAAACTTATTGGTGCAAAATCATAAATGCCAGCCATCATTGGATCTGGCAATAGGTGAGCTGTTAACTTGTCCTTGTACGGAGTTAAAAAGGGGTAGCGCGTTTGATGTTGTGTGGATATTTTTTAGCAAGAGCGGCTTCGTCAGTTAATTTAGAGGACTATTTTCATTTGTTGCTTATGTAGCTATACATGCGCATAACCATCAAATTAAATAATATTTTTTGGAATTTGGCGGGTCGTTGAAATTCAAATAATTGAGTATGCTCCTTTGGCAACGGCAAGGAGTTTAATTTAAGTAGCATAACTTCTTTCATTAATTGCCATGATATCGGTTCGGTTTTTTTTAATTTGCTGTCGATCAATAGATTGTTAGCTCTTGTTGCTGCAATGCCTCTGCTATCAATGCTTAAATGTATTGATTGATGATGTTTTCGAATAGCTCTTGTTTTCCGCTTTTTAATAAAGGTTCTGGACTATTGGCGGCAATGTTTCTTAAGTCCTCAAAATTCAACTCTCCTTTTTCAAATCGGGCGCCATCGCCTCTGTCAAATGAAGCGTATCTGTCACTTCGCATTTTTTTGTAATCAGAATCTTCCAATATGTTGTTGGCGACCAGCAATGCTCGGGCAAATATGTCCATACCTCCAATGTGAGCAATGAATAGGTCGTTTAAGTCTGTTGAATTTCGTTGTGTTTTCGCATTAAAATTGATTCCGCCACCTTGAATCCCTCCATTTTCAAGCAGTATCAGCATGGCTTCCGTGACCTCGCCGATATTGTTAGGGAATTGATTCGTGTCCCATCCATTTTGATAGTCGCCTCTGTTTGCATTTATGCTGCCTAATAAACAATGATCAGCCGCTATTTGCAATTCATGAGAGAAGGTATGTGAAGCCAAAGTAGCATGGTTTGCTTCAATATTTAGTTTGAAGTCATTTAGTAAATTGAATTCTCTCAAAAACCCAATCACTGTTGCGCAATCAAAGTCATACTGGTGTTTAGATGGCGCCATTGGTTTTGGTTCAATAAGAAAAGCCCCTTCAAAACCAATGCTTCTTCCATAGTCTCTAGCCATTTGTAAAAAAAGAGCCATGTGTTCAAGTTCTCGTTTGGTATTTGTGTTCAAAAGCGACATGTATCCTTCTCTGCCGCCCCAAAAAACATAGTTTTTCCCACCCAAAGCGACTGTGGCGTCAAGCGCTGCCTTTACTTGCGCAGCGGCAAAAGACAGCACTGAAAAATCGGGATTTGTTGATGCGCCATTCATATAGCGCGGATTTGAAAAGCAGTTGGCGGTTCCCCACAACAATTTGATTCCAGAAGCTGCCTGTTTTTGTTTAGCATAATCCACCATTGTTGCTAAATTTTTTTCTGATTCAGAAACTGATCTTCCTTCTGGTGCTAAGTCAAAGTCGTGCCAGCAATAATACGGTACCCCCAGTTTTGTCATAAATTCAAATGCGGCATCCATTTTATTTTTTGCCATTTGAATTGGATTTCCTTTTTGCGTCCAGGGAAATTGTTTGGTGGCAAAACCAAAAGAATCTCCACCTGCTTCACATAATGTTTGCCAGTAAGCCACTGAAAAACGCAAATGTTCTCTCATTGTTTTTCCAGCAACTACTCTGTTTGCATAGTAGTATTTAAAAGCCAATGGATTTCTTGAATCTTTGCCTTCGTAATGAATTTGACTGACTCCAGGGAAATATTCGTTGTCGCCAAGAATTACTCTAGAGGATCTTGTTTTAGTTTTAGTAAGTGGCATAAAGAAACAATTATAGACTCAGAGAATTAGGTTTAGGCTTAAAGTTTAGGTTCTTGCTCGATTGCTATAAAAAACTGATAGTCGTTGTTTCGGTATTTTTTTTGTAATAATAAGCACTGATTTTTAGCTTATCAAAGAAAAACGATTATTTTTTGAATATAAATTACTGCTTATCAGTTAGTTGTGATGTTTTGGTTTGCGGGTACGTAACATGAGTGTGAAGTTTAAAAACTGCATCAAATATGATTTTTTTTCACTTAATTTCAAGTTGTTTTTACGTCTAAGAAACAAGTGGCGCCACATTAAAAAATAATACGAGTGCAATTTGGGGAATCAGCATGCTGCATGCAAAAAAAGATGCTGAAAAATTGAGGTAATAGATTGTTTTGCTAGGATAATTGTTTGTTCCTTAAACGAAAATGGAGAAATTATTCAGTTTTAAGGTGAAAGAGTAAATGCAATGTTGTTTGAAGTATTAGAATTGTTTATTAATTGGGAATTCTCCAAGAGACTCCAGCAGAAACAAAATAATTGGGTGAAATTTCGCTTATTCCAATTCCGCCTTCTAAATCGAGTTGCAAGTTGCTTTGCAATAAATAGACAAAGCCAGCATCGCAGCGAAAATCGTTGGTGAAATTGCCATTGGCACTGGCGACTCCATTTTCAATGAAAAACCCATAAATTTCGCCATAGACGGAAAGTGGACCTGCAATTTTTTGAGTCAAAGAAACAGCATAAAAATAACTCACGTTGGCGGAATATCCCTCCCAGTCTGGACCAAAATTGTATTCTAATTCGGTGTTTTTCCCCAATTCATGTTCGCACAACAGGCGCAGTGTTCCTCCTGTATAATTGGGTCTGAAGTCTTTTCTGCCAAAGTAAGGTAGATAAATTTCGGCCATCAAACTTATTTTAGGCAAAAAAACAGATCCTTTATACAAAAACTTTTTTCCGCCAATAGAGAGTCCAGAAAACCCGTTAAGCTTATTGATTAAGGTGTCTCTTCTGTAAGATTTATTGCTGAGGTAGTCAAAGTTAACGCGCAAATCCATGCCGCTTCCAATGCCATATTTTAGCAACAGTGAATTGTAAGCGATATTTTCTTCTTTAATAATTCCGCTTCTGTCCACCTCAAAAGAAAATCCACTTTCTACTTGAAAGTGTTTGTAGGGAACTATTTCGGCAGTTTCAGTTTGGTGGGGTCGATCTGTAAAAATATCAACGTTATTCGAACGGATGTCTTTAGAAGGGAAGTAGTACTTCAGTACTTCGGTATAATCTTTTTTAGAAATGGTGACAGTGGTGTCGTTTTGCGCATGCAATACTGCAGAGGAGATTGTTAGCGCCACTAGCGCATGAAAACGATTGAACATTATTTATATTTTATGATTTGTCGCAAGATAAAATAATTTATTAAGTACTAGATTGCCTTCAAGTTATAAAATCAATAGTTGTGTTATGCTTGCTAGTAAAGTACTATATCAAGAGGCTAAGAATGATAGATATTAAAATATACTAATGGGCATAATTGAGAACAATTATCTTCGTTTTTAAAGTTATTTCTTTATAAAATGGGGTGTGACTTCGAATCTAGTGAGTATTGTCACTCTACAAAGAAGCTGCATTTTACTATAAATGCAAGCCGTTTGGGTGGAGTTTCATTTAAAATAATGAATTCTTTTTTCGCTTTGTTGCGCTTCTTTTAGGACTTCCAAACAACACGCCAAACAAACCTCTTGTCAGCTCTCTTACTATGGTTTTGGTGATGCTGCTGCCGGCAACCGCTTTTATGGTGTCGCTGATACTAGAGGAAGTTTCGTTGGGTTTTTCCTCTACTACTTTTTCTTCTTGTTCGGGCATTTCTTCTTGCGCCGTGGAGAGTTTTCCTTTCAGAATTTCATAGGCGCTTTGTCGGTCGATGACCTCGTTGTATTCACCCGCAATAGCAGAAGCAGCAATGATTTCGTCTTGCTCTTTTGAGCTGAGCACGTCCATGCGCGATTGCGGTGCGCACATCATCGTGTGCACCAGTGGAGTGGGAATTCCTTTTTCACTAAGCACCGTTACCAATGCTTCACCGATTCCGAGTTCAGTAATCAGTTCGTCGGTTTTATAGAAGTCGCTTGACGGAAAATTTTCGGCAACCAGTTTGATGTCTTTGCGGTCTTTTGCTGTAAAGGCGCGCAGTGCATGTTGTACTTTGGCGCCGAGTTGACTCAAAATAACATCTGGAATATCGGCGGGTGATTGCGTACAAAAGAAAATGCCAACACCCTTGCTTCGAATCAGCTTGATGATGGTTTCCAATTGCTGCATTAAACTTTTTGACGCTTCTTTAAATATCAAGTGCGCTTCGTCGATGAAGATGACCAATTTGGGTTCACCCTTGTCGCCAATTTCGGGAAACTTGTTGTAGATTTCAGCCAGTAAGCAAAGCATAAAGGTGGAGAACAATTTCGGACGGTCTTGAATATCTGTCAAACGCAAGATATTGATGTAAGCAACACCTTTGTCGTCTTTTTGTAAAAGATCTTCCGCCTCAAAAGATTTTTCACCAAAAAACTGATCGCCACCTTGCATTTCAAGCTCAAGTAATTTACGCATGATCACGCCAGCTGAAGCGGCAGAAATGGCGCCGTAGCTTTCGCTGATTTCTTTTTTACCTTCAACGTCAGTGAGGTGTTGCAACGCAGCACGAAAGTCTTTGATGTCGAGAAGTGGTAACTTTTTGTCGTCGCAGTATTTAAAAATAATAGCAACCGCGCCTTCTTGGCTTTCGTTGAGTTCCAATACTTTTGCAAAAAGAACAGGTCCGAATTCCGAAACAGTGGCACGCATGCGTACGCCCCTTTCTTTTGAAATCGTCATGAGTTCTGTAGGATATTCACGGGGCGACCATGCGGCGCCGATGCTATCCATTCGCTCTTTAATTTTTGAATTGTCACTACCTGCTTTTGAAATCCCACTAATGTCACCTTTGATGTCCATCAACAAAACATTCACGCCTTGTTCTGACAGTGCTTCGGCAATGCGCTGAATGGATTTTGTTTTTCCGGTGCCGGTTGCGCCAGCAATTAGTCCATGGCGATTGATGGTAGAAAGGGGTATTTTGACTTGCAGGCCTTTAATGTTTTTTTTGTCAAAGGCAGCACCACCTAATAAAATACTTTTGCCTGAAAATTGGAAGGCGGTGCTTATTTCTTCTGTAAATTGTTCAATGCTCATGTAGGAAAATATAAATTTTATTCAGAAATGGTGGCGTCAGCAAATTCTTTTCTGGCCTTCCTTTTGTCAATGTATTCAAAAGCGCGGCGGGTAAGAAAAAGGGCTGTGAGTCCCATTGCGGCACAAATGTAGAGATAGCCCCATTCAAAAATATTAAAGATCAATGAAATAATAAAATAGATGTTTACGTGCAATACGATGCCCAGTAGCAATTGCAAATACAAGCGCGTTTTAAAACTTTTTTCAGTAATTAAACGTTCTTCTTCAAGCTCATTTTGGGTGTTAAGGTCTTTAGCGATGGCAAATTGAATTGCAAAATGGCGTTTAATTTTTTTGTAAACACGGAAGCTGATCGACGTCAAAATAAAATAACCAAGGGCAACGACAATGGCAAGCCCAATGAGCCACCACAAATTGCTGCGATCCGTAGTTAGTGTCAAATACATCTTTCCTAAATCAATTTTAATAGTAACTTAAACTATAATATAGCGGGAAGATACTGAAAATTGAAAAAAAAAAACGAATTTCATATAGACGAACATTTAAAAACACAGGATGTTAACAAAAGACATACAAACAATATTGATTGCAAATCGTGGCGAAATAGCGCTGCGGGTGATTCGCTCTGCAAAGGAGATGGGTATTCGCACGGTAGCCATTTATTCTGATGTTGATAAAAATATGCCTTTTGTGAAATTGGCCGACAGGGCAGTGGCTATTGGTGGACAAACATCAAGGGAGTCCTATCTCGATATTGATAAAATCATCAAAGTATGTAAAGAGCAGCAAGTAGATGCGGTGCATCCAGGCTACGGTTTTTTGTCGGAAAACCCAATTTTTGCTGAGCGATTGGAGGCGGAGAACATTAGACTGATAGGACCTTCAGCTCATTCAATGAAAATAATGGGCGATAAATTGTCGTCAAAAGATGCGGTGCGCGAATTTGCAGTGCCTGTAATTCCGGGTTCAGCTGGTGCAATTAGCGACTACAAAGCGCTCTTGGGAATTGCACAAAAAATCGGCTATCCATTGTTGATCAAAGCATCAGCAGGCGGCGGCGGAAAGGGAATGCGCGTGGTTTATAGTGACGACGAGTTGCAGTCGTCTTTTGAACGCGCTACGGGCGAAGCGGAAGCTTCGTTTGGGAATGGTGCTGTTTTTGTTGAAAAATATGTCATCAATCCAAAGCACATTGAGTTTCAAATAATGGCCGATATGCATGGCAATGTATTGCACTTGTTTGAACGCGATTGTTCGGTGCAGCGTCGACACCAAAAGGTGGTGGAGGAAGCACCATCACTTATTTTGGATGCTGATTTGCGACAAAAGATGGGAGAATGTGCGGTGAATGTCGCGAAGTCATGCAATTACGTGGGAGCAGGAACAGTTGAGTTTATTGTAGATGAACAAAAGAATTTTTACTTCCTTGAAATGAATACCCGTTTGCAAGTAGAGCATCCGGTGACGGAAATGATCACAGGTTTGGATTTAGTAAAAGAGCAAATTAAAGTAGCTAGAGGGGAAGCACTTTCTTTCAAACAAAGTGATTTGACCATAAAAGGTCATGCGATTGAGGTACGCGTATATGCTGAAGATGTGGCCAATGACTTTGCGCCAGATAGCGGCACTTTGAAGCATTACCGTGTTCCCAATGGATCAGGTGTACGCGTTGACGACGGTTTCGAACAGGGTGGTGAGGTATCTGTGTTTTACGATTCAATGATTGCCAAACTAATTACCCATGGTACCACACGTGCCGAAGCTATTGCAAAAATGAAATTGGCCATCACTGAATACCGCATCAGCGGTGTGAAAACTACCTTGGGTTTTGCACTCATGGTGCTTGATCATGACGACTTTGCAAGTGGGCGCTACGGCACTTCTTTTATTGCCAATAATTTCACCAAGGATTCAATGGAAAGTACTGAAAATAGAGATGTTGTAGCGTTGTTTGCCGCCTTATGGCAACAAAAAAATACGGTCGAGGTAAAAAAATATTCAACTTTGACAGACCAAAATGCGTGGCAGCAACGTAGTCGTGCATAATTGGAGTTGTGCGGTCTTTGCTTGAGCTAGCTGAATCAAAGTGTATGCGTTGTAAAATGATTTTAGTGGTGATGACGTTTATCGGCATTTTTGCCGCTGGCTCTTGCTTTGGCCAGATCATGGGTGAAAACGGATACATGCAATGGGAAATTCGCTCTGGTGACACCGTGTTGGTGACCTATCTTAAAGAAATTCACATTCGTATTGCTAAAAAAGGTGCGCTTAAAATTAAGCCTCAATACCGCGAATATTTGCGCCTGCAAAGATATGTGAAGAAGGTGTATCCATACGCCCTATTGGCTGCCAGTAAATTGAGAGAATACCAAGTTGAGTTGGATGCTTCAACATCAGATGCAGAGCGCCGAGGCATCATGAAGAAGGTTGAAAAAGCTTTGGTTGACAAATACGGCGCTGAAATGAAGAGCTTAACCATCAATCAAGGACAGATTTTATTGAAACTCATCGATCGAGAAACAGGGCGCTCGTCGTACGAACTACTCAGCGAAATGCGCGGCGCTTTTCCGGCTGTGATATGGCAGGGTTTGGCTTCCATATTTGGGCAAAATTTAAAAAGCACCTTCGATGCGAAGGGCGAGGACAAAGACATTGAGGAAATCATTTTGAAGATTCAGCGTGGCTTGATTTGATGATAAATTGCGCCAAGTTTTTAACAACATTCTATTAGAGGAAGATTAATTTATATTTTAGCGCCATAAATAATAAAAGATGGCTAAAATTTTAATTATCGGAGCGGGAGGCGTAAGTAACGTTGTTACTAAAAAGTGTGCCCGAATGACTGACGTTTTTACGGAAATTGTATTGGCGAGCAGAACAAAATCTAAATGCGACGCAATTGCTGCTGAAATTGGAGGTAATCGCATTAAAACAGAACAAGTTGACGCCGATTACGCTGAAAATGTAATTGCCTTGATCCAAAAATACACTCCAGATATCGTTTTGAATATAGCGCTTCCTTATCAGGATTTGGCGATCATGGATGCTTGTTTGGCTACAAAAACACATTACTTGGATACCGCCAATTACGAACCTAAAGATGTGGCTAAATTTGAATACAGCTGGCAGTGGGCTTATAAAAAGCGTTTTGAAGATGCGGGTATCATGGCTCTTTTGGGTTGTGGTTTTGACCCTGGGGTAACAGGTGTTTTTACAGCCTATGCTGCAAAACATTATTTTGATGAAATTCACTATTTAGATATTATCGACTGCAATGCAGGTGATCACGGTAAAGCTTTTGCAACAAACTTTAATCCTGAAATCAATATTCGTGAGATCACGCAGAGGGGAAAATATTGGGAGAATGGAGAGTGGAAAGAAACTGATCCACTAACGGTGCACAAAGCGGTGAATTACCCTGAAGTTGGTCCGAAAGAAAGTTATTTGCTCTTTCACGAAGAGTTGGAATCACTTGTGAAAAATTTCCCTACTTTGAAAAGAGCACGTTTCTGGATGACTTTTGGTCAAGAATATCTTACGCATTTGCGTGTGATGGAAAACATTGGAATTACGAGCATTAAACCTATCAAATTTCAAGGTCACGATATAGTGCCTATTGAATTTTTAAAAGCCTTGTTGCCTGAGCCGGGGTCACTGGGTGAAAACTACACCGGTCAAACTTCTATCGGGTGTCAAATTCGAGGCGTGAAAGACGGCAAAGAAGCGACGTACTTTATTTGGAATAATTGTAAACATCAAGATGCATACAATGATGTGCAAGGGCAAGGTGTTGCTTATACTACAGGTGTTCCTGCGATGATTGGCGCCTTGTTGATGGCTACTGGAAAATGGATGAAACCGGGTGTTTGGAACGTAGAAGATTTCAATCCAGATCCTTTCTTGGAGGTTTTGGGACAATACGGTTTGCCTTGGCACGAAGCAGTGAATCAGCCTTTGGAATTTGAGAAATAGAATTCACGATGTAATTTGCGAAATGTGCAATTGCGCGGATTTACGTGGAATTTGAGTAGTATAACTTTAAGTATTGAACATTGAGCGTTGATTTAACTAAATTACCTAACCCCTGTTATGTTTTAGATGAAGTGAAATTCATTCAAAACATGGAGAAATTAAAATACGTGCAAGATGCAAGTGGAGCTAAAATTCTATGTGCATTGAAGGGCTTTGCTATGTGGAGTACCTTTCCGATTATGAAGAAATATCTATCGGGATGCACCGCGAGTTCTCTTTTTGAAAGTCGATTGTGTTTTGAAGAAATGGGGCGCGACTCGCACGCTTGCGCCGTGATTTATCAAGAAAATGAAATCAACGACTATATCAAATACAACTCACACCTCACGTTCAATTCGATTTCTCAATGGGATGCGTTGAAGGGTAAAGTTTTGAAAAATAAGAAAAAAGTGAAATGTGCCTTGCGTATCAATCCTGAATATTCAGATGTAGATACCGCAATATACAATCCTTGTGCTCCTGGTTCACGATTGGGTATCACGGCTGAGCACATGCCGAAGCATTTGCCAATAGGCATTACTGGTTTGCATTTTCATGCGCTATGCGAGAGCAATTCTGATTCTTTGGAAAGAGTGCTAGAAGCTGTTGAAGCAAAATTTGGTCATTTGCTGCACGAAGCGGAGTGGGTGAATTTTGGAGGTGGGCACCACATTACCCGCGAAGATTACGATACTGATTTATTGATTGAACTGATTCGCAATTTCAAGGAAAATTATAAAGTGGAGGTATTTCTTGAGCCGGGTGAAGCCATTGGATGGAAGACAGGTTTTCTGTTGGCTAAAGTGGATGATATAGTGGAAGCGAACAAGGAAAAAACGGTGATTATGAATGTGTCGTTTACTTGCCACATGCCCGATTGTTTAGAAATGCCTTATAAACCGGCTGTTCGTGGCGCTTCAATCGCTAAAAAAGCCAAGCATGTGTATACTTTTGGGGGGCCTACCTGTTTGTCGGGCGATTTCATCAAAGGTTTTGGTTTTGAAAATGCCTTGAAGGTGGGCGATACTTTGATTTTTGAAGACATGATGCACTACACCTTTGTAAAAACAACCATGTTCAATGGAGTGAACCACCCGGCCATCGGCATTTTAAAAAGCAATGGTAAATTCAAGGTGGTACGTGCTTTTGGCTATGACGACTATAAGGGGCGAATGTCTTAGTTTTAGTTATTTGCACAATTATTAGTTGTGTTGTAACTTTTACTTTCTTACATTGTTCTACATTGGGCATCCTAGATGCAACTATGAAAAACTACTACTAATTGCTATTGTAAAAGGATTGCTTTTTCTCTAAAGCACTTTTTTTCCTTAGTTGACGACGCTACTGTTATTGTTGAATTTTACTTACTGTATCGCAATGGGGGACACAAATTTCTTTTTAAGAAGGTTAAGAATATTATCTGTATTCATTTTCTTAACTATTCATTCTTTTTCTTTATTTTCTGCTGACATCACGTTGAATTTTTGTCCTGTCACTAAAATTCAAGCGAGTAAGGATTGGGCTGCAACATTTACAATTCAAAACAATACAGCGGTAGTTTTGGATTTTGCCACTAATGAATTCTCAATGGTCTGGCCCAGCTTAATTACATTGCCATATCCATTTAGTAACGGCGTTCAATCCGATATCACTTGGAGTTTTAATATCGATGGTGTTTACGATTGGCAGTCGAAGTTGCCTGTTGGAGCAACGTATTCGAAGGCCTTCACTGGAGGGAAGTTTTCTGGCGTATTGCAGTTTCCTACATCAGGCACCTTTACGCAAGGAGGTATTACTTATTCTGTTGAAGTTAAAAATTGTAATCAAACGCAGAATTTTGAGTTGTACGATGCCACATTTAAATTTAAAAGAGAGTGTTTCATATACTCTCCGGCTAAATTGTGTTTGGGGCAAGGTGCAACAGAAATTTGGCGAGGTGAAGGGGTTTTTGATGCAATGATTCCCACAGACCGTCCTAGTTGGGCTATTGCAGATATGGTCGCCCACCGTTTGTTTACCAATTTAGTGGGGCAAGATATAGTGTCACCCAATTTTTGGATGGCAACCGCAATGAATGAATCACGAATGACCTGTGACCCTACCATAGTGCCAAACGCGACTGGAGGTCACTGTAAAATCAATTCTATGGCCAATTCTTGTACGGGTATTTCAAATACCACGAACAATTGTTTTCAAGTACTCAACATAGGTTATTCTCAAATTTCAAACAATCAGCCGGATTTATTCTCTCAAACAAATACTTACGGCACTGCGTCTTTTTCTAATGTGATAGACAATGGTAATTGGGAAACAGGAGCACTTGCAGTGGCTTATTATCATTATCAGGATATTCGCTACTGGGATCAAATCTATTGCTTTAATATTCCCAAAACATGGAAGGATGCTAAGGACCCTTATGCCATTGAGAAAATATTTTACCACGCTTATCATGATGGTCCTAATGCGGGTATTTCCCTATTGAATGACATTAAGGCCAATTATGCGGCTGCAACAAGTGCAACGAATATGAATACCGTTATCGGTACTGGCGGAACTTGGAGCCAGATTCTTTCAGGTGGAAGTAGTCAGAAAGTTGGAAATTTCACCTCTTTGCTCGACGGCGGAAGTGCCACTTTGTACCCGACAAGTAAAGTTGATAATACTACTCAATATCATGGTTGTTACAATGCGCCAACTAAGTGGACTGATGTTTTGTACTATCTTGACCGCATTAAAATTTTATATCCTCAAGTAAAAACTCCAGCAATTGAAGCAGCTATAAAAGCAGTTTACGACGGAATTAACGGCGGAGCAACAGTGAATTTTGAAGACCTTGGACCTGTTATTGACGAGATAGTGATACAAATGGGTGGTCATGATCCTTCAAAATACATTGCCACACAATTCAGTGCATCGAAAACCTGCCCAGTAAATGCTTTAGGTATATCTCTGCGCACCAATGATACCATATGTCCTGGCACAACAGGTACTTTGCAAGTATGGTTGTCGGGTGATAAAAATTTTAAAGTGATTTTGAAATATCCAGACAATTCTTTGCACACATTTTCAAATATTGATTATTCTCCTTACAACATTCCTATAACGCAGCCTGGTGCCTATGAAGTGACTTATTTCGAGGACAATGCTACAGTGGGCAATCCAAATTGTTTATTTAGTAAACTGACAGTGCAAAGTAAAAATGGAAATGTAGTAACCTGGGACAAAACAAAGGTAACAGGGACTGGTAACTCCAAATGTGCAACAGGGGATTTGATTTTAAAAAATACGGGCCCTTCTGCCGTAACAATTACTTATAAGAAGGATGGTGGAGCTCCGCAAACAGTAAATATTGGGGCTGGTGTGCTGTCAAAAACCGTACTTTCACCTGCAACTGCTGGGCAGTACATAATTACTGCAATGACACCTAACTCTTGCGGGACACCGATTAATGATACCATCAATATTTGTGGATCATGCGTTAAGCCCTCAGCTGTAATATCAGGTGGAGCAGCAATTTGTCCGGGCGATAGTGTAATGCTCAGTGTTGCATTAACAGGTGCTCCAAATTGGAAACTAAGAATTAAAAATGGCGCAAGTATCATTAAGGTTTCAAATATTACGAGTAGTCCTTATCAATTTTATGCAAAAAGCGCGGGTACATATTTGGTTGATACCGTTTGGGATGATAATTGCGACACATTGGGAATAGGAATTGGAACTACGGTTTCTTTGAAATCGATTCCTACAGCAACTATTAGCGGCACGGCAACGATTTGTCAGGGAGACAGCACACAGTTGAGTGTCGCATTGACAGGGGCAGCAAATTGGAAATTAAAAATCAAATCTGGAACTAATGTTTATTCAACTGTAAGCGGTATTTCAGCGATTCCCTATTCATTTTGGGTAAAAACAGCGGGTATTTACAAGGTGGATTCTGTATGGGATAATGTTTGTCGAAATGTGGGTGATGTTGCAACAGCTGTTGTAACTGTAAATTCATTGCCTACGATAGGGGTCAGCGGAGATACTAGTATTTGTCCGAAAGATACCGCGAAACTTACCTTGACACTAACAGGAACTGCGCCTTACAACATCAAAGCCTCTTTAGGGCTAGTATCGGTGAATTTTACTTCTGCAACCAATACCTATGTGGTACCGCTGACGGAATTGGGAACCTACACTTTACTCGTTACGGATGCCAAAGGATGTAAAAAGAGTAAGCAAGTAAGCATCATCGCACATACGCCTCCAACTGTTAGCATTGGCGATACTATTAAATATTGTACAGGCGGTAGCACTTTGGTCACTGCTACGGCGGGCTTTAGTTCTTATTTGTGGTCTACAGGATCTGTACTCAACACACAAACGGTGAATGGCGCAACTGTATCTCCATTGTGGCTGCAGGTAACAGATGCCAATGGCTGTAAGGCACGCGATAGCGCAGTGACTAAGCAGGCACAACTGTCGGTGAATATTGGTCCGGCCGATACCACGTTGTGTTTTGGTGCAAGTTTGACGCTAGATCCCAGTACAACATTCAATACCTATTCTTGGACAGGTGTTAAAGTAGCCGGCACCAAAAGCATTGTTGCTACATCGGCGGGATATCATAAATTAAAAGTTACTGATATTGCGGGCTGCAGCGCTGTTGACAGTATTAACGTAATCATCAATCCGCAACTCACGATTAGTTTGGGCACATCTGATACCTTGTATATTTGTCCGGGAGGATCGGTGACCATTACGCCGGTGGTGTCGCCAGGAGTTTTGACTTACGCTTGGTCTAACAAAGCAAGTGGTACTGCAAGTTTTTACAATGCAACACTTGTAGGTTGGCATACTGTTAAAATCAGCGACGCTTTGACTTGCAGCAACAAAGACAGCGTGTACGTGAAAGAGAATGGTAAGCTGCTTTTTTCAATGCCCAATAAAACAATTTGTGTGGGTGATAGCACGGTATTGAATCCCGGATATTCGGGTGCTGGGTATGTCTTTGCTTGGAATACGGGAGATATCACACCAACGAAAACAATTAAAACCAATGGTGTGTATGGTGTGGTGGTGACATACAACGGAACTTGTTCGGGAAGTGATTCTATGACCTTGACTTCATTTCCTATTGCCGACGTTAATTTGGGTGCCGACAGCATTAAGATTTGTGCTGGCGCCACAACCTCTATTGATGCAGGCGGTGCGTTTGTGTCCTATGTATGGTCGAGTACTGAAAATACCAAGGTAATTAACAATAAAGGAGCTGGAAAGTATATTGTGAATGTAATTGACAACAATGGCTGCAGAGACAAAGACTCTGTAATTGTTGATGTGCGCGCCTTGCCAACAGTCGCGTTGGGTCGCGATATCGATACGTGTTCGGGTGTAACGATTTTACTCCCTAATTTATCGCCACAAAATGGAGTGACTTATTCATGGACTAAATTAAGCGGTGGTGCTGCAGTTTCAACCCCAACTTTGAATATCTCCACCAGCGATACGTACATATTAATGGTGACCGATCTAAATTTGTGTAGTAAAAAAGACAGTGTTGTCGCTAATTTCAGAACAGTGCCTATTGCTGATCTCGGTTTTACTAACGATACCACTACAGTTTGCGTTGGTGATGTGTTGACACTCGATGCGAAAAATCCGGGCATGACTTATCTATGGAACGACGGCACAAAGAATGCAACATTGAGCAGTGATGGTGAAGGCTTGTACTATGTGAAGGTGAGTAATGGGATGTGTAATGATGCCGATTCAATTTATATCAAAGAGATTACTTTGCCTCACGATGTTTTGAATGATACTTTAAATGCAGTGTCTGTGAATTATTGTTTTGCAGAAGAGACAGCCCATCTTTCGGCGGCGAGTATCGACGGGGTTACCTATGATTATTTGTGGAGTACCGGATCAAGTGCTCAGGCGATTGACGTTAAGGCTGAAGGTGTTTACGATGTTACGATATCGGCCAACAGCTGTTCTACACGCAGTGAGTGGACCTTCATTGATTATTGTCCAACGACTTTTTATGTACCCAATTCATTCACTCCCAACGGTGATGCGCACAACGAAACATTTGCAGTGGTTGGTTTGAATATGGAAGACTTTGAAATGCTGATCTTCAATAGATGGGGAGAGTTGATTTACAAGAGCAACAATCCGCAGGAGGCTTGGGATGGCAATGCAAAGGGTAGAAAAGTGCAGGAAGATGTTTATGTATGGAGAATACATTACGGCGTGAATTTGCCAAGCGGTAAAATACAGAATCGCGAAAGAATTGGTCACGTTACTGTGCTCTATTGAATTCAATAATTAAAAGGAAAGCCAAAAAGAAAATTCTTTTTGGCTTTTTTTTTGAAATATCAGCCGTAGATGAACGCGCAAAATATTAGAATATCCTAAATTGCTCGTGCTTTGTTGTTATTTTAGCTGCAAATTTTACAGATGTTTCGCCACGTTATAGTGTTGTTTGTTTTGTTTTCTTCTGCTTTAAATGCGCAGGAAAATAGTCTTTTGTGGGAGGTTTCGGGGAATGGCCTCGCGAAGTCGTCATATCTTTTTGGCACCATTCATTTGCAAGACAAACGTGTGTTTTGTTTTCCTGACTCATTGTCTCCGGTGTTGGCCAGGGTAGAAGTTGTTGCGCTGGAAATAGTGGTGAATTTCGACGATCCAAAGGCTTTGCTTGATAAAATAATATTGAAGGATGAAGGGAAGTCTCTGAAGAAAATACTGACGAAACAGGAATATAAAAAAGTAAAAAAAGCAGTAGCTACCAATTGTGCTTTGTCGATGACTTTGATGATGGATAAGGTTTTACCTGTGCTGGTAGCTGCTGAGCTGATGTCGTCGCAAACCCATAAGGATGAAAAATATCCGATGGATTTATACCTCCAAAAAAAAGCGGAGCAAAAAGGCAAGACTTTACTTTCTTTGGAAAGTATTGAGTCTCAATTTTCTGTTTTGGACCGCATTCCAATTGAAAAGCAAAAAGAAGAATTACTGGCAGTGGTCGATAGTTTGGAGTATTACAAAATTTTGACCGATAGCATGATTTTGCTATATCAGCAGCAGCATATACAAGCACTTTTTGCGATGAGTGATGATTATAATTCGGCTTTTGATGTAGCTTGGCAAGTGGATTTACTTGACAATAGAAATATTGCGATGGCAGAAAAAATAATAGCGCAAATGCCTTTGGCCAATATGCTGGTAGCTGTTGGTGCGGCCCATTTGCCTGGTCCAAAAGGATTGATCAAACTATTGCAACAAGCAGGTTATACTGTTCGTCCTTTGTATTCTCTTTGTTCAAATCCAGAAAAATGAAAATTGCCGACAATACCATTGCTGCTGCTGAGCAGTACTTGCTGAACAACTTACAAGATGTTTGCGATTTGCGTGAAATTGCATCGTTGACCGATTTGCTTTTTGAAGATCTGCTGTCGTTGAGTAAAACAGATCGTTTTTTGTCACCTGAAAAACGCTTGTCTGAATCAGAGCTTCTTCAAATTATTTATGCTTGCAAGGATTTAAAAAAGCAAGTTCCCGTGCAGCATATAACCGGCAAGGTGCTTTTTAGAAATCTTTGGCTTAAGGTGAATCAGCACGTGTTGATTCCGCGTCCCGAAACAGAAGAATTGCTGAGTAACATCATTCGTGACCATAAAAAAATTGAAAGTGCTGTTGATTATTGCACAGGTAGCGGATGCATTGCATTGGC